>RRZU011044845.1_pt1 | contig 20114 bp, 19 predicted proteins | sample 2165561 | NCBI WGS metagenome assembly RRZU01 (sample SAMN10456909, study PRJNA506462) | wastewater metagenome | isolation source: wastewater sludge | place: USA: Moscow, Idaho | reverse complement strand
TTTTCATCAATTTTTATATTATATTCTTTTTCTATTACTTCTTTTACACGTGATTTACAAAATGTTCCTTGGCACCATCCCATACCTGAACGTGTTCTTCTTTTTACACCATCAATTGTTGTTACTTTTATCCCTCTTCTTAATGCATCTAATATTGTTTTTTCACTCACTTGTTCACATCTACAAACTATCCTATCTTCATTTCCTATTTCTAAATTAATTTTTTCATTAACTTCCTTTGCAGATAACATATCTTCTTTTATTTTTCTCTTTATTATTGCTTTTCTGTTAGGTATAAAATCTGTTTTCACATTTAATTTAAATCCGGTTTTTAATATTATTTCTAATATGTAATCAGCTATTGCTGGAGCTGATGTTAACCCAGGTGATTGTATTCCTGCAACATTTATAAATCCTTTATTATTTGTTTCTTCTATCACAAAATCCCCTGTACTACTTACTGATCTAATTCCAGAAAATGTTCTAATAAATTGTTTCATATCAAATTTATCTGTTATATTGTGAGCTTTTTCTATCAATTCTTCAATATTCTCTTTTTTTGTTGATGTATCATCTCTTTCAACATCATTTTGAGCATCTGGACCAATCATAAGATTACCATGATACGTACTCGTAACTAAAACTCCTTTTCCTAACTTTGATGGAACTTGAAATACAACTGTATTCATAATATTTCCTGTATCCCTTGAAAATATTATATATTCTCCTTTTCTAGGTCTAATTTCAAAATAATTATCATTTACCATATCTGATATAATATCACTATATATTCCTGCACAATTTATTATATATTTACTATTAATTTTATATCCATCTAAATCATTCATATATTCTACTGTATAATCATAGTCATTATTTTTTTCTATATTTATAACTTTTGCATTTAGTTTTAATTCAACTCCATTTGAGATAGCATTTTCAGCTAATGCAATTGCAAATTCATAAGGTGAACAAACTCCAGCACCTTTACAATATAAAGCATATTTTACATTTTAAGAAACATTTGGCTCCAATTCTAAAATTATATCTTTATTTATTATTTCTATGTCTTCTACTCCATTTTTTAATCCATTTTCTAATAATTGATTTAATTTTTCTAAATCTTCTTCATTATATCCAACAACTAATGATCCAGTTTCTCTAAATCCAAATTGTAATTCTTTTTCAAGTTGATTATATTTTAGTCTCCCTTTATATGATACTTTTGATTTCATACTTCCATGTTTATCATCGTAACCACCATGTACTATTCCACTATTTGCTTTTGTTGATCCCATAGAGACATCATTTTCTTTTTCAAGTAAAAGAATTGAGCAATCATATTTGCTCAATTCCCTAGCTATCATTGTTCCTATTACTCCTGCTCCTACAATTGTAACATCATAATTCATAATTTAGTTCCTTCCTAGAACATTTTTAATTATCTGATTCCCATCCTTTTGCTTTTTCTACTGCCTTTTTCCATCCTTTATAATACTTAACTCTCAATTCTTCTTCTAAATCTGGATTAAATTCTCTATTCAATTTCCAATTTCTCTTTATATCTTCTTTATCTGTCCAAAATCCAACTGCTAATCCAGCTAAATAAGCTGCACCCAATGCTGTTGTTTCGATAACTTCAGGTCTATTTACATCTGTGTTTAATATATCAGCTTGAAATTGCATTAAAAAATTATTTCTTACTGCACCTCCATCTACTCGTAATGCTAATAATTTTATTCCTGAATCTTCTTGCATTGCTTCAATCAAATCTTTTGATTGATATGCAATACTCTCTAATGCCGCTCTTATAATATGGTTTCTATTTGAGCCTCTTGTCAATCCAACAATTGTTCCTCTAGCATACATATCCCAATATGGAGATCCCAATCCAACAAATGCTGGTACTAAATATACATTCCCATTATCCTTTACTTTTGTTGCAAAATATTCAGTATCTGCTGCATCACTAAAAAATTTCATTTCATCTCTCAACCATTGTATTACTGCTCCAGCAATAAATATACTCCCTTCTAAAGCATATTCAACCTTCCCATTTATTCCTATTCCTATTGTTGTTAATAATCCATTATTGGATTTTATATAGTTTTCTCCTATATTCATTAACATAAAACATCCAGTTCCATATGTGTTTTTAGTTTCTCCTTTTTCAAAACAAGCTTGCCCAAAAAGTGCCGCTTGCTGATCTCCAGCAATTCCAGCAATTGGAATCAGAGTTCCTTCTTCTTCACCTATAGTTGTCCCCATTTTTGTTTCGCCATATATTTCACTTGAATTTTTTACTTCTGGTAACATACTTTTTGGTATATTTAAAACTTCTAACATTTTATCATCCCATGATAATGTTCTTATATTATATAACATAGTTCTAGATGCATTTGTATAATCAGTTACATGTACTTTCCCTCCAGTTAATTTCCAAACAAGCCATGTGTCGACTGTTCCAAACAGCAAATCACCTCTTTCTGCTTTTTCTCTAGCTCCATCAACATTATCAAGTATCCATTTTATTTTTGTTCCTGAAAAATATGCATCTATAACTAAACCTGTATTTTCTATTACATAATCTTCTAATCCTTGATTTTTTAATTCCTCACATATATCTGCCGTTCTCCTACACTGCCAAACAATTGCATTATAAATTGGTTCTCCTGTTATTTTATCCCAAACAATTGTTGTTTCTCTTTGATTAGTTATTCCTATTGCTGCAACATCTTTCAAAGAAATACCTGACTTCGCTACGACTTCTGTTAGTACTGATCTTTGTGTTGCCCATATTTCCATTGCATTATGTTCTACCCATCCTGGTTTAGGATATATTTGTGTAAACTCTCTTTGAGACTTATCAACTATATTTGTATCTTTATCAAATATTATTGCTCTAGAACTGGTTGTCCCTTGATCTAATGATATGATATATTTTTTATTCATCTATATACTGCTCCTTATATAATTTTTAAAACTATTATATTAATAACTCGATTATTTTATTTGTCAATATGCAATACAAAGTTATATTTTTATCAATATGATTTTATAAATAAAAAAAGAACATTTCTGCATAATACAGAAAATGCTCTTTTTATTATCTATTTTTGCTTAAAACACATGTCGATGTTTTTTTATCATGAAATGATAAATCAGTTTTTGTTACTTTCATTTTTAGAAATGAATAAGGTACATAAATAAGCATAGTTACATATATTAAATAATATTTTATCATTTCTCTTTTCACTAATACTTCTAACGAAATATCAGTTCCATTTGAATTATAATATTTAATTTGCATTAATTCTTTTCCTAAAGAATTTTTTATAAACTTATAACAAATAAGTTGATAGCCAATAGCTATAGCCATTATTATTAATATATAAAATAGTGCAACAAATATATCATAAACTAAATTATTTTTAGTTATATGAATAAAATGACCTAAAATATATTGATAAAATACTCTTGAAAACATATTTATAATAGACATATCTATCATAAAAGACCCTATTCTTTTAAATGTTGTATACATTTTATTATCCTAATATTTCATTTATTTGTGCTTTATAAGTTGCTGCTTTTGCTCCATAAACAACTTGTATTGCAGTTCCATTTTTTACAATTCCTGAAGCTCCCATTTCTTTTGTCCAGAAATCATTATCTTTAACTTTCCCTGCATCTTTTACTCCAACACGAAGACGAGTAATACAAGCATCAACATCAACTATATTCTCTTGTCCTCCTAATCCTTCGATTAATTTTAATGCAAATGTTTTATCTCCACCACTTTGTTTTGCTTCTTTATATTCTGCTTTTGAAATTGTTTTTACTTCTGCTCCATTTCTTCCTGGAGTTGCTACATTAAATTTTTCAATGTACCATTTAAATCCAAAGTAATATAAAGGCATTAATGCTATTCCTACAACTGGAATCATGAAGAAATTATTTTTGAATCCTGAAAAGAATGGTAACATTCCAAATAATGTAAAGTCAATAAATCCTCCTGAGAATGTCATTCCAACTTTTACTTTTAATATATCCATTAACATAAATGAAAGTCCTGCAATTGGTACATGGAATCCATAATATAATACTGGTGCTAAGAATAAGAAAGTAAATTCAATTGGTTCTGTTATTCCTGTTAAGAATGATGTTAAAGCAACTGAAAATAATAGTCCACCTGTTGCTTTTTTATTTTCATCATCTGCACATTTATACATTGCATAAGCTGCTGCTGGTAATCCAAACATCATGAATGGGAATTTTCCTGTCATGAAGTTTGTAGAAGAGAATTGAGACCAATCTCCACTTTCTAATGAAGCAAAGAACGCATTTTGTGTTCCATATACATCTGCCCCACCTATATGATATGTTCCTCCAACAACTGATTGCCATAATGGTAAATAGAAAACGTGATGTAATCCGAATGGTATTAAACTTCTTTCTACTAATCCAAATAAAAGCGATGCTATGAATCCCATTCCATTATGTGATAATGTACCTAATCCATTACCCATAGCTGCAAGTACTGCTCCAATTGGTGGCCAAAAAATCACAAGTGACATACCAACAAAAAGTGCTACAAATGATGAGATAATTGGTACAAATCTAGCTCCACCAAAGAATCCTAAGAAATCTGGTAATTGAACATTACTGTATTTGTTATGTAAAACAACTGCAAATGCTCCTGCAATCATTCCACCGAATACACCCATTGAAAGTGTATTGTTAATTCCAAGAGTAGACGTTAACATACCAGGAAATTCTTTCCCATATATGCTTAAAACTGATTTACCTGCTACATCTTTTACTAATTTAAATACAGAAAGTGTTGTTGCTAATGATATATTCATTACTAAATATGCCATTACTGCTGCAAGTGCTGCTGCACCTTTTTCACTTTTAGCAAATCCAATTGCGATTGCTATAGCAAACATTAATGGTAAATTTGCAAAAACTATACCTCCAGCTTCTCTTATTACAGTAAGAAAGCTATTCATAACTGTTCCTTCTCCTAATACACTTTCAAGTCCATAAGACTTAATCATTGCGTCAGAAGTGAATGATCCTCCAACTCCTAACATTATTCCTGCTGCAGGAAGTAATGCTATTGGCAACATAAAAGTTTGCCCTAATTTACTAAAAAATTGTTTCATAATACTCCTCCTTTAATTTAAGTATATTACATCTATTGTAAATTATACCTTTATTATATATTTTTGTCAATATTACATTAAATTTATGTTATTATGTTCATTATAAATATATAAAATATAGTAATCTGTATATAACCTAGTATTTTTAACTAATACTATCCTATTTTATTGAAATTTTTGCTATCTTCAGCAATATTTTCTAATTCTTCTAACGTCATCCCTTCTGAATTTGCTGCAACCGCCGATATTATTCCTTCTAAAACTGGTGCGTCTGCTATTCTAGCATCTATTTTACCATCTAATATTTCAATTGCTAATTCAGAATTAATTATTGAACTTCCCATATCAACAAAAATTAATACTCCATTCCCTGAATCTGCCTGTTCTATTGCATTTTTTACAATATCGGGATTTGTTCCGTATATTTCCGTATCTGTTCCTCCACCGTTAACTATTTTGAAATCTGATTGTTTTAGGACATTACAAAAATTAATTATCTCCTCTGATAATTTTTTATTGTGACAAACTACAACTATCCCTACTAATCCTTTTTGACTAGACATTCTGCTCTCCTCTATATTATGAATTTAACAACCAAAAGACCGTACAATATTTAATTGCACAGTCTTTATAAAATTTGTTATTTAGATTAATTAATATGCATTTGCATATATTTGTATTATTTCTTCTTTTGTTGCTTGTATTGGATTTGTAAGTCCACAAACATCTTTTAATGCATTCGTTGCTAATGTATCAAAGTCTTCTTCTTTTACACCTAATTCTTTTAATGATGCTGGTATTCCTACTTTTTTAGCCATATCTTTTATTAAACTAATAGCTAGCTTCGCTCCATCTTCATCGCTTAAACCTTCTATATTTCCTCCTAAGAACTTAGCTACATCTTTCAATCTAGCTGCTGCTCCTCTTATATTAAATTCTTCAACATAAGGTAATAGTAATGCATTACATACTCCATGTGGTAAATCATAGAATCCACCAAGTTGATGTGCCATAGCATGAACATATCCTAAACTTGCATTATTAAATGCTACTCCAGCCATGTATTCTGCATATGCCATATTATCTCTAGCTTTTGCATTTTTACCATCATTTACTGCATCTACTAAACTTTCAGATATTAATTCAATTGCTTTTTGAGCGTTTGCATCAGTTACTGGATTTGCTATTGTTGATACATATGCTTCTATTGCATGAGTTAATGCATCCATTCCAGTAGCTGCAGTCAAACTTTTAGGCATTCCATACATTAATATTGGGTCATTTACAGCAATTATTGGTGTTACATGTTTATCAACTATTGCCATTTTAATATGTCTTTCTTCATCTGTTATTATTGTAAATCTTGTTAATTCTGATGCTGTCCCAGCTGTTGTGTTTACAGCTATTAATGGAACTTGAGGTTTTGCTGACTTATCTAAGCCTTCATAATCTTTTATACTTCCACCATTTGCTAAGACTAAAGCTATTCCTTTTGCACAATCATGAGGTGATCCTCCACCAAATGATATTACAAAGTCACAATTAGTTTCTTTATACATTTTCACACCATCTTCCACATTTTTAACTGTTGGATTTGGTTTTGTTTCCGGATAAATTTCATATTCAACTTGAATATTTTTAAGTAATTTTTCAATTTCATTAACTAACCCTACTTCTACTAGTACCTTATCAGTTACTACAAGAGCTTTCTTAAATCCTAATCTTTTTATTTCGTCTCCTGCTAATTCTAGTGATTCTTCACCCATTAAACTTAAATTAGGCATAAAAAAACTATAAGCCATGAAATCATCTCCTTTTGTATTTTTGATATAATAATTTCCACTAACAATTATACTATGATTTTCATTTTTTACAATAGGTGAAATTTTAAATTTCTCCTAGAAGTCTGTCTAGTATAATAGATACTGCACTTCTAACAGATAAGTGGTTATATCTTGTATTTCCTCTAATTGGTTCTAATATTTTATATGACATGTCCATTATTTCATTCGTTAATCCCCAACCTGTTCCAAATAATATTAGATATGGTGTTTTATCTTCTAATATTTCTTTTGATAAATTTTCATATGAAACTGTATTTGGAAATATTTTTGCTGACGTTGTAATAATTTTAGGTTCAATTCCTTCTATTTCTTTTATTTTATCAATTGTTGACTCCACTGATGTTTCTAGCAATGTATTTTCAAATGCTTCATTTCTATCTCTATTTGAATCTATTCCAACACCTTCTTGCCAAAATCCTACTATTCTAGATGTTAATTCTATTTGAGCATCAACAGGTGTTATAATAAAATATTTATTTATATCATATGTTCTACATGTTCTTGAAATATCATGTATATCAAAATTTGTTACTGATGTTGCAACTATATCACTATTTTTATTGTATACAGGATAATGAACTAATGCAACATATATATTGTTCCTCACATTTACCTCCATTATTTTTAAGTTAAATATAATTTAAATTTAGAAAATATAATGTTCTCTTTCATTTTTTATATATGTAGTTCCACCATGACCTGGATATATTTCGATATCTTCATCTAATGATAATATTTTTTTTAATGACTGCTTTATGTTTTTTATACTTCCTGTTGGAAAATCTGTTCTACCATATGTCATTTTAAATATCGTATCACCTGAAAACATTATTTTTGCATCTTCATCATAATAACAAACACTTCCATGTGTATGTCCTGGTGTTTCTAATACTTTAAATCCAAATATATTATCATTTTCTTTTATTTTAATTATTTTAACACCTTTATTTAATGTAAAATCTATATCTTCTAATATAGATAATGATAGTGTTGAATCATATAAAAATAATTCATCTTGTTCACTTATATATACTGGAACATCTTTGATTTTTATTATTTCAGGTATCCCAATAATATGATCGTAATGACCATGTGTTAATAAAATTCCTTTTAAATCTAATTCATTTTTAATTATGTAATCTACAACTACACTCATATCTTCTCCACCTGGATCAATAATGAAACAATCTTTTCCTCTCATGATTACATAAGTATTTCCTTGTGTTTTCTGGTTAATGAATAGTTTTACATCAATCATTTTAATTGTCCTCCTAATAATTGTGGAATTGGGGTTGATATATTATTTTCTTTAAATCTAATTTTTATTTGCTCATTTAAATTGTACTTTACATCTCTGTAATTTTCAACTGAAACATATACAAAAACACTAAAAACTAATCCTATTTGTCCTAATTCTCCTAATCCTATTATATATTCCGGTGATTGCAAAACACGTTGATCACTTAAAACAATCTCATGTAAAATTTCCTTAACTTTTCTTATATCTGAATCATAATCTACAGTAATTTTCAAATCTAATCTTCTAACTTTATTTCTCGATAAATTTCTAAGCTCATTACTTGTTAATATTGAATTTGGGATTATTACTGATTCATTTTGATAATTTCTAATTTTAGTATAAAAAATTTCAATACTCGTTACTTCTCCTTGATAGTTATTATATTCTATAATGTCTCCAACTTTAAATGGTTTAAATGCTAATATAATAAACCCACTAAAGAAATTTCCTAAAGTTTCTTTAAAAGCAAACCCTAGAGCTATACTTATTGCTCCTAATACAGTTGTTATTGTTGATATATTTATTCCTAAAATCCCAATAACTATCAATATTAATAGTATAAAATATAAAATCCTTATAATTGATCTAATAAAACTAGATAAACTTTTATCTGTATTTGCTTTATCAAATAATATTTTAAGCGCTTTATCTGCATATTTACTAAAATATTTTCCTACTTTGAAAACTACAAATGCAATTACTAATTTTAATGCATGATCACTCATAAACTCTATTATCAATTCAGGATTTGAAACAACATTCATTATTTCTTTTATCATTATTACTCCTCATTTATTAAATTTAAACGTTAAATCTAAAGAACATTACATCTCCATCATTAACAACATATTCTTTTCCTTCTAGTTTCATAGCTCCTTTTTCTTTAGAACCTTGCCATCCACGATATTCTATAAATTTATCAAATGCAACAACTTCTGCTCTTATAAATCCTTTCTCTATATCTGAATGTATTTCACTAGCTGCTTTAGGAGCAGTAGTTCCTTGTTTTATTGTCCATGCTCTTACTTCTTTTTCACCTGCTGTAAAATATGTAATAAGTCCTAGTAATTTAAATCCGCCTCTTATAAGTCTATTTAAGCTAGGTTCTGTTATTCCTAATGCTTCTATAAATTCTTGTCTTTCTTCTTCATCTTCTATTTCAATAAGTTCTGCTTCTACTTTTGCAGAAAATGTAACTACTTCACTTCCATATTGATTTGCATAGTCCCTTACTTTTTTTACATAATCATTTTCTACTCCATTAGCTAAATCATCTTCTGATATATTTGCTGCAAACATCATTGGTTTTATTGTTAAAAATTGATATGTTTTCATCAATTCTAATTCTCTATCTGTTAACACTAATGATTTTAACATATTAAATTCTTCTAAATGAACTTTACATTTTTCTAATGCTGACATAAGTTCTTTTGCTTGTGAATTCCCACTTTTTGCTAATTTTATGTTTTTTTGGATTGCTCTTTCAACTGTATCCATATCTGCAAATATAAGTTCTGTATTTATAGTTTCTATATCTCTTACTGGATCAACATTTCCTTCAACATGTATTATGTTGTCATCATCAAAACATCTAACAACTTGACATATAGCTGCTGTATTTCTAATATTTGATAAGAATTGATTTCCTAATCCTTCACCTTTTGATGCCCCTTTCACTAGCCCAGCAATATCTACAAATTCAACTGTTGCTCCTAATGTCCTTTGTGGATTTATTATTTCCTCTAATGCTGCTAATCTTACGTCAGGCACACTTACTAACCCTACATTTGGTTCAATTGTAGCAAAAGGATAATTTGCTGCTTCTGCATTTTGTGTTTTAGTAATTGCATTAAATAATGTTGATTTTCCTACATTTGGTAATCCTACTATTCCTATTCCTATCATTTTTTATATCTCCTCTACTTCTTTTCTTATATTTTTTAATATATTTACCAATAACCATTTTTCTTTATCATTCGCTTTTTTCAAATATGCTAAGTCATATATTGGTACTAAAATAATATCTCCTGCATACTTATATGTTTTTCCTACTATTTCTCGTATATCTTTAATTTCTTCATCTTTCAAAAAATACTTTGTAACAAATTCTCCAACTGTTATTATTATTTTTGGATTTACAAGTGCTATTTGAGTCATTAAATAATCATTGCATCTATCATAATAATTTTCATCGACAATCTCTCCATGTGAGCTACATTTTAATAAAGTTGTAAAATATGCTTCATTAAAATCATATTTTGAAAATTCTAAAAACTTTTTAAAATATTCTCCTTCCTCATCTAATAATAACCCTTCTTTTGCATCTTCAGCTTCACTTATATTTTCAAAAATAAAAATTACTTTGGATTCTTTATTTCCAAATCCTAAAATAGGATTTTTTCTAATTTTTTCTAAATGACACTTACCACATATACTAATGTCCATTTCTAAATCATTCCACAACATAACTTACACCTCGTATAATTTTGTCTCTTTTTCTAGCGCTACTTCTATCTGGATTTCATGTTTTTTATCTCTTGTTAACATTTCTTTTAAAGAACAGTGTGCTAATTCTGGTGTATTATTATCTTTACTTATATGCATCAAATAAACTTTCTTCAATTTATTTGATTGTACTGAACAAACAAATTTTGATGCTTCTGCATTTGATAGATGACCATATTTCCCTTTAACTCTATTTTTTAATTCCCAATGATATGGCCCATTCATGAGCATATTATAATCATAATTACTTTCAATTACTATTACATCACTATTTTTAAAATTTTCTCTAATAACATTATTTACATTCCCTATATCACTTGCATATGACAATTTTTTATCATTATATTCAAATGTATAACCTAAACATATATTTGCATCATGCATAACTTCAAAATTAGTAACAACACAATTACCAAATGATATTTTATCACTTTCAATAAAATTTAAATGTTCTGGATCTATTTTACCTATTTTTTCTTTCACAGTATCAAATGTTATTTTATGCATGTAAATTGGTATTTTATATTTTCTAGATAATACTCCTAATCCTTGAACATGATCTGTATGCTCATGGGTTATAAATATCCCATCTAATGTTTCTATATTTTCATTTATTGATTCTAATTTTTCTACTGTCCTTTTTCCACTAAACCCTGCATCTATTAGAAATTTTTTATTCCCCATTTGTATAAAGCTTGAATTACCACTACTTCCACTTCCTAAAATTGCAAATTTCATATATTTTTTCCTCTTTATTTATTTATTTTATATATTAGGTTTTATTTCTCCTGTTTTAATATTATAGAACCATCCACCTTTTTTATCATTATTTGGTGTTACATTATTTGATTTTATTATGCCTTTACTATTATTTTCAGGTATGAAATATAATTGATTTTTACCGTATACTTTATCAAATGTTAATTTATTAAGTGTTTTAATATTATTCAAATTATTTTCATTACCATCTAAATTTGGATATAACCCATTTTGTAATTTATACTTTTTAATACTTTCTGATAATATTTTTTGTTGCATTTGAATTTCTTTATTTTTAAATTCATTTGCTCTTTGATTTACTGTAATTAACGAAATAAACAATATAACAATTAATAACAATATAAAAATCATTATTTTAGAAATTAATATTTTAATACTTTTTAATATTTTTTTATTATTATCTTTTTCATAATACACATTAGCCATATTTTATCCTTTTTTTGATGATTTAAATATACTTTTTCTTACAACTACTTTAACATTTTTCGGTATAGTTAGCTCCAATGATAACGGTCCTCTTTTAACATTAATCCAACCTAACCCTGAAATTGACAAATCTTCATTTTCATTTACAATATATTTCTTAGTAACAAATTCATTTTTATGATATTTTTCTTTCGTCTCTTTATTTAATAGTGTAAAAAAGTTACTTTCTATCAATTCTTTTACTCTGTCTTCTCTAGTTGTATGAAATTTTACATCATTTGATGAATATGCTGAAAATATCGGATTATATTCACTATTATTTTCTAATATTTTTATCCAACATAATTCATCAAACATGAATACTTGATTATTTTCTAATTTAAATGTTTTTCTAGAAATTTCTTTACTAGGTACTAACTTTAATGAACTATCTACATCTAATAAATCAGATAATCTTCCTTCCGGTATTAATCCAGGTGTATCTATGATTGTTATATTCGTATTTGGAAGTTTACTATTTAAAGATTTTAGTGTCGTTCCAGCATATTTAGAAACTGTTAAATTATCATTTTGCATTAATAAATTTATAAGTGAAGATTTCCCTACATTTGTAACACCAAATATTGTTGCTTTTACTTTATCATCATCGTACATATTTTTTATTTTTTTTATCACACCATTTACACCATATTTATTTTTAACACTTAAAAATGCGATATCATCAGGAACAATACTCTCTTCTCCTAATCTATCTTTAACCCAATTGGCTATTTCTGTTGGGTGTATAAAATCTGGTAGTAAATCTATTTTATTTATAACTATTATAGATCTATAGTCTCTTAAATAATCTAATATTTCTTCACTAAATGATCCTTCAAAATCAATTATATCAATAACAGGTAATATTATATCCGATTTATTTAAAGATTCTTTTACTGTTAATAGATATTCATCTTTCGTAAAATTAGTTTCTATATTTTGTCCATAATTCTTTATTTTAAAACATCTTTGGCAAAGTAAATTTTCTCCTAATAAAAATTTATCTTTAGGTACAAATCCTTCTTTTTCTTTATCAATTTTCCTCCAATTTTTAATTAACAATTTTTATTTTTCATTTGCTAACGGATGCGTACTCATGTAAACTTCTCTTAACAGTGCTTTACTTACATGAGTATATACTTGTGTTGTTGATATACTACTATGTCCTAACAACTCTTGTAAATATCTTATATCTACACCTTTATTTAATAATGTTGTTGCAAATGAATGTCTAAATATATGTGGCGTTACTTCTTTATTAATTTCTGCTTTTTTAGCATAATCTGAAATTAAACGCCTCAATGATCTAGATGTTAATTGATCTCCTCTACTATTTACAAATACGTAGTTAGGAGTATAATTTTTATACATTTTCTTTTTTAATTCTATATATTTATCATACCATATTTTAGTATTTTCACTAAAAAATGTAATTCTTTCTTTATTCCCTTTTCCCAAAACTCTTATTTCACGTTCTAAAATGTTTACCATAAACTCATTCAATCCTATTAGTTCACTTGCTCTTATTCCACTCGAATACAGAAGTTCTATTATAAGTCTATCTCTTACTCCTATAATTTTATCAACATTTATAACTGCTCTAATCTTATTTATATCTTCTTTAGTAAGTATATTAGGAAGTTCCTTTTCAAATTTTGGCATAGATACATAACTAATTTTATTATTATTTATTATTTTTTGCTCATTGAGATATTTAAAAAATGATCTTAATTCTGATAATTTTCTATTAATACTCCTTTTGCCTACTGTTGCATCTAATTCATTATTATTAGAATTTAAATATGCTATAAATGATCTTATCGTCATAACTTCAACATTATTTAAATCATAAATTTCTTCATTATTTGATAAATATTCAATGAATTGATTTATATCTTTTTTATAACTTTTGATAGTATTATAACTTTTGCCTAATATTACTTCTTGGTAATATAAAAATTTATCTAATTGAGCAACTAATTTATCCATATATACTCCATTATTATTTTTTAGGTATTTTCTTTATGTTTTTACAACTTGGATAACCTGTACATGCAAGAAATTTTCCAAATCGTCCTATTTTTATTTCAAATGGACTTCCACATTTTTCACATTTTCCTGCTTCCATTATTATTTTTTGATCTTCTACTAATAATTCAACAATTTCATCTTTAATTTGTAGTTCTCCATTTAATATAGAAACTTCACCTTTTTTATATTTTTGTTTAATTTTTAATGGAAGTGGCATCCTTTTTTCATCTTTTTCATAATTCTCACTCTCTAAATATTCACCATATCTTCCAACTTTAAGTAAATATCTACTACCATCTTCTGTATAAAAATTTGTTAATATTCCTTTTTTTACATTTTGTAATTTTTCAACTTGTTCTTTTACAAATATTTTCCCTTTTTCAATTTGTTTAGGATCAATAGCAATCCCTTTTAATGATATTTTTTCTTTTTCATCTGTTTCAGATACTAAATATTTTCCAAATCGTCCAGTTTTCATAATCATGTGATCTTTACCATTAGCTGATAACACATCTGATTCTATACGCATTTCTTTTAATTCATTTATTTCTTTTTCATATTTTATTAATTCATTTTCTAAATCTTTATAAAACGTAGAAAGTAATTCTTTCCATTTTTTATTCCCATTTTCTACTTCATCTAATTCATTTTCCATTTTGGCAGTGAATTTGATATCCATTATATTTTTGAAGTTTTTTTCTAACTCATTTTTAACTTCATATCCAATTACTGTTGGATGAAATCTTTTTTCTACAAGTTCTGCATAGTGCCTTGTTTTTAATGTTTCTATTATTGATGCATACGTAGATGGTCTTCCTATACCTTCAGATTCCATTTTTTTAACTAATGTTGCTTCCGAATAACGTGTAGGTGGTTTCGTTACACCTGATTTTATATTTAAGTTTTCTATTTTATGATCTGTTCCCACTTTCAATTCAGGAAAATCTGCTGTTTTTATTTCATCTTCATCCTTAAATATTTTGTAATATCCATCAAATATTACTTTATTAATTGTTCCTTTAAATAAATATATTGATTCTTTTGCAGTTATTTGCATTTGCTCATATTTCATTGCTGCAAATTGTGATACTACGAATCTCTCCCATATCAATTTATACAACTTATATTGATCATTTGATAAATAATTTTTTATAGAATCTGGTTCTAAATTAATATCTGAAGGCCTTATTCCTTCATGTGCATCTTGAACATTTCCTTTTGATTTTCCATTAGAGTAACTTCCAACATATTCTTTACCAAATTTACTAGTTATATAATCTTTTGCTGCATTTATTGCATCATTTGACACTCTTGTTGAATCCGTTCTCATATAGGTAATTAATCCTATGTTTTCACCATTTATTTCTAATCCTTCATACAGTTGCTGTGCTATTCTCATTGTTCTTGTTGCACCGTATCCTAAATATGAAGAAGCTAATTGTTGCAGTGTACTTGTTTTAAATACTAATGGTGGCTTTTGAGTTTTTTTCTTTATTTCTAGTGAATCTATATTAAGATTTTTGTCTTTCAAATCTTTTTTTAATTTTTTTAATATATTTTCATCATATATCTTATCTATTTTTTCATTATTTATTACTGATATATTTAGATTTATATTATTTTCTAATTCTGCAGTTACATCCCAATAATTTTTAGGAACAAATTCTCTTATTTCATCTTCTAAATCACATATTAGCTTCAATGCTACTGATTGTACTCTTCCTGCACTTGCATCTTTATTTATTACTTTCCATAGCATTGGACTTATTTTGTATCCAACTATTCTATCTAATAAACGCCTAGCTTGTTGTGCGTTTACTAAATTATCATTTATATCTCTAGGATTTTTAATAGCATTATTTACTGCAGTTTTTGTTATTTCATTAAATTCTATACGCTTAGTTTTAGTTGGCTGTTTTATATAATTTGAAATATGCCAAGAAATAGCTTCTCCTTCTCTATCTTGATCCGATGCTAAATATACTTTATCTGCTTTTTTTGATTTTTCTTTTAATTTTTTTAAAACTTCACCTTTCCCTTTAATTACCTGATATTGAGGATCAAAATTATTATCTATATCTATTCCTATTTTTGTTTTTGGTAAATCAATTACATGCCCATATGATGCAACTACTTCATACCCTTTACCGAGTATTTTCTCTATTGTTTTGGCTTTCGAGGGTGACTCGACTATTACAAGTTTTTTTGCCAAATATATCACCTCTTTTATATATTTGTAACTATTATACTATAATACGTAGTTTTTGTACAACATACATTTTAAAACTTATGATTAAAATAAAAATCAGATGAGAATAGATCGCATCTGAAGTTTTTATTTTAAATTATTTTTATATATTTTGAAATACCTGTTTCTATTATTAAACCTTTTATTTTTAATATCATAATGATTGATAATATTCTATTCCTGTCCATTCCATTAGATATTTTATCTGATAATTCATCTATACTTAATTCTTCTTTTAAATATTCTAAAATTAATAGTTCTTGTTCATCTAAATAAATTTTTTTACTATTTTCTAATTTTCTATCCCACAAATACTCATTTACTATATCTAATCCATTTGTTATTAATTTTGCTTTATTTTCTTTTATTAAATCATTACACCCTTCATACGATGGAAAATTAATAAATCCAGGTATTGCAAATAAATCTTTTCCTTGATTATAAGCTAATTCTGCTGTTATTAACGAACCACCTTTTTTATAACTTTCAGCTATTAATACTCCACTGGATATTCCTGAAATTATTCTATTTCTCATTGGAAAATTCCATTTTTGTGGCTCAGTTCCTAAATCATATTCACTAAATAAAATTCCTTCACTAGAAATTTTATCCCATAAATATTTATTTTTAAATGGATATATCACATCTAATCCAGTTCCAACAACTGCTATTACATTACCATTTTTATTTATAGCCATTTCTAATGCAATAGTGTCTATTCCTTCTGCTAATCCACTTATTATAGTGACATCGTATTCTAATAGTTCTTTAACTATTTTTTCACATGACACTTTACCATGTTTAGTTACTTTTCTTGTTCCTACAATAGCTATACTTCTATCATATATATTTGTTATTGTTTTTTCTTCTAACAGTTGTCCTTTAGCATATAGAAACACTGGATAATCTTGCATTTTTAGTAATGATTTTGGATATTCTTTACTATATTTAGATAATACTTTAATTTTATTTTTATAATATTTTTCTTCTAAGAAACTAATATTAGTTTTATAAGATATTTCTAAAAATTTTTTCAATTTATCATTGAATAAATAAAAATTTTCTTTACTATACATTTCTTCAAATGTATCAAATTCATTCATAAGCATTCTAATATGCTTATCTTTCATTCCATTTTCTCTCAATTTTAACCATTCCATATATTAATCCCCCAATTAATATAATGTTGTTACATATTATTTATAGCATCTGTTAATACTCTTATATCTCTTCTAACTTCTGGATCTGATGTTTGATTGGCATATTTTTGTAAATAAGAAATAGCATTTTTAAAATCGCCTTTTTGCTTATATGCAACACCTATTCCTAAATTTGCCTCTAAATTATTTGGTGATTTTGACAATATTCTATTATAATATTCTATAGAGACATCGTTGTCCCCAATTAATCTCGATCCTATTGCAACAACAAATAAATTTCGTATATCACCTGTTCTATCTGTTTTAGCTAGAGTTACTGCTCGTTCATATAATCCATCTTTAAAATATAGATTGCAAAGACCATATATTGAATTTGCACTTGGTGAAGAACTTGATAAAATTGCTTTTTCATATGTATCATATGTTTTAAATTTTGATCCATCTGACACATCATCTCTATTAGTGACAGGAATTGTTCCACTATCAACAACTTGTGGACCAGGTACTATAGCTACACCATTTTGATCTGTAACAGTGACATTTACGTTATCAGACTCTGTTATAGTATTTGTATTTGCTGGTTCTGTTGATTGTTGTGAAGACTTCTTTTTTGATATTTCTACCAATAAACTTTGTATTGCTGCTCTTTCTGCTGGTACAATTCTTGAATCCCCAATTAAATTCCTCGCTTCAAGTTCTGCTTGATCATATTTACCTTGTTGAACAAGTGATTCTATATTCTGTATTTTATTTGATAAATCAGCATATAAAATTCCTGATATTCCTAATAAAATAAATATTCCTATTACTTTCTTTTTCATGGTTATTTCCTCCTTTAATGGAAACAAATATAACAAATTTATATTAAAAATCTAAATTACTAGCTGTTCTTGGGAATGGTATAACATCCCGTATATTAGCCATACCTGTAACATACATTATAAGTCTTTCAAATCCTAAACCATATCCTGAATGAGGTACACTTCCATATTTTCTAAGGTCTAAATACCACCAATAATCCTCTTCTTTAAGACCTAACTCGTGTATTCTATTTACTAATAACTCAAGATTATCTTCTCTTTGACTTCCACCTATAATTTCACCAATTCCTGGTGCTAATAAATCCATTGCTCTAACTGTTTTTCCATCTTCATTAAGTTTCATATAAAATGCTTTTATATCTTTTGGATAATCTGTAACGAAAACAGGTTTTTTGAAATGTTTTTCTGCTAAATATCTTTCGTGTTCTGTCTTTAAATCCATTCCCCATTCAACAGGACATTCAAACTCTTCTCCACTTTTTTCTAGGATTTCAATTGCTTCTGTATAAGTCACTTTTCCAAAATCAGAACTGATTAGATTATTTAATCTATCTAATAATGTTTTATCTATAAATTCATTAAAGAAGTTCATTTCTTCTGGTGCATTATCTAATGCATATTTCACAATATATTTTATCATTTCTTCAGCAATTTCCATATTTACATTTAAATCTGCAAATGCTATTTCTGGTTCCATCATCCAAAACTCTGCTGCATGTTTAGGAGTGAATGAATATTCTGCTCTAAATGTTGGTCCAAATGTATACGTATTTTTAAATGCCATACAAAATGTTTCTGCATTTAATTGTCCACTAACTGTTAAATTAGCTTGTTTTGTAAAGAAATCTTTTTTATAATCTACTTCACCTTTATCGTTTCTAGGCACATTATCTAAATCAAACGTTGTTATTTTTAACATTTCTCCTGCACCTTCAGCATCACTTCCTGTAATTATTGGTGTATTAACATAAACAAAATTCTTTTCTTGAAAAAATTTATGTATTGCATAAGCTAGCATTGATCTAACTCTAAATACAGCAAAAAATGTATTTGTTCTAGGTCTTAAATGTGCTATTGTTCTTAAAAATTCAAATCCATGTCTTTTATTTTGTAGTGGATATTCACTATCAGCTTTATTGTAAACATCGACTGCTTGTGCTTTTATTTCATATGCTTGTCCTTTTCCTTCTGATTTAACAACTACTCCATCTACTTTTATTGAAGATGATATTGTAAGCTTCGATATTTCCTCAAAATTTGCAAGAGTATCTTCAACAACGATTTGAATTCCATTAAAGAATGTTCCATCATTTAATTCAATAAATGCAAATGTTTTTTGGCTTCTTATTTTTTTTACCCAACCATTTAAAGTTACAGTTTGACCTTCATACTTTTCAATATTTTTTTGTAAATCTTTTAATTCTAACTGCATTCCTTCTCTCCTTATACTATTTATAAATATTATTTTTTTTATTAAAATTATATCATATCAAAATGAAAAAATCACTATATTTATTATAATTTCTTTTGACTAAAATATATTAATATTATATCTATTAGTAAAATAAAAATTATATGTACCATCTATTATATAAAAAAATACTAGCTGAATTAACATTCAAACTAGTATTTTTAAATTATATTAATTTATTAAAATTGACCTAATACATTTATAAACCATCCATTTGCATTGTAATGTCTATTCATTAAATCATCTTGGAACGAACTAAAGTTGTAACCTACTCCTACTCTCATATTCTTACTTACTTGTCTATGAACTGCTACTATACTT
>RRZU010156618.1_pt1 | contig 20116 bp, 18 predicted proteins | sample 2165561 | NCBI WGS metagenome assembly RRZU01 (sample SAMN10456909, study PRJNA506462) | wastewater metagenome | isolation source: wastewater sludge | place: USA: Moscow, Idaho | reverse complement strand
AAGACCCCCGTCACCGTCATCACCGGCTTTCTGGGGGCCGGCAAGACCACGCTGATCCGGCATCTGATGCTGAACCCGCAGGGCAAGCGGCTGGCGGTGCTGGTCAACGAATTCGGCACCATGGGCGTCGATGGCGACATCCTGAAATCCTGCGCCGATGAAAACTGCCCCGAGGAAAACATCATGGAGCTGTCGAACGGCTGCATCTGCTGCACCGTGGCCGACGACTTCATCCCGACGCTGGAACGGCTGATGGCGATGCCCGTGAAGCCCGACCACATCCTGATCGAGACCTCGGGCCTTGCGCTGCCGAAACCCTTGCTGAAGGCCTTCGACTGGCCCGCGATCCGCTCGCGCATCACCGTCGACGGCGTCATCGCGCTGGCCGATGCCGAGGCCGTCGCCGCCGGCCGCTTCGCCCCGGACGAGGCCGCCGTGGACGCGCAGCGCCGCGCCGATGACAGCCTCGACCACGAAACGCCGCTGTCCGAGGTGTTCGAGGATCAGATCGCCTGCGCCGATATCGTGCTGCTGAGCAAGGCCGACCTTGCGGGCGAGACCGGGCTGGCCGGCGCCCGCGCCGTGCTGGTGCGCCTGATCGGCGGCGAGGCCTATTGGCCTTACGGCATCGCCAGCCTTCAGGATCTTGCGCGCCGCCGGGGCATCGCGCTGGCGCTGCTGCCCGCCGATGGCCGCCCCGACCCGACGCTGGCGCGGCTCTCGACGCTGGACGCGGCCACGCTGCACCGCCTGTCGGCGCTTTGCGACGAAGGCGGCGCGGTGGCCGCGCAGATGGCGCTGGCCGGGCTGGCGCAGGCCGCGGGCCTGCCCGCCGCCCCGGTCGCGGGTCAGCCCAGGGTCCCGCAATGGGGGTTTTACGACCCTGATGCGGGTGTGATCACAAACCCCGTCCCCGGCGAAAACCCGGTTCTGGTCAGCTTCTATCGCAGTTACCTGACCGCGGCCGATCTTGGCCCGGTCGACGCGACGATCCGGGCGCTGCGGGATGCGGGCTTCGCCGCGACCGGGGTTTTCGCGCCCTCGCTGAAGGCGCCGGGCCTTGGCGCGTGGCTGGCGCCGCATCTGCCGGGCGTCGCCGCCATCCTGAACATGACCGCCTTTTCCGCCCGCGACGATGCCGGCGCCACGCCCTTTGACGCCTGCACGGGGCCGGTCTTTCAGGTGGCGCTGTCGACCGCCCCCCGCGCGCTTTGGGCAACCGGGGATCGCGGCCTTTCCGCCGCCGACCTCGCCATGCATGTCGTCCTGCCCGAGGTGGACGGCCGCATCTTCCTTGGCGTCGTCAGCTTCAAGGCGCCGCAGCCGCGCGACGAAGCGCTGCAATTTTCCCGCCAGATCCACGCGCCGGACGCCGACCGGATCAATGCCGCCGTCCGGCGCATCGCGGCATGGCACCGGCTGCGCGCGCCCGTGCGCGGGACCCCCACACGCCGGGCCCCGACACGCCGGGCTGTCGTGCTGTCCACCTATCCCGGCAAACCGCACCAGCTTGCCCATGCGGTCGGACTGGATGCGCTGGCCTCTTGCGGCGAAATCCTTGGCATCCCGCATGGGGACCTTGGCCGGCGGCTGATGACGGAACGCATGGCCTGGCCGCTGGCCGAATACCGCCGCGCGCTGGCCACCCTGCCCCCGCGCCTGCAAGACGACCTGACCGCCGCATGGGGTCCGCCCGGGGCCGAGGCCCCGGCTGGCGCCTTCCACTTTGCCGCCATCCGCGCTGGCGACGCGCTGATCGCGCTGCAACCCGAACGCGGCGAGGTCCGCCAACGCGCCGAGGATTACCACGACCTCAGCCGCACGCCGCGCCATTCCTATGTCGCCTTCTACCTGTGGCTGCGCCAGCAGGCCGATGCGCTGATCCATATGGGCGCGCATGGCACGCTGGAATGGCTGCCGGGCAAGTCGGTGGCGCTGTCGGACGATTGCTGGCCGCAGGCGCTATTGGGCGATCTGCCGGTCGCCTATCCCTTCATCGTCAACGACCCCGGCGAGGCGGCGCAGGCCAAGCGCCGGCTGGGTGCGGTCACGCTGGGACACCTGCCCCCGCCGCTGGTCGAGGCCGCTCTGCCCGAAAGTCTGGCGCATCTGGAACGCCTGCTGGACGAATATTCCACCGCCGACGGGCTGGACCCGCGCCGCCGCGACCGCCTGATCCTCTCGATCCGTGACGAGGCCCGCGCCGCCGGGCTTGAGGCCGACCTTGGCCTGCCCGCCGACGCGGCGCCCGCGCAGGCGATCCCGCTGATCGACCGCTTTGTCTGCGACCTCAAGGAAAGCCGCTTCGGCGAGGGGCTGCATGTCTATGCCACCGGCCCCTGCGCCGACAGCGAACGCGCCGGGCTGGCCTGCGCGCTGGCGGGGCTGCGGGTCGCACCCGGCCCCTCGGGTTCGCCCGCGCGGGGACGGCAGGACGTGCTGCCGACGGGGCGCAACCTTTTCGCCGTCGATCCCCGCGCCGTGCCCAGCCGCGCCGCCCATGCGCAGGGCGTGAAGCTGGCCGAGGAGCTTTTGCGCCGCCACCTGCAAGACCATGGCGACTGGCCGCGCGGGCTGGTCGTCGATCTGTGGGGCAGCGCCACCATGCGCACCGCGGGCGAGGAATTCGCCATGGCGCTGCATCTGGCGGGGCTGGCGCCGCGCTGGGACGCGGCATCTGGCCGCGTCGGCGGCGTCGATATCCTGACGCTGGCCGAACTGGGCCGGCCGCGCATCGACGTGACGCTGCGGGTCTCGGGGCTGTTTCGCGACGTGTTCCCCGGCCTTGCCCAACTGTTCGAGACCGGCGCCGAAGCACTGGCCGGCCGGGACGAGGACGCGTCCGAGAACCCCTATCTTGCCCGCGCGCCCCGCGTCTTTGGCCCCCGGCCCGGCCTTTACGGGCTGGGGCTGGCGGACCTGGCCGAAACCTTCACCCCCGAGGCCCGCGCCGCGGCGGGCGAGGCGTGGCTTTCCGCCTCTTCCCACGCCATCGGCGCGGACGGGCAGATCCGCCACGCGCCGCAGGCGATCCGCCAGCGGCTGGCGGCGGCGGATGCCTTTGTCCATGCGCAGGACCTGCCCGAATCCGACCTGCTGCTGGCGGGCGACTATGCCGCGCATGAGGCGGGCTTTGCCGCCGCCATGGCCCGGCTGGGCGCGGCCGTCCCCGCGCTTTACCACCTTGACGCGACGCGCCCCGATGCGCCGCGCGCCCGCACGCTGACGCAGGAAATCGCCCGTGTCACCCGCGCCCGCGCCGCCAATCCGGCATGGGCGGACGGAATGATGGCGCATGGTTTCCGCGGCGCCGCCGAAATCGCGGCGACGCTGGACCACATGGCGGCCTTTGCCAATCTTGCGGGGGTGGTGCCGGGGCATCTGTTCGATCTTTACCACGACGCCACGCTGGGCCGGGCCGAGGTCCTGGCCTTCATGGAGCGCGAAAACCCCGCCGCGCTGGCCGCCATGCGGGCGATGTTTGCGCGGCTGCTGGCCTCGGGGCTATGGGTGACGCGGCGGAACTCGGTCCTGGCCGCGCTGGAGGGCACGCCATGACCGGATTCGAAATCAAGGGCTGGTGTCCCGGCGCGCTGCGGCCGATGGAATCGGGCGACGGCCTTGTGCTGCGCATCCGCACACCGAACGGGCGGCTGACGCCGGATCAGGCAAGCCGCATCGCCGCGCTTTCGCGCCGCCATGGCAACGGGCTGATCGACCTGACCAGCCGCGCCAATCTGCAACTGCGCGGGCTGGACGCGGCAGGCCATGCCGCCACGGTCGCGGCACTGGCCGGCATGGGCCTGCTGGACAGCGATGCGGTGGCCGAGGCGCGGCGCAACGTCATCCTGTCGCCCTTTGCCCCCGTGGACGGCCCGGCATGGCAGGTGGCGGCGGGCATCGCGCGGGCCATGACCGCCCCCGACGCACCGCCAGTGCCGGGCAAGTTCGGCTTTGCCGTCGATGCGGCGCCTGCGGTGCTGGCGGCGGTGCCTTGCGATATCCGCCTGCGCCCGCAGGGCGACGGCTGGCTGATCGCCCCGGATGGCGGCGACTGGGCGCTGACCGCGCCCGATCCGGCAGGCGCGATCACAGCCGCCATCGCGCTGGCGCGCTGGTTCGCGCAGGGCGGCATCCACGACGGGCGCGGGCGGATGCGCGACTATCTGCGCCAAGGCCCGCCGCTGCCGGCGGGGGCGGCGCTGGTCGCGGCCTCTGCCGCCGTCACGCCGGGACCGGGTGCGGCGGCGGGCGGCTGGATGTTGGGCTTTGCCTTCGGGCAGATCACGCCCGACCAGCTTGACGCCTGCGCCAAGGCCGGGCCGATCCGCCTGACGCCGTGGCGCGCCCTGCTGATCGAGGGCGCGGCCCCGGTATCCACCATCGCCCCGGCCATTCCCGGCGCCATCCTTGATGCTGCCGACCCATTGCTGCGCATCCATGCCTGCACCGGCGCACCCGGCTGCCCGCAGGCCCACGCAGATGTCCGGGCGCTTGCGCGCCGCCTTGCCCCGCAGCTTGGCCCCGGCGCCAGCCTGCATCTCAGCGGCTGCGCCAAGGGCTGCGCGCATCAGGGCGCGGCCTCGCTGACGCTGATCGCGACCGGCCCGAACCGCTACGACCTGATCCGCAACGGCCCGGTCCGCGGCCCCATCACCGCGCGCGATCTGGACGAGGACACCCTTCTGCGCATAGTCGCATCCACCGACCGAATATCCGACAACGGCAAGGCAGGCCCCATGCACCAATACGAAACCGACGGCGCAAGGATCTATGCCCAGTCCTTTGCCACCATCCGCGCTGAGGCCGACCTTGGCCGCTTCGACGCTGACGAGGAACCCGTGGTCGTGCGCATGATCCATGCCGCGGGCCTTGTCGGGCTGGAACGCGACGTCCGCTTTTCGCCGGGCATGGCTGCTGCCGCCCGTCGCGCCCTGCAGGACGGCGCGCCGATCCTGTGCGACGCCCGCATGGTCAGCGAAGGGATCACCCGCGCCCGCCTGCCCGCGAACAATCGCATCCTGTGCACGCTGAACGCGCCAGGCGTGCCGGAACTGGCGGCGGGCATGGGCACCACGCGATCCGCCGCCGCGGTCGAGCTGTGGCGCGATGACCTAGCCGGGTCGGTGGTCGCCATCGGCAACGCGCCGACGGCGCTGTTTCACCTGCTCAACATGCTGAAAGACCCCGCCTGTCCGCGCCCGGCCGCCATCATCGGCTGCCCCGTCGGCTTTGTCGGCGCCGCCGAGTCGAAGGACGCGCTGATGGCCGACCTGCCGGCGCCCGCGCTGATCGTCGCGGGGCGGCTTGGCGGCTCGGCCATCACGGTCGCCGCCATCAACGCGCTTGCCAGCCGAAAGGAATAGCCATGGGTAAGGTCATCTGCGCGGGCCTTGGTCCCGGCGACCCCGATCTGATCTCGGTCCGTGCCGACCGCGCCATCCGCAATGCGCGCCAGATCGCCTATTTCCGCAAGAAGGGCCGCGCGGGTCAGGCACGCCGCATCGTGGCGCATATGCTGGCCGAGGGCGTGGTCGAACACGCGATGGAATACCCCGTCACCACCGAAATCCCCTTCGACAGCCCCGAATACAACCGCCTGCTGGCCGCGTTCTATGACGACTGGACCGCGCGGCTGGCGGCGCTTGCCGAACAGGGCGACGTGGTCGTTCTGTGCGAGGGGGACCCGCTGTTCTACGGTTCGTTCATGCATCTGCATACGCGCCTGCAAGGGCTGGCCGAGGTCGAGATCATCCCCGGCATCCCCGGCATGACCGGCTGCTGGAACGTGGTCGGCCGGCCGATGACATGGGGCGACGATGCCATGTGCGTGCTGATGGGCACCCTGCCAGAGGCGGACCTGACCCGCCACATCGCCGGCGCCGACGCGGTGGTGGTGATGAAGACCGGCCGCAACCTGCCCAAGATCGCCCGCGCCATCGCCGCCGCCGGGCGCATGGCCGACGCATGGCTGGTCGAACGCGGCACCATGCCCAATCAGCGCATGACGCCGCTGGCCAGCGCCGATCTGGACGCCTGCCCCTATTTCGCCACCGTGCTGGTGCATGGCAATGGTCGCCGGCCCGAGGCGCACCATCCCGTGGCGCAAACCGATGCCGAGGCCGCCGAATGACCGGCTGGCTGGCCGTCGCCGGGCTTGGTCCGGGCGCCGAGGCCCTGATCACGCCCGAGGTTCAGGCCGCGCTGGACACGGCCACCGATATCGTCGGCTACATCCCCTATGTCGCGCGCATCGCGCCGCGCCCCGGCCTGACCCTGCACCCATCCGACAACCGGGTGGAACTCGACCGCGCCCGCGCGGCGCTGGCGCTGGCGGCAGCGGGCAGGCGCGTGGTCGTCGTCTCATCCGGCGATCCGGGGGTATTCGCCATGGCCTCGGCGCTGTTCGAGGCGCTGGACGGGGCGCCGGAGGGCGCGGCCGCGCCCGGTTTCGACATCCGCATCCTGCCCGGCATCACCGCCATGCTGGCCGCCGCCGCTGCGCTTGGCGCGCCGCTGGGGCATGATTTCTGCGCCATCAACCTGTCGGACAACCTGAAACCCTGGGCATTGATCGAACGCCGCCTGCGCCTTGCCGCCCAGGCCGATTTCGCCATGGCCTTTTACAACCCGCGCTCGAAATCGCGGCCCGAGGGGTTTGCCCGCGCCCTCGACATCCTGCGCGAGGAATGTGGCCCCGACCGGCTGATTTCATTCGCCCGCGCCGTCTCGACCCCCGATCAGGCGCTGTCGACGGTGACGCTGGCCGAGGCGCGGCCCGACATGGCCGACATGCGCACCGTCGTCATTCTTGGCAACAGCGCCACGCGCCGCGCCGGGCCTTGGGTCTATACGCCGCGGTCGGCGGCATGAAGCCAGTCCATGACCCCGGCCACGGTGGCGGCGATGGGCCGCGGCGGCAGCGCCGGGCGGTCGATCATCACCACCGGCAGGCCCAGTTCGCGGGCGGCGGCAAGCTTGGCCTCGGCCGCGTGGCCGCCGGCGTTCTTGGTGACAAGGTGGCGGATACCATGGCGCTGCATCAGCGCGATATCGCCCGCAACCGTGAACGGCCCGCGCGAGACGATCAGCGTCGCATCGCGCAGGGGGTGGCTGGCGACCTCGGCAAAGCGCAGCATCCAGCGGTGGTGCAGGCCCTGAAAGGGCGCCAGTTGCTGCCGCCCGATCGCCAGAAACACGCCCGAGCCATCGCCGGGCAGCGCGCGGGCGGCGGCGGCGAAATCGGCAACGCCGCGCCAGCGGTCGCCGGGTTGCGGGCGCCATGGCGGCCGCTCAAGCGCGATCATCGGCACGCCTGCGCGCGCGCTGGCGGCGACGGCGTTCTGGCTGATCGTGGCGGCAAAGGGATGGGTGGCGTCGATCAGATGGGTGAAGCCCTCGGCCCGCAGGTAGCCCGTCAGCCCCTCGGCGCCGCCAAAGCCGCCCATGCGCGTGGGCAGGGGCGGCAGGATCGGGTTCTGCGTGCGCCCCGCATAGGAATAGACCGCGTCCAGCCCGGCCGCGGCCAGCGCCTCGGCCATGGCGCGGGCTTCGGTGGTTCCACCCAGAAGAAGGACGCGCGTCATGGCTGATCCCTGGCTTTGCATCATCGGTCTGGGCGAAGATGGCCTTGCCGGCCTGCCGCCCGCAAGCCGCGAAGCGCTTGCCGGCGCGGAAATCGTCTTTGGCGCGCCGCGCCACCTTGCGCTGGCGGGTGTCGGCGCGCGCGGGACGCCCTGGCCGCTGCCCTTTGACATCGCGCCGCTGCTGGCGCGGCGGGGGCAGCGGGTGGCGGCGCTGGTCTCGGGCGATCCGTTCTGGTTCGGGGCGGGTGGCACGCTGGCCGCCGCACTGGACCCCGGCGAATGGCGCGCGCTGCCCGCGCCGGGGGTGTTCTCGCTGGCCGCCGCGCGCCTTGGCTGGCGGCTTGAGGACACCACCTGCCTTGGCCTGCACGCCGCCCCCCTTGCCCGGCTGCGCCCGCATCTGACGCGCGGGTGCCGGGTGCTGGCGACCTTGCGCGACGGCCCGGCCGTGGGCGCGCTGGCCGAATGGCTGGCGACGCAGGGCCTTGGCGCGATGCGGCTGACCGTGCTGGAACGGCTGGGCGGCCCGGCCGAGCGCATCCGCGACTTCGCCGCCCGCGACGGCGCACCGGCGGATATCGCCGCGCCGGTGGCGGTGGCGCTGAACGGCGACGACCTTGCGCCCGGCGCCGGCCTGCCGCGCGGCTTCGGCCTGCCCGACGACACCTTTCGCCATGACGGCCAGATCACCCGCCGCGCCATCCGCGCAGTGACGCTGTCGGCGCTGGCGCCGCGCGCGGGCGAAATGCTGTGGGATATCGGCGGCGGCTCGGGCTCGGTCAGCGTCGAGTGGTGCCTGAACGGCGGCCGGGCGCTCTGCATCGAACCCCGCCCCGACCGCCTTGCCAATATCGCCGCCAATATCGCCGCCTTCGGGCTTGAGGGCCGGATGCGCGCCATTCCCGGCCGCGCGCCCGAGGCATTGGCGGACCTGCCCGCGCCGGATGCGGTCTTTGTCGGCGGCGGCGCCGATGCGGACCTGATCGCCGCGCTGCCCGCCGCCCGGCTGGTCGTCAACGCAGTGACGCTGGAAACCGAGGCGCTGCTGGCCGGTCTGCACGCCGAACGCGGCGGCAGCCTGATCCGCCTTGCGCTGGAGGAAGCCGCCCCCCTTGGCCGGATGCGCGGCTGGACCCCCGCCCGCAGCGTCACGCAATGGAGCTGGCCATGAGGGTGGCGGGTCTGGGCTTTCGGGCCGGGGCACCGCTGACCTCGCTGGCCGAGGCGCTGGACCTTGCCGGTCCCGCCGACGCGCTGGCGACCATCCCCGGCAGGGCGGCCGCGCCCGCGATCCTTGCGCTGGCCCGCGCGCGCGGCCTGCCGCTGATGGCGGTCGAGGTGGCGGGCATCGCCACCCCCACGCAATCGCCGCGCGTCATGGCGCTGCATGCCACCGGCTCGGTCGCCGAGGCGGCGGCGCTGGCGGCGCTGGCCCCCGGCGCGCAGATCGTGGCGGCGCGCGTCACGTCACAGGATGGCATGGCCACCGCCGCCATCGCCGAAGGAGACCCCGCATGACCGTCCATTTCATCGGCGCCGGCCCCGGCGCGGCCGACCTGATCACGCTGCGCGGGCGCGACCTGATCGCCGCCTGTCCGGTCTGCCTTTATGCCGGCAGCCTTGTGCCGCAGGCGCTGCTGGCCCATTGCCCGCCCGGCGCGCGGATCGTGAACACCGCCGCGATGGACCTTGACCAGATCATCGGCGAAATCGCCGCCGCCCATGCCGAGGGCCACGACATCGCCCGGCTGCATTCGGGCGATCTGTCGGTCTGGTCGGCCATGGGCGAGCAGTTGCGCCGCCTGCGCGCGCTGGGGGTGCCCTATGACGTGACGCCGGGCGTGCCGGCATTCGCCGCCGCCGCCGCCGCGCTGGGGGCGGAACTGACGCTGCCGGGCGTGGCGCAGTCGGTGGTGCTGACGCGGACCTCGGGGCGGGCCTCGGCCATGCCGGATGGCGAGACGCTGGCCGCCTTCGGCGCGACCGGCGCCACGCTGGCCATTCACCTGTCGGTGCATGTGCTGGCCCGCGTGCAGGCGGAACTGATCCCGCATTACGGCGCCGATTGCCCGGTCGCCGTGGTCTTTCGCGCAAGCTGGCCCGACCAGCGCATCATCCGCGCCACGCTGGCGACGCTGGACCCCGCCATCGGGGACGGAGAGCGCACCGCCCTGATCCTTGTCGGCCGCGCCCTGACGGCCGAGGGCTTTGACGAAAGCCGCCTTTACGCCGGCGATTACGACCGCCGCTTCCGTCCCGTCGGCACCGATCCGAGGTTTCCCGAATGAAGGGGCTGGTCATCAGCGCACCGGCCTCGGGGTCGGGCAAGACCACGGTGACGCTGGGGCTGATCGCGGCCCTGCGTGCGCGGGGGCTGGTGGTGCAGCCCTATAAAAGCGGGCCGGATTACATCGACCCCGCCTTTCACCGCGCGGCGGCGGGGCGCGAAAGCTACAACCTTGACAGCTGGGCGATGGGCCGGGCGCAGATCGCGCATCTGATCTGCGCGGGCGCGGGCGCCGATCTGGCGCTGGCCGAGGGCTCGATGGGGCTGTTCGACGGCGTGGCCGTCCCCGGCGGCTGCGGCAATGGCGCCAGCGCCGATATCGCCGCGCTGACCGGCTGGCCGGTGGTTCTGGTGATGGATTGCAAGGGGCAGGCGCAATCCGCCGCCGCCGTGGCGCTGGGGTTTCGCCAGATGCGCGCCGACATGCGGCTGGCGGGGGTGGTGCTGAACCGCGTGGCATCCCCGCGGCACGAGGCCCTGATGCGGCACGCGCTGGACCCGCTTGGCATCGCCGTCCTTGGCGTCCTGCCGCGCGAGGCCGCGATCGAGCTACCCGAGCGGCATCTGGGCCTTGTGCAGGCGCAGGAACATGCGGGCCTGGATGCGCTGCTGGCCCGCGCGGGCGAGGCGGCGGCGCGGCATCTGGATCTGGACGCCATCGTGACGGCGGCCTCGGGCGGGATCGGGGCCGAGCCCTTCCGCCCGCTGCCGCCCCCCGCCATGCGCATCGCGCTGGCGCAGGATCAGGCGTTTTCATTCGTCTATCCGCATCTGATCGCGGGATGGCGGGCGGCGGGGGCGACGATCCTGCCCTTCTCGCCCCTGGACGATCAGGCGCCCGATGACAGCGCCGGGGCATGCTGGCTGCCGGGCGGCTATCCCGAACTGCATGCCGGGCGGCTGGCCTCGGCCGATAATTTCAGGAACGGGTTGCTGCGCTTTGCCCGGACCCGCCCCGTTCATGGCGAATGCGGCGGCTATATGGCGATGGGCGCGGGGCTGGTCGATGCCAGTGGCCAGCGCCACCGCATGGCCGGGCTTCTGGGGCTGGAGACCAGCTACGCAAAGCGCCGGATGCATCTGGGATACCGCCGCGCCGCGCCGCTGGCCGCGGTCGCGGGCGCCTATGCCCAGACCCTGACCGGGCATGAATTCCACTATGCGACCATCCTTGTCCAGCCCGACGCGCCCTTGACCCGCGTGACCGATGCGAATGGCGATGCCGTGGCCGAGACCGGCTCGCATCGCGGCCATGCCTCGGGCAGCTTTTTCCACCTGATCGCGGAAAGCTTGCAGAATCCTTGACCTGCGCGCGCCGATGGCATTTAGCTGAAGCTCTGATCGGTGCCCGCAAGACGTTTCGCGTCGGGCTTGATCGGGAATGGGGTGAGATGCCCCAGCCGCCCCCGCGACTGTAAGCGGAGAGCGTGCCTTGACAGCGCCACTGGGCCCCGACCCGGGAAGGCCAAGGCCACGCCCCGACCCGCAAGCCAGGAGACCGGCCGTCAGGACAACGCCAATCGCCGTCGGGTGTGACGGCAACAGGAGAATGACAGAATGCATATCGAACCCGGAATCGTCACCGGCGCCAAGATCGCGCTCAGCTATGCCACCGCCGCCGGGGTGGGCGTCTTTGGCGCGAAACTGGCATGGCAAAGCCTGCGCGAACGCGGCCTGCCCTCGGTCCTGGGGCGCAGCGCGCTGACCACGGCGCTGGTCTTCAGCTTCTTCCAGGTGCTGCCGCATTTCCCGGTCGGCGTCTCCGAGGTGCATTTCATCCTTGGCTCGACCCTGTTTCTGCTGTTCGGCGCGGCGCCTGCGGCCATCGGGCTGGCGCTGGGGCTGCTGATCCAGGGGCTGTTCTTCACGCCCTTCGATCTGCCGCAATACGGCATGAACGTGACGACGCTGCTGGTGCCGCTGTTCGCATTGCAGGCGCTGGCGCGGCGCATCATCGCGCCCGGCACCGCCTATGTCGATCTGGGCTATGGGCAGGCGCTGGCGCTGTCCACGGCCTATCAGGGCGGCGTGGTGGCCTGGGTGGCGTTCTGGGCCATCTGTGGACAGGGATTTGCGGGCATCAGCGGCATCGCGACCTTCGGCGCAGCCTATATGCTGGTCGTCCTGATCGAGCCGCTGGTCGATCTGGCGGTGCTGGCCGGGGCGAAATCGCTGCGCGGGCTGAGGGACAGCGGGCTGGTCACCTCGCGCCTGTTCGCCTGAGGGGTAACCGACCCCGCATGATCGAGCTGACACTGATCGGGATCGGGACCGGCAATCCCGATCATCTCAGCCTGCAGGCGGTGGCGGAAATCGCCGCCGCCGAACTGATTCTGATCCCCCTGAAAGGCGCCGAGAAAGAGGACCTCGCCGGCCTGCGCCGCAGCATCTGCCTGCGCCATGCCGGCCCCGCGACCCGGATCGCGGAATTTGCGCTGCCCACCCGCGACGCCGCCGACCCCGACTATCGCCACGGCGTCACGGCATGGCACGACGCCATCGCCCGGCAATGGACGGCAACGATCCGCGCGCATCTGCCGGGCCTTGCCGGCAAGGTAGCACTGCTGGTCTGGGGCGACCCCTCGCTTTACGACAGCACGCTGCGCATCGCTGGGCGGCTGGAGATGGCGCTGACCATCCGCGTCATTCCCGGCATCACCGCCATTCAGGCGCTGTGCGCCGCCCATGCCATTCCCCTGAACGCGGTCGGCGCGCCGGTCCAGATCACCACCGGCCGCCGCCTGCGCGACCATGGCTGGCCCGCGGGCGTGGACCGCATCGTGGTCATGCTGGACGGCGAATGTTCGTTCCAGTCCCTTGATCCGCAGGGCGTGACGATCTGGTGGGGCGCCTATCTTGCGATGCCGGAACAGATGCTGCGCCACGGCCCCCTTGCCACGACCGGACCCGCGATCATCGCCGCCCGCGCCGAGGCCCGCGCCCGCCACGGCTGGATCATGGACATCTATCTGCTTGAGCGCGCCAGCCGCTGAAATGCCGCCGCCCGCGCGACGCAGGGTGACCCGCCGGGCCGGGTGCCCCACGCAGCCGGGGCTGCGGCATTGCCCGTTATTTGGTCAATCCCATGCGAAAACCCGCAAGGGCAGCGGATCGCGGCGCCCGGATAACGGCCGCGCGGGCAGAAACCGGACGATGACACGCAACCCCGCGTTGGCAGACCGCCGCGACTGTGCAAATCTGTGCGCACGCGATCCACGAATGCAGCCATTACGCCACATGAAAGGAACGACGACATGCGCTTATTCCTGATTGCCGCCGCCCTTGCCTCGGTACCGCTGACGGTCGTTGCCGAGGACGAGGACCCCATCGCCCTGGCGATCGAGGCCCGGCACGGCTATTACCAGATGCTCAGCATGAGCATGGGCACGCTGGCCGGCATGGCCAAGGGCGATATCCCCTATGACGAGGCCAAGGCCGTCACCGCCGCCAGCAATATCGAGGCGCTGACGCATTACGACCTGCCCGGCCTCTTCGTCGAGGGCAGCGGCGTCGGCCAGACCAAGGTCGAAAATGCCGCAAAGCCGGTGATCTGGGAAAAGATGGAGGATTTCCGCGCCAAGTTCGCGGGCCTTGGCGAAGCCGCGGCCGGCTCGGCCGAGGCGGTCAAGGGCGGCGCGGAAAGCGTCGGGCCGGTGGTCGTCAAGATCGGCGCCGCCTGCAAGGCCTGCCACGACGTCTATCGCGAAAAAAGCTGATGTCGGGCCGGATGCTGAAGGTCCGGCTGTGGGACCCGCTTCTGCGCGGGTTCCACTGGCTGCTGGTCTTTTTCGTCATCCTCAGCTGGTGTCTGGGCCAGTTCGGCCCGGCAAAGATGACCCTGCATTTCTGGAGCGGCTACGTCATCGCCGGGCTTTTGGTCTTTCGCCTGATCTGGGGGTTCGTCGGGCCGCCCGCGGCGCGGTTTTCGCATTTCCTGCGCGGGCCGGGGGCGATCCGCGACTATGCCAGCCGCATATTCCTGCGCCAGCCCAGCTATTGGCCGGGGCATAACCCGCTGGGGGCGCTGTCGGTCATCGCCATGCTGGCGGTGCTGGCGGCGCAGGTGACGACCGGGCTGATCTCGGACCCCGACGATTTCATCAATGTCGGGCCGCTGGCGAAGCATGTCGCCAGTTCGACCCGCTCGGCCGCGGTGGGCTGGCACGGGCTGGGCGGCAACCTGATCCTGCTGCTGGTGGTGCTGCATGTCGGCATGATCCTGTTCTATCGCTTCTGGAAGCACGAGGATCTGGTCGGCCCCATGCTGACCGGCGAAAAGGAGGTCCCCGAAGAGATCGCCCATAAGCTGAGCCATGATCGGCCGACACACCAGATTTAACGTCAGGTCCGCCCGCGAGGCATTGAACGAATCACGACCCTGTGCCAGCGTGAGCTTACGGCTGTGGGGGCCGGTTCGGGTGGCAGCGCCGCGAGCGCGGCCCGTCATACCATCCTTCGCCCGCCCGACGTGGATCAACTACGAAAGGAGCAAGGACGACATGACAAAGATTGCCGCTGTGTTTGCCGCTTTGACCTTGTCGTTGGCCGCGCTTCCGGCAGTTGCCGAATGCGCGGGAAAGAACAAATCACATGACGTATCCGCATCGACAGGCACCGAAAAACCGGTGATCAAGGCGCCCAAGGGCAGCGTTTGACAGGAATGAAAAGGGCGGCAGGATTGCCGCCCTTGGTCGTCTTGGGGTTCATCGGTTCCGTTCAGTTGAACTTGTTGTCGCGCGGAAAGCCGCGCGGCGCCATGTAGCCCGCGCCCGCCCGCTTGCCCAGCCACGCAGTCAGGTCGGGTTCGCTGCGCGTGCGGCCGCCGGTTTCCTGCCAGCGCAGCCCCTCGGCCAAGGTGATGCAGATCGCATCCGACAGGCCGCCATCCTTGAACTTTTGCAGGCGCACGCCCTTGCCGCGGCCCATTTCCGGCAGTTCGTCCAGCGCGAATACCAGCATCTTGCGGTTCTCGCCCACGGTCACGACATGGTCGCCCGCGACCGCGCGGCACAAAAGCGCGTCGCCGTTCAGCACCTGCTTGCCCGAGCGCGTCTGCGCCATGATGTCGCCCGCGCCGACGATGAAGCCATCCCCCGCCTTCGAGGCGACCAGATAGCGCCCGCCATCCCGCCACGGGAACATGTCGATCACCGCCGCATCATTGGGCAGGTCGATCATCAGGCGCAGGGGCTCGCCCATGCCGCGCCCGCCGGGCAGGTTGTTGGCCGGCAGCGTATAGAAGCGGCCGTTGGCGCCAAAGATCATCAGCTTGTCGGTGGTCTCGGCATGCAGCGCCATGAAGGGGCCGTCGCCGTCCTTGAACTTGACCTCGGCATCCAGGGGCTGGTGGCCCTTCATGGCGCGGATCCAGCCCATCTTCGACAGGATGACGGTGACCGGCTCGCGCTCGATCATGGCGTCCATGTCGATCTCGGCCACGTCGCCGGCCTCGCCGATCTCGGTGCGGCGCTGGCCGCCGGGGGCGGACTTGCCGAACTTGCCGCGCGTGTCGCGCAGTTCCTCGGCGATGCGCGCCCATTGGCTGCCTTCGTCGGCCAGCATGGCGACAAGGCCGGCGCGCTCGGCGGTCAGGGTCTCGTGCTCGGCGCGCAGTTCCATTTCCTCAAGCTTGCGCAGGGCGCGCAGGCGCATGTTCAGGATCGCCTCGACCTGCACCTCGGTCAGCTTGAACTCGGCCATCAGGACGGATTTCGGATCGTCCTCATAGCGGATGATCTCGATCACCCGATCAAGGTTCAGGAAGGCGACCATGTAGCCTTCCAGCACCTCAAGCCGCGCGGCGATCTTTTCCAGCCGGAAATTCGCCCGCCGCACCAGCACGTTGCGGCGATGGTCAAGGAATGCGCGCAGCACCTCCTTGAGCGAGCAGACCTTGGGCACACGCCCGTCGATCAACACGTTCATGTTCAGCCCGAAGCGCGTTTCCAGATCCGAGACCCGGAACAGCGCCGCCATCAACTGTTCGGCATCGACGGTGCGGGCGCGCGGTTCCAGCACGATGCGGATATCCTCGGCCGATTCGTCACGGACATCGGCCAGGATCGGGACCTTCTTGGTCTGGATCAGTTCGGCCAGCCGCTCGATCAGCTTGGATTTCTGCACCTGATAGGGGATTTCGGTGACGATGATCTGCCACTGGCCGCGGCCCCGATCCTCGATATGCCAGCGCGCGCGCAGGCGCAGGCTGCCGCGCCCGGTGCGATAGGCCTCGGTGATGGTGGCGCGGTCCTCGACCAAGACGCCGCCGGTGGGGAAATCCGGGCCGGGAATGATCGAGACCAGCGTTTCATCCCGCGCGTCGGGCGACTTGATCAGATGCAGGCAGGCATCGATGACCTCGTGCAGGTTATGGGGCGGCACGTTGGTGGCCATCCCCACCGCAATCCCGGACGAGCCGTTGCACAGCAGGTTCGGGAAGGCCGCCGGCAGCACAACGGGTTCTTCCAGCGTGCCGTCATAGTTCGGGCGGAAATCGACCGCGTCTTCGCCCAAGCCCTCCATCAGGGCCTCGGCGGCGGCGGTCAGGCGGGCCTCGGTATAGCGGCTGGCGGCGGGGTTGTCGCCGTCGATATTGCCGAAGTTCCCCTGCCCGTCCACCAGCGGATAGCGCATGGCAAAGGGCTGCGCGAGACGCGCCATCGCGTCATAGATCGCGGCGTCGCCATGCGGGTGATAGTTGCCCATCACGTCGCCGGTGATCTTGGCCGATTTGCGGAAGGCGCCGGTGGGCGACAGCCGCAATTCGCGCATCGCGAAAAGAATGCGGCGGTGGACCGGCTTCAGCCCGTCGCGGGCATCGGGCAGCGCGCGATGCATGATCGTGGACAGCGCATAGGTCAGGTAACGCTCGCCGATGGCGCGCGACAGCGGCTCGTTGCTGGTCTGACCCTCGTTCGGGTCGGGAATGTTCGGATCGTCGGACATGGCCCCGTGAATAGGGCCGCGCGCGCGTCCGGTCCAGCCCGGAAAAGCGCCGCTTGCGCCGGGCGGCGCCATGCCGCAGAAGCGGCGCCGGATAGGGGGCGCGCATGAAGACCGTTCTGATCACCGGCTGTTCCTCGGGCATCGGGCTGGACGCGGCGCGCCACATGCGCGACCGCGGCTGGCGCGTCATCGCCACCTGCCGCAAGGACGAGGACATCCAGGCCCGCCGCGCCGAGGGCTTCGTCACGCTGCACCTTGAACTGTCCGACCCCAAAAGCGTCGTGCGCTGCGCGCGCGAGGCACTGGCCATGGGTCCGGTCGATGCGCTGGTCAACAATGCCGCCTTCGCCATTCCCGGCGCCGCCGAGGACCTGCCCCGCGGCGCGCTGCGTTCCATATTCGAGGCGAACCTGTTCGGCACCCATGACCTGACGCTGAAATTCCTGCCGCATTTCCGCGAGCGCGGCGGGCGGGTGGTCAATATCAGCTCGGTCCTGGGGCTGGCGGGCATCCCGTGGCGCGGCGCCTATGTGGCGACCAAGTTCGCGCTTGAGGGGCTGACCGACGTGATGCGGGTCGAAATGGCCGATACGCCCGTCAGGTTCGTGCTGATCGAGCCCGGCCCCATCGGCACCAGGATCCGCCTGAACTCGATCCCGCATTTCGAGCGCTGGATCGACTGGCAGGCCAGCCCCCGCGCCGGGCAATACCGCCGGACGCTGCTGAAACGGCTCTACGAGCCGTCGGCGAAAAAGGACCGCTTCGAGCTGCCGCCCCGCGCGGTCAGCGAAAAAATCGCGCATGCGCTGGAAAGCCGGAACCCCCGCCCGCGTTATTATGTCACCACCCCCACCTGGATCGCCGGGATCGGGCGGCGGCTGCTGTCCACGCGCGCACTGGACTGGTTCGCGCGGCGCAGCTAGGTTTCACGCCGAAAGGGCCCGCTTCATGCCAGACAAAACCCTGTTCTACCTGCTCGTGGTCTGCTGCCTTGCGGTGGTGGTGATTCTGGCCATCGGCATCGGCGGCTTCGCCAAGGGCGGCGAATTCAACCGCAAGCACGGCAACCGCATGATGCGCTGGCGCCTGATCGCGCAGGCCATCGCCATCGCGGTGTTCCTGCTTTACCTGTGGGTGCGGGGGCACTGATGGTCGTCCTGAACCGCATTTATACCCGCACCGGCGACAAGGGCGACACCGCGCTGTCGGACGGCCAGCGCGTCCCCAAGCACGCCCCCCGGGTCGAGGCTTACGGCACCGTGGACGAACTGAACGCCACGCTGGGCCTTGCGCGGCTGCATGCCTCGGACCAGATCGCCGCCCGGATCGCGGTGATCCAGAACGACCTGTTCGATCTGGGCGCCGACCTGTCGCGCCCGCATATGGACCGCGACGATCAGGCCCCCTACCCGGTGCTGCGCATCATCGAATCACAGGTCGCGCGGCTGGAAACCGAAATCGACGCGATGAACGCCGGGCTTGCGCCGCTGCGCAGCTTCATCCTGCCCGGTGGCAGCGCGCTTTCGGCGCATCTGCACCTGTCGCGCACCGTCGCGCGCCGGGCCGAGCGCGCCGCGACCGCCCTTGCCGCGGCCGAGGACGCCAATCCCGCCGCGATCAAGTATTTGAATCGGCTGTCGGACTGGCTTTTCGTCGCCGCCCGCGTCGCCAATGACAATGGCGCGCAGGACATCCTGTGGGTGCCCGGCGCCAGCCGTTAGCGTCAACATCGCGGGATCGTTGCGTAACAATGCTTAAGGCGCGATTTTTCCCTGTCCTTGCCGATCATCGCCCGCTAACAAATCCCCCGAACAGGTGACGCAACCAAAGGGGAGAGGCCATGAAGGTTCTCGTGCCAGTGAAGCGCGTGATCGACTACAACGTGAAGGCTCGCGTTAAGGCGGACGGGTCCGGTGTCGATCTTGCGAACGTGAAGATGTCGATGAACCCGTTCGACGAAATCGCGGTGGAAGAGGCGATCCGCCTGAAAGAGGCAGGCAAGGCCGACGAGGTCATCGCCGTCTCGGTCGGGGTCAAGCAGGCGGCCGAAACGCTGCGCACAGCGCTGGCCATGGGCGCGGACCGCGCCATTCTGGTCGTCGCCGCCGACGACGTCCATCAGGACATCGAGCCGCTGGCCGTGGCCAAGATCCTTGCCGCCGTCGCCAGGGCCGAAGGCACCGAACTGGTCATCGCCGGCAAGCAGGCCATCGACAACGACATGAACGCGACCGGCCAGATGCTGGCGGCGCTTCTGGGCTGGGGTCAGGCGACCTTTGCCAGCAAGCTGGAAATCGATGGCGGCAAGGCGAAAGTCACCCGCGAAGTCGATGGCGGCCTGCAAACGATCGAGGTCAGCCTGCCCGCCGTGGTCACCGCCGACCTGCGCCTGAACGAGCCGCGCTATGCCTCGCTGCCCAACATCATGAAGGCCAAGAAAAAGCCGCTGGATGAAAAGATCGCCGGCGATTACGGCGTCGACACGTCGCCGCGGCTGGAAATCGTCTCGGTGCGCGAGCCCGAGGGCCGCAAGGCCGGCATCAAGGTCGGCTCGGTCGATGAGCTGGTCGGCAAACTGAAAGAAGCGGGGGTGATCTGATGGCTGTTCTGCTGCTTGGAGAAGTCACCAATGGCGAACTGAACCGCGACGCGACGGCCAAGGCCGTCAACGCGGTCAAGGGTCTGGGCGATGTGACGGTGCTCTGCGCCGGGGCCTCGGCCAAGGGTGCCGCCGCTGAGGCCGCGAAGATCGCTGGCGTTGCCAAGGTGCTGGTGGCGGAAAACCCGCTTTACGGTCACCGCCTGGCGGAACCCACCGCGGCGCTGATCGTGTCGCTGGCCGGCGACTACAGCCATATCGCGGCGCCGGCGACGACGGATGCGAAAAACGTCATGCCGCGCGTCGCAGCACTGCTCGACGCGATGGTGATCTCGGATGTCTCGGCGGTGATCGATGCTGACACGTTCGAGCGCCCGATCTATGCCGGCAACGCCATCCAGACGGTGAAATCGAAGGACGCCAAGAAGGTCTTCACCATCCGCACCGCCTCCTTCGACGCGGCGGCCGAGGGCGGCGCGGCCGGCGTCTCGGACGCGGCGCCCACCGCCGACCCGGCCCTGTCGGCCTGGATCGCCGACGAGGTCGCCGAAAGCGACCGCCCGGAACTGACCTCGGCCAAGCGCGTGGTCTCGGGCGGCCGCGGCGTCGGCTCGAAGGAAAGCTTCGAGATCATCGAGAAGCTGGCCGACAAGCTGGGCGCCGCCGTCGGCGCCTCGCGCGCGGCGGTCGACTCGGGTT
>RRZU011090591.1_pt1 | contig 20118 bp, 22 predicted proteins | sample 2165561 | NCBI WGS metagenome assembly RRZU01 (sample SAMN10456909, study PRJNA506462) | wastewater metagenome | isolation source: wastewater sludge | place: USA: Moscow, Idaho | reverse complement strand
TATCGATGAACCCGCACATCTGGCATTAATTTCTCTACATTGTTTAGTTTTCAAAGAACACCCGCTGTTTGTGACAGCTCATTTATATTAACACAACCACCAGGTCGTTGTCAACACAAATCTTTTTCTTGTTGTTGTCGTCAGCGCTGTTCGCTAGCGACTTTTATTATATTACACTACTTACTAACCATTGTCAACACTATATTTTAAAAAAGTTAAACCTACCACTGCCCGTGATAGGTTTAACTGATAGCTTATCTTCTTTTTTCATGAGCTAATTCATATAAATTTGCCGAAGTTTCCGACAACCCTACTAAATCACTAGCTACTCCTTCTATCGCTTTAGCCTGCTGATTAACAATATCAGTCGTAGCATTCCCTTTCGCAACCGTTTCATTAACTGATTGATTAATCATCGAAGTAAACTCTCTGATTTTTTCAATTGTATCTTTAGAACTTCCTGATAATTTTCTTATTTCTTGTGCTACAACGCCAAATCCTGCTCCAACTGTCCCCGCTCTAGCAGCTTCAATCGACGCATTAAGACCTAACAGCTGTGTTTCATCAGCAATATCTTTAATTAAATCAGTTACTTCATTTATTTTACCTGATATCATGTTGACATTCTTAATTTCATTATTTAAATCAACTTGATTAACACTGACATCATTGGCCGAAGCAGCTAACTCTTGCATCGCTGCTGAAACATGCATCAGTTTTTCATTTATAACTTCAGACATCCCTTTTAAAGTATATTTGTAATAACCCATTCGTGAAAAAGCATTAGCCATTAAATAAAGAACATTTGCTGCCGCTTCTAATCTATCACGAGAAATATAATTTATTTTTCGCACCGCTTTAACATAATCATCAGGATTAACCCCAATTTCTTCAGCAATTTTGCGATACTTATCTTCATTTGTCAGCGGTTCCGTTAAAACCTGACCTCCCAAAATTGAGCCAATTTGTTTTCCGTTTAAAATAATCGGTGCCGCAAAATCCACTAAACCGGCATGACATTCATAAATTGCCGGCTTACCAGTTTGAGCTGATACCTCCCCGCCTTTACGATCACATTCCATGCATCGTTTACTGCCAATTGGGAATTCCTCGTGTATTTCATACAAAAGTCAGTAAAATAACTTGGTTTAGTAACCATATTGCCTTCGATATCGACCGTAACACTCGTCATCCCTAATGATTTTGCAAAGTCATCTTGAAACTCTTGCAAAAAATCCATATCAAAAACATCTTCCATCTTAAGCTCGGTAACTTTTACATCCTGTTCTTTTTCCATATGAATTCACCCTTTTTAATATATTTCTCTATTCTCTAATATTAATTCAATGAACATGTCTTATAACCATATTATTACAAAATTAGAATATTAGCAATAATTTTTATCATAAACAAGAAAGACTTTAAAGTCAGTTGCTAAACTTTAAAGTCTTTCTGTAAAAACCCTTGTATTAAATTTAACTTTTGCTTTCGCGATAATTTTTTTATCGCAAATTCACGCTTTTGTGCCATAATTTTTTCTTCATATTCTTCATAATAAACCAATTGCACCGGAACCCTAGCTTTGGTATACTTAGCACCTTTTTTATTATTGTGAAGCTCTACTCTTTTAATTAAGTCTACAGTCCAGCCAGTATATAAAGTTTTATCACTGCATTCTAATATATATACAAATGCCATTTTATTCTTGAATTATTTTAATTTCTTTAATAATCACTGGCTCTAACGGTTTATCTTTAGCATCGGTTTTTACAGCACCAATTTTCTTTACTACCGCCATACCTTCTATAACCTTGCCAAAAACACTATGTTTACCATCTAGCCAAGAAGTTTTATCCAACGTAATAAAAAATTGTGACCCACCAGTATTAGGTCCCGCGTTAGCCATCGACACTATCCCTTCTTTATCATGCGTTAAAGCCTGGTTAAATTCATCCTTGATAGTATAGCCCGGACCACCACTACCATCCCCCTTAGGATCGCCTCCTTGAATCATAAATCCGGCAATAACTCGATGAAAGGTTGTCCCATTATAAAAACCTTCATTAGCCAACTTTATAAAATTAGCCACAGTTTGTGGCGCTTTATTCTCCAATTCTACCTTAAAAACGCCATAATTCGTATCAACTATCGCATATTTATTATTAGGTATAGCATTTTGTTCCTGACTTGGTTTCAATAAACCGCACCCAGTAATAGTTATAACAACAAAACACAGACTTAATATCAACTTTATTTTATTTATAATAATCAACCCCTACTTCTCAAAAGTTACTTTATCTCCATATTGTTCCGGAAACCATATTTTACTTTCACCATTTTTCGTCACAACTTTATTTTCTCGCCAAACTAACCCATGCATATGCATCGGCACAATATGATCAACTTTCACACAATGCAAAAATTCATTAACCCCTTTAGTACTGTGTTCTTCCAGACGAGCATCCACCGGAAAAAAAGCAACATCAAAATAAAAACCTTTAATTTTAGAAAGTTCCTTTTGAAAATTTTCTGCTGCTAATTTCAAATTATCTTCAGTATCACCATTCCAGTGCCACCAGTTCAAATCTCCAGCATGAAAAATAGTCCAATCATTAAATTGAACAATAAACGCAACCCCGGCATCAGTCGAACCAATAGTTTTTACAGTGATATCACCTATTATCATTTCATTGTCAGGACTTATTAAATTCACATTACTAATATTTTTTCGTAACACTATATCATCACTTAAAATATAGTAGGTATTAGCACTAGCATATTTTAATATTTCTTCATTATAGTGGTCATGATGGTTGTGTGAAGAAAAAAAATATTTCTTATGATTTTTTAGAAAAAGCTTTGTCAAAACATTATTATCATCAATATAATAATCAAAAATTAATAATTTATCATTTAATTCAATTGCAAAGCCACTGTGACCCAAAAAATAAACTTCGAGCTTACTCATGACAACCCCCTATATCATTAAATATTTTTTCAAAATTGCTTCACCCAAAAATTTATATAACAACACTGCAATAAAACTTCCACCAGCAGAGCTTATCACAAAAGGAAACACATAATAAAACGCCCCAATACTACTACCTAGTAGAACTTTTGCTAAGAAAAAAGCCACAGTTCCACCAATAATTCCTGTGCCAAAAACTTCCCCCAAGGCCGCAACATAAACCGATTTAGTTTTATTATAAGCAACACTTGCTAAAAACGCCCCAAAAATACTCCCCGGAAAAGCCATGATACTACCTGTCCCTAATAAGTTTCTCAATAAAGCAATTCCAAAGGAACCCATAACCGCACCCCTAGTTCCAACCAACACTGCCAGTAATATATTTATTGCATGTTGTACCGGAAAACATTTTGCCACACCAACTGGAATAACGATTAAATGTGCTGATAAAACCCCAATAGCCATAAATAAGGCCGTTAAAATAATCTTTCGCAAATTCATTGTTACCTCACACTATTTTTATATATTTTTCCACTGAAGTTCTATCCAGATTTGAAATAGCATCCAATAACCTTACCCGATAACTACCTAATCCTTCACCAACCTGTAATTTTTCTTTGGCAATTTCACCGGCAATCCCCATAAAGCAAACACCAGCAACAGCACCCCAAAATACATTACCACTCCCAACCGCACAACCAATTAAAGTCGATGTCATGCAACCGGTTCCGGTAACTTTCGTCAACATAAAGTCGCCATTATCAAGATAAACAGCTTCTTTCTCACTAATGATAAGATCACGTTTACCGGTAATTGCGATAACTCCTTGAATTTTTTCAGCTAAATTTAAGCCAATTTCTTCAATCCCGTTATCATCTTCCAGCGAATCAACTCCTTTAGTTTTCGAAGCAAAACCTGATAAACATTTTATTTCTGAAATATTACCTCTAATCACATCAGGTCTTACTTCTGCTAAAATTCTATCGGCAACACTATTGCGATAAGGAGTTGCTCCAACGCCAACCGGATCAAAAATTATTGGCACACCTATTTTTTTTGCTTTTTGACCAGCAACAATCATTGCTTCAACACTACTAGCACTTAATGTCCCAATATTAATGACTAAAGCTTTAGCAATACTAACCATATCTGCTACTTCATTGATATCTTGAGCCATAACCGGTGAAGCACCAATCGCCAATGCAATATTAGCACAATCATTTACCGTAACATAGTTGGTTATATGATGCACTAACGGGCTATGTTTTTTGATATCGTCTAAAATATTAATAACATTTTCCGTCATTATCTTCCCTCCTTCAAGCCTTATTCTTCACAACAAAGTATTTTACTACTATCAATATCGCCGTAATCCCCAGCAAAACATCAAGCACTGTTTGAAACATGTCACCGTAAGGCCACTGGCGGCTAACTAGGTGAAATAAAAAAATCACTAAAAAAATTACATCATTAACATTGCTATTTTTATTTTTCATCAAAAACCCCTCACTTTGCTACTGTTATAATTTGAAACTCATCTACATCTACTAACCCTTTATCTGTTAATTTCAGACTAGGAATAACCGGCAAGCTTAAAAAAGCCAACGTTAAAAACGGATCATGGTCTTGATTTAATCCAAGCTTTTCCGTATTTTCACGCAGAGCTGTCAATTTATCCTTTACTGCAATAACATCGGTTTGAGCCATTAAACCACCAATATTTAATGCTAGAGTATTAAGAACTGCTCCTTCTGCAACAACGGTAATTCCACCATTTGCCCTTAAAATTTCCTGAGCCGCTACAATAATGTCCTCATCATTAGTACCAACAATAATAAGATTATGAGAATCATGTGCAACAGTTGAGGCAATCGCTCCTTTTTTTAAGCCAAAACCTTTTACTAATGCCACCCCAATATTACCAGTATTATTATGGCGTTCAACGACCACTAACTTCAGCAAATCTTGGTTTAGATCAATTTTAAATTCTCGATCAGTATTATCAAGTTCTACTAGCAATTTTTTCGTTATTATTTCCCCCGGCACCAACTCAATAACATTTGCCATTGTTCCAGTTGCTTTAATTTTAAGATTATCTGCTGTAAGTTCCGGCAATATAATTTTTTTATTAAGCTGGGCTTTCGGCAATTCTTTTTCAAACAAGGCTCTGCCGTTTTCACTCACTAATTTACCATCAATATAGACACTTTGCGGCTGCCAATTCTGCAAATCTTCAAAAATCAACATATCAGCTTTATACCCCGGTGCAATTGCCCCTATTTTATCTAGTTTAAAATAACGAGCAGCATTAATAGTTGCCATTTGTAAAAGAGTTGAAAGATCCGCTCCAGCTTCAATGGCAATTTTAATCATATTGTTGATATGCCCTAATTCCAACAAATCAGCTGGATGTCTATCATCGGTGGCTAATAAACAAAATTGTGCAGTATAACGATTAACTACGGGTAAAATATTTAGTAAATTCTTTGCCGCCGATCCTTCGCGCAACATAACATACATTCCGGCATTTAATCTTTCGAACGCTTCTTCAGCATTAGAACATTCGTGGTCAGAACTAATACCGCCGGCAGCATAAGCCATCAAGTCATTACCCCGTAAGGATGGTGCATGCCCATCAATAATTTTCTGTTGAAAAAGTTCCAATTTTTCTAAAACTTCCGGTGCCGCATTTAAAACTCCCGGATAATTCATCATTTCACCAAGTCCTAAAACCCGCTTATGTTTAATTAACTTTTTTAATTCTTTAGCTTTTAAAACCGCCCCGGAAGTTTCTAAAAACGTCGCTGGAACACAAGAAGGCAACATCACAAAAACATTTAATGGTAAATCTTCTGTCGCCTCTAAAATATATTGAATTCCTTTAAGTCCCGCCACATTAGCAATTTCATGAGGATCTGCCACCACCGTTGTCGTTCCTAATGGGACAATGGTTTTAGCAAACTCTCCTGGGCTAAGCATTGAACTTTCAATATGAACATGAGCATCAATAAATCCCGGCGTTATATATTTATCAGTACAATCTATTTCAACTTCACCCTTATAATTACCAATTCCGGCTACTACATTACCACAAATTGCAACATCACCGATTATAAAATCGCCAATAAACACATTAAATACCTTCGCATTTTTAAAAACAATATCAGCTTTTTCTTTACCGCTTGCTACCATTATCAATTTTTCCATATCATTACCCCTTTTAAGGTATTTTATCATATTGAATAATTATAACAAAAATAGCTCTATAATAAAATTCATCTTTATTATAGAGCTATAAATCTTCTTTTGTAAATAATGTAAAAAGAGAAGGACTATTCCTTCTCTAAAAGCAGCCACCCTTATAGTAACATTAAACCAAGAACTATTCTTACCAACTTCTTCCTAAAACAAAACGTTACGAGGAGCTAATTTCTAAAAGGGTTATCTATTATCTTACGTTCCAAACACTATCGGAGGTTATATGTGATACTAAACTAAGGAAACAACTTACAAACAGGGGTTGTAAACTACCATCTTACAGAACCAAGGTTACCATCTAACTAAACTACAGAGTACCGAATTACTATAAGGATGGTGCTTGTCTTTAGTATAGCATGAGCTTTTAAAAAAAACAATAATTTTCAGAAAATTTAAATAATTTATTTTTTCTTCTTCGATGACGGTAAAGTAAACCCTCGCCCCAAAACCTCATTGGCATCTTGAACAATCATAAAAGCATATTTATCAATACCGTCCACAATCAATTTAATTTTAGCAATCTGCGTTAAATTAACAACTACAAAAATAATATCTTTGTCTTGTAGCGTAAAGGCACCTTGGCCTTTTAAGTAGGTCACACCTCGTCCAACTTCTTTAATTATTTCTTCAGCAATTTCTTCTGATTTTCCTGAAATAATCACAACTGTTTTTTTATTATTCAGTCCAGCTACCACTTTATCAGTTAAATTTGAGCTTATAAACATCGAAATCAAAGTAAACATCGCCAACTTTAAACCAAAAAGAAGCGAGGCAACTACCATTAATCCACAATTAACAGCAAAATTAATAAAGCCAACACTAAATCCATATTTTGTTTTGACAATTGCCGCAACAATATCCATCCCACCAGTGCTACTATTAGAACGAAATACAATTCCATAACCAATTCCTGTAAAAACACCACCATAAATCGCTGCTAACATAACATCATCAACAGCATTAAAATGATTTAAAAAGCTTGTTATATCAACTAACAGTGAAAAAATAACAATGCCAAATAAAATATCAAGGGCATATTTTTTGCCAAACATTTTATAAGCTAAATATAATAATGGTAAGTTCATCGCTAAGATTTGTACACCAATTGGCAATCCCACTAAGTAGTAAAAAATAATCGCAATACCACTAATGCCCCCACTAAGTAACTGGTGTGGCACTAAAAACAAATTAATTGAACAGGTACTAATCAAACAACCTAGCGTAATCAACAGATAACGGCCAGCATTTTTTTTCATAATTTCCTCCATTAGGGTCTACCTGTTTTCTTATAATTATAACATCGTTTATTCTAAGGCTCCAGTTGGTAAATTCATTATAATTATTTTTTCAACATAACCATTGCTGACATCAAGTAATAATTTATCGTCAGGATTTTGTTCGTGTTGATAAATATAATATTTTTTCCCATTGATTATTTGTTTTTCACCTTTACCATATTCCTTATTTAATTTATAAAGAGTTGAACCAATTTTTACCCCTTGATTATTCTCATATTTTTTATCTTTAATACTAATAAAAACAATTTTCTTAGTATTAAGATCAAAATCAATTCTAACATCATTATAAACATACTCATCTACCGCATATTCACCAATAAAAGTCACAAACTGAACTTTAGGTTCGCCAATAAGGTTTACCATTTCCTCATAACTCATGCCTAAAGATACTTTTTTATAAGAAAAATCAACTTCCCGCTGCATCGCAAACGAAGTGGCAGTGAGATTAAATATTATTATTAAACATACTAACAGTATTTTTTTCATCCAAATTATTCCTCACAATAAATAATTTTTTAAAAACCAAAATGTTATTAATCCCAAAACAATACTTTTTGCCAATGACTTTGTTTTAGCGGCAATTATTACTACTATTATTGACGTCCAAAGACTAACATTACTTAAGCTAAAGTTTAGCTCTTTATTAGTAATAAAAATTTCCGAAAAAACAAGCGAACCAAATACTGCTGTCGGAACATATTTTAACCACCGTTCAAGTAGCGGTGATATTTTTGTTTTTGCTAAAATAAATGGCGGTAGTGCTCTTGGAATATAAGATACAATACTCATTCCCACTATGCACAAGGCAATATCTACATTACTCAACTTCTTCATCATTCCCTTCAATAAAACAAGCTAAGGTTGTTGCCACTACCGTTGCCACCACTATGTGTAATTTATTGTCCAAGTATCCGGATAAAACTAAGGCTAAAATTCCGGAAAACACTCCCGTTAAAACCATCAACTTATTATTAAAATGATATGACCATAATGCGATAAACATCGCAGTAAGTGTATAATTTACAATATCACTATCAACATTAATAATATTACCAGCAACATTTCCCAACATATTACTAAAAATCCAGCAACTATGGGCAATTAAATTCAAAGCTAGCGCTTTTTTAGCATCCCAATTTCCACTGCTAAATTGAATCATATTAACCGCAAAAGTCTCATCAGTTATCCCCTGCGGAAAGATTGTCAAAAACTTTTTTGATTGTCCTAGTAAATAAGTCCCCAGTGATGAACTATATAATAAATGTCTTAGATTAACAATGAAAATAGTCACAACAATTGAAACAATCGATGCTCCTCCACCAATCATTGCTGCGGCTATAAACTGACCACTACCAGCAAAAACCAATAATGACATAATTCCGGTTTGACTTACCGTCAAGCCAACTTTTTGGGCTAACACCCCACAAGCAAAGCCTAGCGGCAAATAGCCTAAACAAATCGGCCAAGCACTTTTCCAAACTGTTTTTTCTTTCAGCCCGTCAAAAATAATAACACCTTCTTTTAAAACTTTAAAATATAAGATAATAATCTTTTTTAACTTATATTTTATTAAGACCATTATTATTATAACTATATAATATCTTTTTTTCAATTACCGACATTCAAAAAGCAACTAAACTTCCGTTTAGTTGCTTTTAATTATCCTACAAAATTTCCATCTTTAAAAACTATTATTTCTTCATTATCTGTCGTTACCCCAATAATACTTAAGTCCGCAGTACCTATCATAAAATCTTCGTGGACAATCGAATCATTGACCCCTTTTTCCGCCAACTCTGTTTTACTCATATTTTCACCATCTTTTATACATACCGGGTAAGCTTTACCAAAAGCTAAATGGCAAGATGCATTTTCATCAAATAACGTATTATAAAACAGCAAATCCATATTTGAAATTGGTGAGTTTTGTTGCACTAACGCCACCTCGCCTAAATAAGACGCCCCAGCATCAGCTTCCAATAATTTTTTTAAAATTTCTGCCCCCTTAGTCGCACTATACTTTATTACTTTGCCTTCTGCAAAAGTAAGTTCAAACCCTTCAATTAAATTACCATGATAATTCAAAGGTTTAGAACTTACCACCTTACCGTTAACACCATTTTTAAGTGGCATCGTGAAAATTTCTTCCGTTGGCATATTGGCAATAAATTCTGTACCAGCAGGAGTAAATTCAGAACCACCCAACCATAAATGATCTGTCGGTAATTCGATTGTTAAATCAGTACCAATACCATTTTTATATTTTAAATATTTAAATTTATGTTTATTCATAAACTCCATTTGGCCTTTTAGCGTTTTTTTATGTTCTTCCCAAGCCGCTACCGGATTAACAGTATCAACTCTTACTGCTTTAAAAATTGCTTCCCACAGCTTTTCAATCGCAAGCTCAGCTTCTAGTTCCGGAAACACTTTTTTCGCCCACGCTACTGTTGGAATAGAAACAACACACCAAGCATTTTTATTACTCATCAATCTTTCGCGATATTCCTTTAAGGCATTACTGCTGGCTTTTTGTGCTCTAGCAATTCTTTCCGGATTAACATCCTTTAAAAGCTCCGGGTCAGCTGCTGATATTGAAACAAACGCCGCCCCTTGTCTAACATAAGATAGATAAAACTCTTTACGCCATTGTGGAAACTCGTCAAAAATTTCATCCGGTGCCATCATAAATCTAATTTTACCTAATAATTCGTCACCCCAGCTAACAACTACTTCACGGGCACCAGCTTGATAAGCCGCCGTTGCCACTAACCTTGTAAATTCAGCACACTCAATCGGTGCATTAATTACTAAAATTTGATTTTGTTCTAAGTTTACACCGGTTTTAACGATTAATTCTGCATACTTTTTTAATTTATCCATTTGATCCTCCAGTAAAGTTTTCTTATATCATAATTTTATACCATCATCAACAATTCTGTCTAACATTGTGAAAAACAGATGTAGCTTGGCTTAAACCATTCTACATCTGTTTTCTTAAGCTTGTATCTTGACCTTATTCTTATAACCCCACCTAGCAATAATAAAAAAGATTGTTCCTAGCATTAACAAAATTATTGAATTAACATAAACCACCGGTGATGAACCCATTAACATTAAATCTCTTACACAACTAGCTAAGTGTGTCAACGGAAAAAGCATTGATAGTCCGTGGCTAATAGGCTCCATTGCTTGTTGTGGCCAAGTATAGCCTGAAAAAACAAAGGCCGGAACTGTATAAAAGATTGAACACCGACTAAATATTAATTCATTTTTGGTGATAATCGCTAGTAGCCACGCAAAGCCAATGACACTAAAACTAAAACAAGTTCCAATAATCATTAAATCTACAATATTAGCTTTAAACGGAACACCAAAAGCAATACTAGCAATCATTAAAGTTATAATATATGCACAAATCGCCCCAAGAAAATACGGCATTATCTTAGCACTTAACTTTGCCCAACTATATTCTTCTTCATCACAATTAGTCAACTTACTCAAAAAACTGCCACCAATTGATAAAAAGATCCCTTGTTGTAAAGCCGCCAACGCTAAGCCAATAACAAAAAAGTTCAAATAACTTTCCGTTGGATTATTAAGTACTCTAAATTTAACATTCACCGGATTAACCTTATCTAAGGCATTGCTAGGGCCCGAGCTCGCTTGCAAGATCTTCATTCCGGCACCTTTACCAATAGTTCCAATAATATTTTGCAAATTGGTTGTCGCCGCATTAACCGTTACCAAATTAGAACCATCCGCAAAGATTAACACATCTGCTGACAATCCCAATTTAATATTTTTGGCAAAATCACGTGGTATTTGAATCCCCACTGCGGCTTCTTTAGTTTTAACTAAATCATTCATTACTTCTTGATCATTGACTTGATTAGTAATTTTAAATCTCTCTGAATCAGCGATACATTGAATTAAAACTCTACTCGCCATACTATTATCTTCATCATATATTACTAAAGGAATATTTTTAACAATACCAGGACTATATAAAATACTGAATAGTACTAAATATGCAATCGATGCCCCCACCAAAAAAATAATTCTACGCGGATCTTTAATTAGCATATTTTTTGCTTCAGCAAGGAAATTTTGCCACCAACTCATAACGAAACCTCCTTTGTAACAGCTTTGTTACGCAGATAAAAAATAACGCCCGCTATAATCAGCAAAAAACTCCCCATACTGAACATTGTTAAAACATCGCTATTAAGAGTCGGCGAATAGCCTAATAGTAATAAATCTCTTAAACTTACACACACATATTTTAATGGCATTACAGCTGAAATAGCTTGCCCTAAAGAACTCATTGCAAAATCAGGCCAACTAAGTCCACTATATAGTAATCCCGGCATCAAGTATAATAAAGGCATTTGAATTGCTTGAACCGGATCAGGAAATAGTGCTGAAAAAACAAAACATATTGCAATTAACAAAAAGGAAAACGCACTACCTAATATTAAGGTTTCTAAAAAGTTTCCCCGCCAAGGCACAGCAAAAATGTTATGTACTGCTAATACCACTAATAGAAAACTAAAATTAGCCACTACCCAATATGGAATAAGCTTACCACAAACCATCGCTAATGATTTTTTTACACCAATTATTATCTTCTTGTTATATTCTTTGTTAAGTGCAGTAATAACAACCAATAAAATAGCTATCTGCAAACCATTAATCCCCAGTCCACCTAACATAAATTCATTATAACCAGTAACCGGATTGTTAATAATTCTAACTTTAATATTTATTGGCATCACTGTCGCTAAGGCTTGTGTCGGCAGTTTGTTACCAGCTTCTAAAATTTTTTCTCCAGTTCCCGCCACAAAAGTTTGAATTATTTCCTGACAAGATGACATCATCACATTATTATACATAATATTACTGGCATTTACCGTTATTAACACATCAGTCCCTAGACTTAACTTAATATCCTTCGCAAAGTTAGGCGGGATAACAACCCCGACCATTGCTGTTTCGTTTTTTAGCAAACTTTCCAATTCTTCAGTAGATTGTACCTGCGCAACAACTTGATACTTATCAGAATCATCAAACATATTAATTAAAGTTCGACTAGCCAAGCTGTTATCTTGATCATAAATTACTGTTGGTAATTCACTCATAACATTTTTGCTATAAACTAAGCCAAATAAAACAGTATAACATAAGGGCAAAAGTAATAATATATATAATAACTTGGATTTAATTGATAGAAATGTACTACTTTCCTCTTTTGCAAACTTAAATATATTCATTTAATCCACCACTTAACTTAGCAACTTAAAACGCATACCCGGTTTAATCACATCGTTATTAACCTGAATTTTAACGTTAAAAGTAATAATATCAGTATCGCCACGTTCATCTGTTGCCCGATAAGTCGCAAATTCCGGTTTATTGCTAATATCGACAATTACCCCTTCGACTTGCAGTTTTTCATCACGCCCTTGTAATTTCACACTTTGATTCAAGGCATATTTACTCAATTCAGTTTCTTTAACTTTTAAATTAATCCAATTATCGACTGGATCTTGAATCGTTACAATTGGCATTCCTTGAGATATCATTGCCCCAACTTCTACAAACTTCGTTGTTACAATGCCTGAAAAAGGTGCTTTTATTTCTGATTCATCCAAAGCGATTTCCACTTGGCTTAAGGCTGCTTGAGCCTGCGCAATTTTACTTTGGACAGCTTTCTCATTAGCCACATTAACGTCAGTTTGCAACAGACCAGCTTGTGCTGCTTTCAAATTAGCAGTAGCTTGTTGATAGGTCGCTTCCGCAACTTGATATTTGGTAGAGTATGCATCAAAAACCTGCTTGGAAACAGCTCCGGAATTAAACAGTTCACTAAATCTATTATAATCATTAGTCGCCAACGCTAAATCAGCACCAGCTTTATCAAGTTGTGCTTGAGCCGTAGTAACAGTAGCTTGTGAAGTTTGATCTTGTAATTTTGTAACTGTGGACGCTTGATTATTTTGCGCTGTTAATGCACTAATGTTTGCTTTCGCCTGATCAGCTTGTGCACTAATATCACGTTTATCAATTCTAGCGATAACTTGACCTTTTTCAACTCTATCGCCTTCTTTTACTAATAACTCTACCACCCTTCCCGGAATTTTAGAGTTAACATCAACCTCTTTACCTTCAGCACGTCCCCATAAACTTTGGTCTTCATTTTTATTACCACACCCCACTAACAAAGAACTAAGGGAGATTAGCACCATCATATAGATCATATTTTTTTTCAATAAATTAAATTTAATAAATTCAAACATTTGTTACCTCCAAGTATTTTATTTTTTAGCTAAACCATTTATTAAGATCTCAACCAAGGAATTAACTACATCCGCATAAGTTATATTGTTTTCTAATAAGACCTTTTCGTCAACAGCTTCATCAAAGAGATTATTTAACATGATTTTTAGCACTCCATCTTTTATTGGCACAACTTCGCCCGCCCTAACGCCATCATTTAACAATTCAATAATATTATTAATGCGACTTTGTCTAAAATTATTAACCTTCTCCCATTGTTCCGGGTAATTTTTCTTCAATTCATCATATACGGCGGTATTTATCAACGGATAAACCTTATGTTTAATCACTAATAACTGTCGAAACTTATTTAATACACTTTTATTAGAATTATATATTTCACTTTCTTGCTTTTTTAAATCAAGCATCAGATATTCAACACAAGCTGCTATTAATTCAGCCTTTGATGAAAAATTTTCATAAAGAGAAGTTTTACTAATACTAAGTCTGGTTGCTAAATCATTCATTGTAAATTTAAAACTCTTTAATTTAATCTCATCAAAAACTGCCATAATAATTCTCTCTCTCAAGGTCCTCCTCCTCTCAGTACTATTTTGTACTAGTTTGGTACTCGAAGTACAATAAAATTTTATTACTTTAGTTAAAACTTGTCAATAAATTTTTAAATAAGTATAATAGATAGTACTTTAAATTATAGGAGGAACGCTTATGTGGCTTCAACATAAAACATCAATACTAATTACAGTAGCTATTTCAGGACTCTTTTCACTCTTTTGGTTCGTCCCAAATCTAGCCATCGTATTATTTGTTTCAATCTTACTAACCTTATTATTAACACCGCTGGTGGATAAGCTCACCACGAAAAAAATCAACCGTAATATTGCAGCCTTTATTATTTTAAGTTTGTTTATCACCGGAACTATTTTAACATTGACTCTTTTATCAAAAAATTTAATTCCTAGCTTAACCAAATTTATTAACGACTTGCCAATATTTACACAGAATTTAAAGCAACATCTAAACACACTTTCACCAGAAATCAGTCAACAACTCGAAACTTTATTTCAAGATTTGGCTAGTTTTAGTATTTCTGCTATCACCTCTTCCGTAAACTTATTGGTAAATATTTTTTCAAGTTTACTAGATATCGTGATGATTATTTTTATCACCTTTTACCTCTTAGCCGATGGTAAGACTATCAAACTTTTTCTCTGTCAATTATTCCCCAAACCAGATAATAAAAGAGTTAATAATTTATTAACTAATATTATTCAAGGTTTAACTTATTATATTAGAGGACAATTGGCAGTTTGTTTCATCACCGGAACAGTCGTTTTTATATATTTTACCGTTTTAGGCTTACCTTATGGTTCTGTCTTTGCTTTTTTATCAGCAATTGCTGAATTTATTCCAGTAATAGGACCTACTTTTGCTTCGGGCTTAGGGATTTTATTTACTTTAACAACCTCTAGCTCATTGGCCGTTCAAACATCAGTGTTTTACCTAGTCTTAACACAAATAAATCACAATCTTATTTTTCCACTTTTAATTGGTAAAACTTTAAACATTCACCCAATCGCCATTATGATCAGCTTATTATTTTTCGGTAAAATCTTAGGCGTTCTTGGGATGTTTTTAGCTGTACCAATCATTGTAATCTTTAAATTATTAATTGAAGATATCGCTAAAGCCAATAATTAAATTTAATTCGGAGGCATCTATGAAAATTATCAAAAAATTCATCAGCTATTATCAGCCTTATAAAGTTTTATTTTTTGCTGATATGTTGTGTGCTTTATTAATTTCACTGATCGACTTATCATTCCCCCAATTATTAAAGTTTTTCAATAACAATCTCTTCCAACAAGACTCTAGCATTATCATTAACAGTCTGTCCTTAATCGCCTTTGCCTTAGTAGGTATGTACCTCTTACGCTTTTGTTGTCAATATTTTATTACATCCTGGGGTCATATTATGGGCGCTCGAATGGAAAGTGATATGCGCCAAGATTTATTCAATCACTTCCAACGCCTACCCTTTTCTTATTATGATAAAAACAATACCGGGGAAATGATGTCTAAAATTGTTTCCGACTTATTTGACATCTCAGAACTAGCACATCATGGACCTGAAAACATTTTTATTTCCTTGCTAAAAATTATCGGCTCGTTCATCCTCTTATCAATGATTAATAATAAATTAACATTAATCCTTTTTATTATCACATTAATAATGATAGCCTTCAGCTATTTACAAAATCGTAAAATGCACAAAGTATTTATGGATAATCGCAAAAAAATTGCTACCGTCAATGCCAGAGTTCAAGATAGCCTGTCTGGCATTAGAATTGTTAAGTCATTTGCTAATGAGGAAATTGAAGAAGCAAAGTTTAGTGATAGTAATTTAGAATTTCTCAGTTCAAAAGAAAGCAGCTATAACATGATGGGAATTTATCAGGCTGGTAATTCTTTTTTTCAAGGCTTATTATATACCGCTGTAATAATAGCCGGTGGTTATCTTATTGCCAGCAATTCCATGCAAATTGCTGATCTAGCGATTTACGCTTTGTATATTGGCATTTTAATTAGTCCGATTGAAGTACTAATAAATTCCACTGAGCAGTTTCAAAAAGGCTATGCCAGCTTTAAACGATTTGTTGATATTTTAGATGAAACACCTGAAATTTTAAATTCACCTAATGCTATTGATTTAACCACCGTCAATGGTAAAATAGCATTTGAAAATGTTAGTTTCTATTATGACAAAACAAATGAAGTTTTAAATAATGTCAATTTACAAATCCCTGCCGGAAAAACAATCGCCTTAGTCGGGCCCTCCGGTGGCGGTAAAACAACCCTTTGTTCCTTAATTCCGCGCTTTTACGATGTAAATTCCGGACAAATCACTATTGATGATATTGATATTAAAGCAGTAACCCTAAAATCACTTCGCAACGCTATTGGTATTGTGCAACAAGATGTTTATATGTTTGCCGGCACAGTATTAGAAAATATATCATATGGTAATCCCACTGCTACCTTTGAAGAGATTGTAGCCGCTGCTAAAAAGGCAAATATCCATGACTTTATCATGAGCTTAGCAAAAGGCTATAATAGCCATGTTGGCGAACACGGTGTAAAATTATCCGGTGGTCAAAAACAGCGACTAGCCATTGCTCGTGTTTTCTTGAAAAATCCGCCAATTTTAATTTTAGATGAGGCCACATCAGCACTTGATAACGAAAGTGAGCAACATATTCAAAAATCTTTAGAGGAACTTGCCACCAATCGCACCACCATTGTTATTGCACATCGTTTAAGCACTATCAAAAATGCCGATGAAATCATTGTTATAAATGATAACGGTATTCAAGAACAAGGCACTCATGAAAAACTATTAACCCAAAATGGTCTATATGCCAAGTACTACAATATGCAATTTGAAAATATCGACTAATAAAAAAACTGCCCCCTGAAAGTTAGATTTTTGGTTCTAACTTTCAGGGGGCAACTCATTTACATGTCATCTTTTATTACACAAAATCCAGTTCCATAGCAAATTTTAGTTACAGCACCACTCATTAATATGCTCTTATTATCTTGGATTTCTATTTTTATTATACCACCTGGCATATGAACATTAATAGAATTATCCACAAGTTCCAATTTATGCGCAACACTGGCTGCTGCACAACTACTACTGCCCGAAGATAAGGTATATCCTGCCCCTCGTTCCCATATTTCAATTTGAATATTATTTTTGTCCAAAACCTTTAAAAACTGCACATTTATTTTTCCTGGAAACAACTTGTGCTGTTCAATTTTTTCGCCATACTGTATCGCAATTTGTTTAGAAACTTCATCACAAAAGACTACACAATGAGGATTGCCAATAGATACGCACGATATTTTAAAGCTTTTATTATCAATAACCAAATCTTCATTAATGACTTCTCTAATTGCTCCGCATACAGGAATATCTAAACTGTTAAAAGAAGCTGTGCCCATATCAATTTTTATAAAATCAGCTGTTTCATCCAAAATTTCAACACCAACAACCCCGCCGAGGGTATTAACCGAAAAATTTTTATGGTTAATATATTTTTCCTCATATAAATAGCGGGCAAAGATTCTTAAACCATTACCACTTTTTTCAGCCTCACTACCATCAGGATTAAATATTTTAACTGTCATTTGACTATTTTCAATAATTGGTCCATATAAAATACCATCAGCGCCAATCCCAAAATGTCTATCACAAATCAGCTTTATTTGCTCTACTGTTAAATTTATTTTTGTTTTATTAGGGTCAATAACCAAATAGTCATTACCTAATGCTTGATATTTAGCAAACTCAAACGACATCGTAATCCCCACCTATAAAGTAATCTTATAAATAAATTATATTATTATATTAATTCTTAGTCCTTGCACAAAATAGCAAAAGAACTATGCAAAAAATGCTATAATAAAATTACATTTATTTTTGTGAGGTTATATATGAATACCGATATTTTAGTCGATACTCCGAAAAAAAGTTATCTAGATGCTAATTATAAATTCTTCGCCATTAAAGATACTACCACTCCAACAATAGATTATCACTACCATGATTTCGATAAAATAATCTTTTTTATATCAGGTAAGGTAAACTATCATATTGAAGGTAAAATATACAAGCTTAAACCCTGGGATATTTTGTTAATTAAACATAATACTATCCATTCTTTAAGCATTAATCCGTCTACACCATATCAACGCTTTATTCTATGGCTAAAACCTGATTTTTTTTCTCAACATAATATAATGCCATTATATAATTGCTTTGATATCAGTATAAAAAACAATTTTAACCTAATTCGTTTTTCGAATGATGAGCTACCTGTCATAAAATCAATAATTCAACAACTCTCTGCACAGCAAGAAAATATTTTTGCTCAAGAAATATTGCAAACAGCTTTGATAACGCAAATTTTAGTTCACCTAAACCGATCTTGTCTAACCCCTATCGAAAGCACTACTGATGTAGAATATGATCAAGTTATCTGTGATATTTTAAGCTATCTCAATAACAATATCAGCGAAGACTTAAATGTCGATAAAATTTCAACAATATTCTACTTAAGCAAAGCTCATTTAATGCGAAAATTCAAAAAACATACCGGCTATAGTATCCATAACTACATCTTACAAAAACGACTGTATAAGGCTTCGCAACTCATTAAAGACGGTGATAATATTACCACCGCTGCATTAAACTGTGGCTTTAATGACTATTCCAGTTTTTCACGTGCCTTTAAAAAAATGCATCATCTTTCACCAAAAGAATTTCAGCAAAAAAATAGATAATAGCAATGATTTTTTCATTGTTATTATCTATTTTAATTTTGTATGATAATTATCAATTTTTTCATTAAACAATTTAGCTAACTCTTGCTTTACATAAAAAGTTATCTCAAAATAATTAAGTTTCTTTTTTATAAACTCAATTACCAACATACTAGTAATACCTTCATGTTTAATATAAAAACTTATTTTTTCTTCTTCCTCTTCAGAAACTACCAATTTTCTAACAACATTTCGCACTCTCAATACTTCGCTTTCTCCAAAGCCATTAATCAAAAGGTCGCTAATACTATTAAGTAAAATATCAAGATTTTCATAAATTATCTCAACAGAAATACCTTCTAAATCTTGCTCAATTTCCGGATAATATTTTTTTATAAAATATTTCGCATCATCAGTTATTTCTTCAGTATCAGGTTCATTTAACAGTTTGATTTTTAACAAAAACTTTTTGAGATGAAAAACCGTCATTACTATTGGTAAAATCAACACTATCACAAACACTGCAACACCAATAGAATTATCGGAAACCGGCATACTATCTCTAATATGTTCAACTATATTTTTCCATTCTCGTTTTTGCTGAAAATAAATATAAAAAGCAACAGCTATATAAAGAGAAATCAATAACGAAATACTTGTTAATTCATCAAAGTTATACATACTATATTTTCCTTTTCTATTTAGTACTAATATCATATCAAAGATTCTTTATATCCAACAAGCTTAAATTTATATTATTACAAAAGAATATTTTCATGTAAAAAATAAAGCTTTTAGGATTTTCTCCTAAAAGCTTTTTGGTTTAACTTAATTGGCGTTCGTGTTCGCCGGCGTGGATTTTGGCAATGCTATTATTTTCACCCATCAATACTACCGTTGGAACATGAGCTTTGGCTTCTTGTTGTTCCATCAATGCGTAGGACATAATAATCACAACATCTTCCG
>RRZU012676904.1_pt1 | contig 20120 bp, 20 predicted proteins | sample 2165561 | NCBI WGS metagenome assembly RRZU01 (sample SAMN10456909, study PRJNA506462) | wastewater metagenome | isolation source: wastewater sludge | place: USA: Moscow, Idaho | reverse complement strand
CGTCCAGCGGGTCGCCGGCCTCGCCCGGGGTGTCGGCGATGCACCCGTAGTCGGCCGGGTAGCCCATGGGCGTGTAGAGGTAGCGGTCCAGCTTCACCCGGCCGGTTTCGTGATCCACCTCGTACTTGTTGCGGTGTCCCTTGGGGATCTCGATGGTGACGTCAAACTCCACTGCATGGCTCCTTGGGTGTGCTGCCGGTGACTGTCCAGGGTCGGGGCCACCCTAATGGAGCGATACCCTGCAGTACATGCATCCCACCCGTTGGCGCCGGTCCACGCACCTCGTGGTCGGGCTCGGAGTGGTCGCGCTGACGGCCGTGCTGGTGGTGGCGGCGGTGTTCCTGACCGGCGCGCACAGCGGGGATCGCAACCGGATCCCCGATCCGCAGCCGGCGGTGGCTGCCCCCGGGGTCACCCCGGTCGACGACTCCGCGGCGGTGCCGACCGGTGCCGGTCTGGCCACCGCGCTGGGCCCGCCGCTGGCGAATCCGGACCTGGGTGTCGTCACCGGCCGGGTGGCCGACGCCCGGACCGGAAAGATGTTGTGGCAGCAGGGTTCCGACGTGCCGATGCAGCCCGCGTCCACCAACAAGGTGCTGACCGTCGCAGCGGCGCTGTTGACCCTGGACCGCGACGAGCGGGTCACCACCAAGGTGGTCAGCGCCGACCCGGCCCGGCCCGGCACCGTGGTCCTGGTCGGCGGGGGCGATCCGACCCTGTCGGCGGCGCCGCCCGGTGAGGACACCTGGTACCCGGGCGCGGCGCGCATCGCCGACCTGGCCGCGCAGGTCCGCAGCAGCGGGGTGAAACCGACCGCGGTGCTGGTGGACACCTCACTGTTCAGCGGTCCGGAGATGGCGCCCGGGTGGGATCCCGCCGACATCGCCGGCGGCGACTTCGCCCCCATCGAGCCGGTGATGCTCGACGGGGGCCGCACCCAGCCGGTCAGCGTCGAATCGCAACGGTCCCTGACGCCGGCGCTGGACGCCGGCCGCGCCCTGGCCGTCGCCCTGGGCGTGAACCCCGCAACCGTCACCACCGCGCACGGCCCCGCCGCCGGCGACGAACTGGCGTCGGTGCAATCCGCGCCGCTGATCGAACGGCTGCGCCAGATGATGTCGGTGTCGGACAACGTGATGGCCGAGAGTATCGCCCGCGAAGTGGCCGGTCACGATCAGCGGCCGCGCAGCTTCGCCGGTGCGGTCGCGGCCGTCACCGACCGGCTGTCGCGGGCCGGCGTCGAGATGACGGGCGCCACCCTGTACGACTCCAGCGGGCTGTCGGTGCTCGACCGGCTGACCGCCACCAACCTCGACGAGGTGGTGAGCCTGGCCGCCGGGCCCGACCAGCCGGCGCTGCGCCCGCTGGTGGACCTGCTGCCGGTCGCCGGCGGCAGCGGCACCCTGTCCGACCGGTTCCTGGACCCCGAGACCAGCCAGGGCGCGGCCGGCTGGCTGCGGGCCAAGACCGGGTCGCTGACCGCCACCAACGCGCTGGCCGGCATCGTCACCGACCGCGGCGGACGGGTCCTGACCTTCGCGCTGATCTCGAACGGCGCGGGCCAGACCGGCCGGACCGCGATCGACGCGCTGGCCGCGACCTTACGGACGTGCGGGTGCGGGGCATGACCAAACTCTCGGAAAATCCGCCGAATTCGGCGCCCACCCTGGGCCGGTCGGTCGACTGGGACGTCGCGGCGTCGGTCGGGGCCCGGCTGACGCGGCCGGCCCCGCCCGTCACCGAATACACCCGGGCCCAGGTGATCGACGAGCTGTCGGCGGCCTCACGGGCCGCCGAGCCGCCGGTGCGCGAGGTCACCGGTCTGCACGCTGAGGGCCCGGTGCCCGACGCCCGCATCGTCGATCGCCCGCAGTGGATCGCCGCGGCCGCCCTGTCGATGCGGGCGATGACCGGTGGCGACGCCGAGGCCGGAGGTGAACCTCAACACCCGTTCGCCGAGGTGACGGGAAAGGTGGCCGGTGCGCAGACCGGCGCCGTCCTGTCGTTCGTCTCCTCGGGCATCCTGGGCCAGTACGACCCGTTCGGCGGCGATGACGGCATCCTGCTGCTGGTGTATCCGAACGTTATCTCCGTCGAACGACAGCTGCGGCTGAAGCCTGCCGACTTCCGGCTCTGGGTGTGCCTGCACGAGGTCACCCACCGGGTGCAGTTCACCGCGAATCCCTGGCTGGTCCAATACATGTCGACCCAGCTGGGCACGCTGACCCAGGACATGAGCGAGGACGTCGGCGCGGTGGCCGGCCGACTGGTCGCACACCTGCGCAGCCGGCGCGACCGGGAGAACGCCGGCCCCGAGGATCCCAGCGAGCGCGGGGTGCTGGGCCTGATGCGGGCGGTGCAGTCAGAGTCGCAGCGCGCGGCGCTGGACCGGCTGCTGGTGCTCGGCACACTGCTCGAGGGCCACGCCGACCACGTCATGGACGCGGTGGGGCCCGCCGTGGTGCCCACCGTCGCCACCATCCGCAACCGCTTCGATGCCCGGCGGCAGCGTAAACAGCCTCCGCTGCAACGGATTCTGCGCGCACTGCTGGGCATCGACGCCAAGCTGTCGCAGTACACCCGCGGCAAGGCGTTCGTCGACGACGTCGTCGGCCGGGTGGGGATGGACGGGTTCAACCGGGTCTGGGAAGGGCCGGCGACACTGCCCCTGCCCGACGAGATCGACCAGCCGCAGCGATGGATCGACCGGGTGCTCTGAACCGGGTGCGCTCCGCCGTGCGCGACTTCGCCGCGGCGTACCTGCCCGATGCCGACCGATGGTGCGTCGCACTGTCCGGCGGCCCGGACTCGCTGGCGCTGGCCGCGGCGGCGGCCAGCGTGCGGCCCACCACCGCGCTGATCGTCGACCACGGCCTGCAGCCCGGCTCGAATGTGGTGGCCCGGTCCGCCGCTGAGCAGGCCACTTCGCTGGGATGTGTTGGCGCACAGATTATTCCGGTTCAGGTAGGAACGGCTGGCGGCCCCGAGGGTGCGGCCCGGACGGCCCGCTACGCCGCGCTGGAGGCCGCCCGGGCCGGCGCTCCCGTGCTGATCGGCCACACGCTGGACGATCAGGCGGAGACCGTACTGCTGGGCCTCGGCCGCGGATCGGGACCGCGTTCGATCGCCGGGATCCGGCCCTACGACACGCCCTGGTGCCGGCCGCTGCTGGGGCTGCGTCGGGCGGACACCGAGGCGGCGTGCGCGGAACTGGGCGTCACCCCCTGGCGTGATCCGCACAACGACGATCCGCGCTTCACCCGGGTGCGGTTGCGGGCCGAGGTGCTGCCCCTGCTCGAGGAGGTACTCGGCGGCGGGGTGGCCGAGGCGCTCGCCCGCACCGCGACCGCGCTGCGGTCCGACGGCGACCTGCTGGATGCCCTGGCCGATCAGGCCCTGGCCAGCAGCCGGGCCGCGGCCGGCGGGCCCGGGTTGCCGGTTGCCGCGCTGACCGCGTTGCCGGAACCGATCCGGCTGCGGGTCATCCGCGGCTGGCTGCGGGCCGGCGGTGCGGTGCGGCTGACCGCCAAACAGATCCTGGCCGTCGACACGCTGGTGGTGGCCTGGAAGGGGCAGGGCGGTGTCGCGGTCGGCAGCGAACTCGCCGGGCAGCGGCTGTTCGCCGGGCGCCACGACGGCGTGCTGACCCTGTATTCCGAACCGCTGGGTGGTTCTCCCGCCCCCGGCATGGCAACCTAGTGCCGTGCCAGCCCACACACCCGAGTTGTACTCGGGCGACATCAAGTCGGTCCTGTTGTCCGAAGAACAGATCAGGACCCGGACGGCCGAGCTGGCCGAGCTGGTGGCCCAGGATCACCGCGATGCGGGCGGGGGCCAGGACCTGTTGCTGGTGACGGTGCTCAAGGGCGCCGTCATGTTCGTCACCGACCTGGCCCGCGCCATCCCGGTGCCGACCCAGCTGGAGTTCATGGCCGTCAGCTCGTACGGATCGTCGACGTCGTCGTCGGGGGTGGTCCGCATCCTCAAGGACCTCGACCGCGACATCCTCGACCGCGACGTGCTGATCGTCGAGGACATCATCGACTCCGGGTTGACGTTGTCCTGGCTGCTGCGCAACCTGGCCACCCGGCATCCCCGCTCGCTGCGGGTCTGCACACTGCTGCGCAAGCCGGAGGCGATGAAGGCCAACGTCGACGTCGCCTACATCGGCTTCGACATCCCGAACGAATTCGTGGTGGGCTACGGCCTGGACTACGCCGAGCGGTACCGCGACCTGCCCTACATCGGCACCCTGGACTCCAAGGTCTACACGCTCTGAGAAGGCTCACATGACCCGTACCGCGCTGCGCATCTGCCCACTCTGTGAGGCCACCTGCGGGTTGTCCCTGACCATCGACGACAGCCCGGTCGCCCACATCACCGCGGCCCGCGGCGACGCCGACGACGTGTTCAGCGCCGGGTTCGTCTGCCCCAAGGGCGCCAGTTTCGGTGAGCTCGACGGCGACCCGGACCGACTGCGTCGGCCTCTGGTGCGCCGCGACGGCGTCCTGATCGAGGTGGACTGGGACGAGGCGTTCGCGACGGTCGCCGAGCGCCTCGGCGCGGTGGTCGCCGAACACGGCGGCCCGTCGGTGGGGGTCTACCTGGGTAACCCGAACGCCCACACGATGGCCGGCGCGCTGTATCCGCCAGTGGTCATCAAGGCCCTGCGCACCCGCAACGTGTTCAGCGCCAGCACCCTGGACCAGATGCCCAAGCAGGTCGCGCTGGGCCTGATGTTCGGCAACCCGTTCGCGTTCACCGTGCCCGACATCGACCGGACCGACCATCTGGTGGTGATCGGCGCCAACCCGATGGTGTCCAACGGCAGCCTCGCCACGGCGGCCGATTTCCCGGGCAAGCTGCGGGCCCTGCGCCGCCGCGGCGGCCGGCTGACGGTCATCGATCCGGCCCGCACCCGCACCGCCGCACTGGCCGACCGGCACCTGGCACCGCTGCCGGGCAGTGACGGCCTGCTGCTGCTCGCGGTGGTGCACGTGCTGTTCGACGAGGACCTGGTGGCCGCCGACCTCGGCGGCATCGCCGAACACGTCACCGGTGTCGACACCGTGCGCGTCCTGGCCGCCGACTTCCCGCCGGAAGCTGTCGCCGGTAGTTGCGGCGTTGCGGCAGAAGATGTCCGGCAGTTGGCGCGTGACATCGCGGCCTCGCCGTCGGCCGCCGTGTACGGGCGGATCGGCACGTCGACCGTCGAATTCGGGACCCTGGGCAGCTGGCTGGTGGATGTCGTCAACGTGCTGACCGGCAACCTGGACCGCCCGGGCGGCGCGATGTTCCCGCTCGGCCCGACCGCGCCGGCGCCCCGGCCGCCCCGGCCCGGCCGCGGATTCGCCACCGGTCGCTGGCACAGCCGGGTGTCCGGCTACCCCGAGGCGGCCTCGGAGTTCCCGACCGCGGCCCTGGCCGAGGAGATCGACACCCCGGGCGACGGCCAGATCCGCGCGATCATCACCATCGCCGGCAACCCGGTGCTCTCGGCCCCGGATGGGGACCGGTTGGCGCGGGCGCTCGACGGGGTCGACTTCATGCTCAGCATCGACCCCTATCTCAACGAGACCACCTGTCACGCCGATGTGATCCTGCCGCCGCCCCCGCCCAGTCAGTGCGGCCATTTCGACTTCGCGCTGAACAACCTGGCGGTCCGGGCGAACGCGCGGTACTCACCGCCGGTGCTGGCGCTCGAGGAGGGCCGACCCGACGAGGCGGAGATCCTGTCGCGGATCGCGCTGATCCTCTACGGCATCGGGCCCGACGGCGATCCCGCGCTGGTCGACGGCCAGGTGATCGCCGCGACCCTGGCCAAGGAGACCGCGGACCCGCATTCGCCGGTGGCCGGCCGGGACGTCGACGAGCTGACCGCGATGCTCACCGGCGACCGCGGCTACGAACGGCGGCTCGACATGATGTTGCGGCTGGGCCCCTACGGCGACGGGTTCGGGGCCCGGCCCGGCGGGCTGACCCTGCAGCGCCTGCTGGCCGAACCGCACGGGGTCGACCTGGGGCCGCTGCAGCCCCGGCTGCCCGGGGTGCTGCGCACGCCCAGCGGCAAGGTGGAACTCGCGCCGCCGAGCCTGGTCGCCGAGACCGCCCGGCTGCGCGACCGAATCGATTGCGGCGCAACCGAACTGGTGCTGATCGGGCGGCGTCATCTGCGGTCCAACAACAGCTGGATGCACAACGTGCCGGCGCTGGCCGGCGGCACCAACCGGTGCACATTGCACATGCATCCCGACGACGCGCGCCGACTCGGCATCGACGACGACACAAGTACCGCGGTGGTCAAGGGCGCCGGCGGCGAGGTCGTCGTGCCCGTCGAGGTCACCGACACCATCCGGCCGGGGGTGGTGTCCCTGCCGCACGGTTGGGGTCACGGCCGGGACGGCACCCGGCAGGCGGTCGCCGCGGCGCAGCCCGGCGCCAACGTCAATCAGCTCAACGACGGCAGGCTGCTGGATCCGCTGTCGGGCACCGCGGTGCTCAACGGCCTGCCGGTGACGGTGTTCGCCGCGGGCTGAGCGGTTCTCAGACCAGCTCCCATATGGCGGTGACCTGGAAACTCACCGTCTGCTGACCCGGTTCGATCGGCACCGCCGACACCGCGGCGTCGGCCATCGGGCCGCGCGGCATCGGCACCGCTACCGGCGGGGCGGCGCCGGGAACCTCGGAGATCGACAGCACGTTGCCGAGCTTCAGGCCAGACAGGTCGGCGAACTGCTGCGCCCGGTCCTTGGCGTCGTTGAAGGCACGGGCCCGGGCGTCGCGCAGCAGTTGCGAATCGTCGTTGATGGACAGGTTCACCGAGTTCAGCCGGGTCGCGTTCCCCCCGGTGCTGGTGATCACGGCCAGTACCCGCGAGGCGGTGCTCAGGTCGCGGACCGTCACGGTGAAGCCGTTGCTGGCCTGGTAGCCGGTGACCGTCGTCCCGTCGGAGCCGTACTGCGACTGCAGGGTGACGTTGCTGGTGGCGATGTCCTTGCGGTCGACGCCGGCGGTCACCAGCGCCTCGACGACGGCCTGCTGGCGGTCGTTGGTCTGGTTCATCGCCACCGTCACGTCGGACCCGGTGAAGGTGACGGTGGCGTCGGCGGTCAGGGTGTCGGGCGCTCCCTGGACCTTGCCGTTGCCGACGACGGTGACCTGGCGTGCGGCGCCGCCGGCCGGCGGCGCGGCCGGCTTGGCATCGCACCCCGCCACCAGCGCGCCCGCCAGCAGTACACCGATGAACAGCATGAGCAGACGCACCGCTGCGCCGGCCTCCCTGACAACTCGCATGCGACCGACCTTAGGCGATCACAGCGGGAAACCCGACCGTCGGTGGCGATGGTGGTCCGGCCCGCGAAGTTCTTCCGGATCTCGCCGAGCCACCGGGCGTCGGGTCCCGCCGGATTCACCAACGGCAGAAGTCGAGGAACTCCAGCAGGATTCGATTCACGTCGGCCGCGTGGTCCTGCGGGATCCAGTGTCCGGCCCCGTCGAGCCACTCCTCGCGGTACGGGCCGGTGACCACCTCGCGGGCCCGGTCGGTCCGGGTGAACCCGAGCACCGGATCGGCCCGCCCGCCGATGAACAGGGCGGACACCGCGATGGTGTTGGCCGGGACCTCCTCGGTGGTCGCCCAGTTGCGGTCCATATTGCGGTACCAGTTCAGTCCGCCGGTGAAACCCGTCCGGGCGAATTCCGCGGCATAGAAATCGAGGTCGGCGGTGCTCAGCCAGTCCGGCAGCGGCGCGTCGGGTGCACCGGCCAGCAGGGCGTGCAGGGTGGCCCGCGGGTCGGCGCCCAGTTCGGCATCGGCGACTCCCGGTTCCTGGAATCGCAGGATGTAGAAGTCGTCGCCGAATTTGCCGAACGCCTCGGTCGGCATGGTTCGCGGCCGGGGAACCGGCGGCACGCTGAGCCCGGCCACCGCGGCCACCCGGTCGGGGTGCAGTTGCGCCAGGTTCCACACCACCGTCGCGCCCCAGTCGTGGCCGACGAAGACGGCCCGCTCGGCTCCGACCGAATCCAGCAGTGCGACCAGATCGCCGGTCAGCGCGTGGATGTCGTAGGCGGCGACGCCGGCCGGGCGCGACGAGCGCCCGTATCCCCGCTGGTCAGGTGCCAGCACCTGGTAGCCGGCCGCGGCCAGCACCGGGATCTGGTGCCGCCAGGTGTACGCCAGCTCGGGGAAGCCGTGCACCAGCACCACCACGGGTGCTTCCGGCCGGCCCGCCCGCGTCACCGCCAGGCGCACCCCGCCGGTGGTGTCGACCTGGACGGAGGTGGGGGAATCTGCACTGTCCGGCACCGCTCTACCGAAGCACACGATTTCTCCAATGCGGGAACTGCTGATCGTTGAGCTAGCGGTAGCCTGAACATTTACCGCGCATTGGAAGGACCGGGGCCGGGCAGTCAGCGATGCCGGGCGAAACAGATCGATGAATCGACACCAACGATGAACCGAAAGAATGTCATCCGCACGCTCACGGTGATCGCCGTGGTCCTGTTGCTGGGGTGGTCCTTCTTCTACTTCGGCGACGACACCCGCTCCTACAAGCAGGTCGACACCTCCGTCGCGATGGCCCAGATCCGCGACGGCAACGTCAAGAGCGCCCAGATCGACGACCGCGAACAGCAGGTCCGGCTCGACCTGAAGAGCGCCAACTCCGACACGTCGGACTCCAGCAAGATCATCAGCAAGTTCCCGACCGGCTACGCAGTCAACCTGTTCGACGCGTTGCAGGCCAAGAACACCCAGGTGAACACCGTGGTGAACCAGGGCAGCATGCTCGGTTCCCTGCTGATCTACATGCTGCCGCTGCTGCTGCTGGTCGGCCTGTTCATGATGTTCTCCCGGATGCAGACCGGAGGCCGGATGGGCTTCGGCTTCGGCAAGTCCCGGGCCAAACAGCTGTCCAAGGACATGCCGAAGACCACCTTCGCTGACGTCGCCGGCGCCGACGAGGCCGTCGAAGAGCTCTACGAGATCAAGGACTTCCTGCAGAACCCGGCCCGGTATCAGGCGCTGGGCGCCAAGATCCCGCGCGGCGTGCTGCTCTACGGTCCGCCGGGAACCGGCAAGACGCTGCTGGCCCGCGCCGTGGCCGGCGAGGCCGGCGTTCCGTTCTTCACCATCTCCGGTTCGGACTTCGTCGAGATGTTCGTCGGCGTCGGTGCGTCCCGGGTACGTGATCTGTTCGAGCAGGCCAAGCAGAACAGTCCGTGCATCATCTTCGTCGACGAGATCGACGCGGTCGGCCGTCAGCGCGGCGCGGGCCTCGGCGGTGGGCACGACGAACGCGAACAGACGCTCAACCAGCTGCTGGTCGAGATGGACGGCTTCGGTGACCGCCAGGGCGTCATCCTGATCGCCGCCACCAACCGGCCCGACATCCTGGACCCGGCACTGCTGCGGCCCGGCCGCTTCGACCGCCAGATCCCGGTCTCCAATCCCGACCTGGCCGGCCGCAAGGCGGTACTGCGGGTGCACTCGCAGGGCAAACCGATCGCGCCGGACGCCGACATGGACGGCCTGGCCAAGCGGACGGTCGGGATGTCCGGCGCCGACCTGGCCAATGTGATCAACGAGGCCGCACTGCTGACCGCCCGCGAGAACGGCACCATCATCACCGGCGCCGCGCTCGAGGAAGCCGTCGACCGAGTGGTCGGCGGTCCGCGGCGCAAGAGCCGCATCATCAGCGAGCACGAGAAGAAGATCACCGCCTACCACGAGGCCGGCCACACGCTGGCGGGCTGGGCGATGCCGGACATCGAGCCGATCTATAAGGTGACCATCCTGGCCCGCGGCCGCACCGGCGGTCATGCGATGGCCGTGCCCGAGGACGACAAGGGTCTGATGACCCGTTCGGAGATGATCTCCCGGCTGGTGTTCGCAATGGGCGGGCGCGCTGCCGAGGAACTCGTCTTCCGCGAGCCCACCACCGGGGCGTCCTCCGACATCGACCAGGCCACCAAGATCGCCCGGGCGATGGTGACCGAGTACGGCATGAGCGCCAAGCTGGGCGCGGTGCGCTACGGCACCGAGCACGGCGATCCGTTCCTGGGCCGGACCATGGGGACCCAGGCCGACTACAGCCATGAGGTGGCCCGCGACATCGATGACGAGGTCCGCAAACTCATCGAGGCCGCACACACCGAGGCCTGGGAGATCCTGTCGGAGTACCGCGACACCCTCGACGCGCTGGCAGGCGAGCTCCTGGAGAAGGAGACCCTGCACCGGCCCGAGCTGCAGAAGATCTTCGGCGAGGTCCAAAAGCGGCCGCGCATCACCGCGTTCGACGACTTCGGCGGCCGGATCCCGTCCGACAAGCCGCCCATCAAGACGCCCGGCGAGCTGGCCATCGAGCGCGGCGAGGAGTGGCCGAAGCCGGTGCCGGAACCCGCGTTCAAGTCGGCCATCGCGGCCGCCGAGGCGGCCCGGCAACCGGGGCCCAACGGTTCCGGCGGTGCGCCCGGCCGCAACGGCTCCAACGGCGGACATGACGCCGGCCCGACGCAGCCCGACTACGGCGCCCCCGCCGGCTGGCACGCGCCGGGCTGGCCACCGCCGGATCAGCAGCCGTACGGCTACGGGTACCCACCGGGGTATCGCCAGCCGCCGGCCTGGCAGCCCCCGCCGGGGCAGCCGTACCCGCCGCAGCCCCAGCCGGACTATGGTCGCCATCCGGAGCCTCATGGCCGCCATCAGGCCGACGCGCCCGACAGCGCCAACACTCCGCCGCATCCGCCAGCGCACGGCTGACCACGACCACGGAGGAGAACATGTCCACAGAGGTGTCCGAAGCGCCGTCCGGCTCTCCGGAAGGGCTCCCCAACCTCGGGGTCTTCGATCAGGCCCGCGCGGAAGCCGCGGTGCGTGAACTGCTCCTGGCGCTCGGCGAGGACCCGGACCGGCACGGCCTGATCGACACCCCGGCGCGGGTGGCGCGGGCCTATCGTGAGGTGTTCGCGGGGCTCTACGAGAATCCCGACGACGTGCTGAACACCACGTTCGACGAGCAGCATGACGAGCTGGTGCTGGTCAAGCAGATCCCGATGTACTCGACCTGCGAGCACCACCTGGTCTCCTTCCACGGCGTCGCGCACGTCGGCTACATCCCGGGCGTCGACGGCCGGGTCACCGGGCTGTCGAAGATCGCCCGGGTGGTCGACCTGTACGCCAAGCGCCCGCAGGTCCAGGAACGCCTCACCGGCCAGATCGCCGATGCGGTGATGCGCAAGCTCGATCCGCGCGGCGTCATCGTGGTGGTCGAGGCCGAGCACCTGTGCATGGCGATGCGCGGTGTGCGCAAGCCCGGCGCGGTGACCACCACGTCGGCCGTCCGCGGACAGTTCAAGACCGACAAGGCATCTCGAGCCGAGGCGCTGGATCTGATCCTGCGCAAGTGAGTCCCATGCGCACACAGGTCATGGGGGTCGTCAACGTCACCGACGACTCCTTCTCGGACGGGGGTCGCTACCTGGACCCTGCGGCGGCCGTCGAACACGGCCTGCGGCTGGCGGCCGACGGTGCCGACATCGTCGATGTCGGCGGCGAGTCCACCCGGCCCGGCGCGGTCCGCATCGACCCGGCCGTCGAGATCGCGCGGGTGATCCCGATCGTCAAATCGCTTGCCGCCCAAGGCCTGACGGTCAGCATCGACACGATGCACGCGGAGGTGGCGCGGGCGGCGCTGGACAACGGGGCGGCCATCGTCAACGACGTGTCGGGCGGGCGCGCCGACCCCGCCATGGCCGGCGTGGTGGCCAGCGCCGGGGTGCCCTGGATCCTGATGCACTGGCGGTCGGTCTCGGCCGGCGACCCGCACCGGGTGCCCGGCTACGGCGACGTCGTCGCCGAGGTGCGCGCCGAGCTGCTGGACGCCGTCGACGCCGCGGTGTCGGCCGGGGTGGACCCGGACCGGGTGATCATCGATCCCGGGCTCGGCTTCGCCAAGACCGCACAACACAATTGGGCGCTCCTGCATGCGCTGCCCGAACTCGTCGGCACCGGCATCCCGGTGCTGATCGGCGCGTCGCGCAAGCGGTTCCTCGGCACCCTGCTGGCCGGTGGCGACGGGCAGCCGCGTCCGCCGGACGGCCGGGAGACGGCCACCGCCGTCGTCTCCGCAATGGGCGCTGGCCACGGGGCGTGGGGTGTCCGGGTGCACGACGTGACCGCGTCGGTCGACGCGCTCGCGGTACTCGACGCGTGGAATTCCGGAGGGTCCGGTGGCTGACCGAATCGAACTGCGCGGCTTGACCGTTCGCGGGAACCACGGCGTCTTCGACCATGAGCGCCGGGATGGCCAGGACTTCGTCGTCGACATCACGGTGTGGATCGACCTGGCCGCCGCGGCCGCCAGTGATCAGCTGGCCGACACCTACGATTACGGCACCCTGGCCCAGCGCGCCGCCGCGATCGTCGGCGGGCCGGCGCGCAACCTCGTCGAGACGGTGGCTGCCGAGATCGCCGAGGACGTGATGGACGATCAGCGGGTGCATGCCGTGGAGGTGGTGGTGCACAAGCCGTCGGCGCCGATTCCCTTGCAGTTCAACGATGTTGCCGTCACCGCGCGACGATCCCGCCGCGGCGGTAGAGGGGCGGGGCGGGAAGGCGCAGGTGTGCCATGACCCGGGTGGTCCTGTCCATCGGATCCAATCTCGGTGACCGGCTGGGCCGGCTGCAGTCGGTGGTCGACGCGCTCGGCGACGGCGTGGTCGCCGTCTCACCGGTGTACGAGACCGACCCGTGGGGCGGCGTCGACCAGGGTCCGTTCCTCAACGCCGTGGTGGTTGCCGAGGATCCGCGGCGCGACGCCCACGACTGGCTGAATTTCGCGCAGGAGACCGAACGCGCCGCCGACCGGGTCCGCGGTCAGAAGTGGGGCCCCCGCACCCTCGACGTCGACCTGGTCCGGGTCCAGCAGCGCGACCCCGACGGCACGCTGCGGGAGGTGGTCTCCCGCAGTGACCGCCTGACGCTGCCGCACCCGCTGACGCACCTGCGGGCGTTCGTGCTCATCCCGTGGCTGGATGTGGAACCGGATGCACAGCTGCCCGTCACCGACACCGAACGCCCCGTCGCCCGGCTGCTGGCCGACCTGGACGCGGTCGAGCGCACCGGCGTGCGCCCGACCGATCTGGAGTTGCACGCGTGACCCCCACCCGCACCCGGGACCTGGCCGCCACCGTGATCGCGACGGCGGCGGTCGCCTACCTGCTGGTGCTGTGGCTCTACCGGTGGTTCCCGCCGTTGACCATCTGGACCGGACTGTCGCTGGCCGCGATCGCCGCCGCCGAGGCGGCCTGGGGCGGTTACGTGCGCGCCAAGGTCGGTGCGGGTGAGATCGGTGAGGGCGGCGACCGGCTGCATCCCATCGCGGTCGCTCGCAGTGTCACGATCGCGCAGGCGTCGGCGTGGGTGGGCGCCCTGGTACTCGGCTGGTGGATCGGGGTGCTGGCGTATCTGCTCCCGCGTCGCGGCGAGTTGCGGGTGGCGGCCGCCGACACCGCCGGTGCCGTGGTGGCCGCGGTCTGTGCGCTGGCGCTGGTGGCGGCGGCCCTGTGGTTGCAGCATTCCTGCAAATCCCCGCCGCAGGATCCACAGGATCCCGCTGGGAGCGCCGGCAAACCCGGCGACGCCGCGCCCGAGTAGTCGCCGTGCCGCACCGGCGACGCCGAACCGTGATAACAACATGGAGAAATGCCGGTTGGCGCAACGGGTTCGGCCAGCTCTCGGCGGTACAGTCAGGCCATGAGTGCACCCCACCGCGGCGATCGAGCGCGCCGTGGTGGCCGTCGGCCGGGCTGGGCGCTGCTAACGGCCTTGCTGGTCCTGGCCATCGGGGCCAGCACGGCGCTGGTGTTCACCAGCCGGATCGAATTGCTGCGCTTGGGGCTGTTGCTGGCCCTGTGGGCGGCGGTGGTCGCCGCCTTCGTATCGGTGACCTACCGCCGGCAGGCCGATCTGGACCAGGCCAAGGCCCGCGACCTCAAGACCGTCTACAACCTACAGCTGGACCGTGAGATCTCCGCGCGACGCGAATACGAGCTCAACGTCGAGGCGCACCTGCGCCGCGAACTCGCGCACGAGGCGCGCGCCGAGACGAACGAAGAGGTGGCCGCGTTGCGCGCGGAGCTGTCCGCCCTGCGGACCCACCTGGAGATCCTGTTCGACGCCGATCTGTCGCACCGGCCGGCGATCGAACACGACCGTAGCGCCCCGCGCTCGGTCGGCTGGTCGGGAGCGGCGGGCATCCCGGATGCGCCGCCGCGCCCGGACCGGGTGGCCAGCACCCGGATCACCGAGACGGACGACGTCGAGGACATCTTCGTCGGAGCGGCGCCCGCCGGCATCCCCGGGCACGCCGACACCGAGGACACCGCCGAGAGCCCGATCATCGACGTTCCGGAGGAGCCGCTGTTCACCGGCGCCCAACCGGTCGCCCAGCACCGCGCCGCCGGCCCCGGCCCCGGCTCCGACGACGTCCGAGATGTCGAGCAGACCCGTTGGATTCCAACGGTTCCCGCCACCCCGCCCGCACCGCCCATCCCGCCCGCGCCGCCGCAGTGGATGCCGTCCGCGCCGCGGCCGGCCACCCGGCGCAACGGCTCGGAATCCACCCCGGCAGGACCGCAGCCCGAGCGCCGCGGCCGGCACGCCCCGCCACCGGAGCCCGAGACCGTCCCACGCCACGGCGCCGCCGATGACGACGACACGGCCACCGGGGGCCAGTCGGTGGCCGAACTGCTGGCCCGCCTGCAGCACAGCGGGCCCACCGCGGGCGGCCGGCGCAGGCGCCGCGAGGACTGAGCTACCCTTTCCAGAACCGTTTCGACCGGTACCCCGAGTGGGACTGGATCGGGTCATACGAGAACTTGTGAGGTCGTCTGCATGCCGCAGTCGGGTCATGTCGAGGGTCTGCGCCCGGCACGCCTGAAGGTAGGGCTCATCTCCGCCGGCCGCGTGGGCACGGCGCTTTCAGTCGCGCTCGAACGCGCCGATCATGTGGTGGTGTCGGCCAGCGCGGTGTCCGCGGCCTCCCTGCGGCGCGCCGAACGGTACCTGCCCGACACCTTGATCCGCCCGCCCGACGAGGTGGCCGCCGACGCCGAACTGCTGATCCTGGCGGTGCCCGACGCCGAACTGGCCGGGTTGGTGTCCGGGCTGTCGGCCACCGGGGCGGTCAAACCGGGCACCATCGTGGTGCACACGTCCGGCGCCAACGGCATCGCGATCCTGGGGCCGCTGACCGAGCGGGGCTGCGTCCCGCTGGCGATCCATCCGGCGATGACCTTCACCGGGGCCGACGAGGACATCGTCCGGCTGACCGACACCTGCTTCGGGATCACCGCCGACGACGAGATCGGCTACGCCATTGCGCAGGCGCTGGTCCTCGAGATCGGGGGCGAACCGTTCCGGGTCCGCGAGGATGCCCGCGCCCTGTATCACGCGGCCCTGGCGCACGGGTCCAATCACCTGGTGACCCTGATCGGGGATGCGCTCGAGGCCCTGCGGGCCGCACTGTGGGGCGCCGAACTGCTGGGTCAGGAGACCGTCGCCGACGCGCCCGCGGGCATCGCCGAACGGGTGATCGCCCCGCTGGCCCGCGCGGCCCTGGAGAACACGCTGCAGCGGGGCCAGGCGGCGCTGACCGGACCGGTGGCGCGTGGCGACGCCCCGGCGGTGGCCCGCCACCTGGCGGCCCTCGGCGAGGTCGACCCCGGTCTGGCCGAGGCCTACCGCACCGCAGCGTTGCGCACCGCGCAGCGCGCGCACGCTCCCAAGGAGGTATTCGAGGTGCTCGAACGATGACCAACGCATCGCCCAAATTCGTTGCCGGACAATTGAATACGTACAATTACCCGGCGGATGCCGGCGCGGTGTGCCGGGCGCTGCGGATGGCCGGGCGTCGGGTGGTGCTGGTCCCGACGATGGGCGCCCTGCACGACGGCCACTTGACGCTGGTGCGGATGGCCAAGCGGGTACCGGGATCCGTTGTCGCGGTGTCGATCTTCGTCAACCCGCTGCAATTCGGGCCCGGTGAGGACCTGGACGCCTATCCGCGAACCCTGGACGCCGACGTCGAACTCCTGCGCTCAGAGGGGGTGGAGCTCCTGTTCGCCCCGACCGCTGCCGCGATGTATCCCGACGGACCGCGGACGGCGATCCACCCCGGGCCGTTGGGCGCCGAGCTCGAGGGCGCCGCGCGACCGACGCACTTCGCCGGCATGCTAACCGTGGTGCTCAAACTGCTCGACATCATCCGGCCCGATCAGGCGTACTTCGGCGAAAAGGACTACCAGCAACTGGTTCTCGTCCGCCAGATGGTCGCCGACCTCAACGTCGACGTCCGCATCGTGGGGGTGCCGATCGTGCGCGAACCCGACGGGCTGGCCCTGTCCTCCCGCAACCGCTACCTCGACCCCGAACAGCGGGAGCGGGCCACGGCGCTGTTCGCCGCACTGGTGGCCGCTCGGCACGTGGCCGGTACCGGTGCCGCCGCGGCCGTCGCCGCCGGCCGGGCGGTGATCGAGGCGGTGCCGGGGCTGGAGCTCGACTACCTGGAGGCGCGCGGGCCCGAACTCGAGCCCGCACCCGGGCCGGGCCCGGGCCGGGTGCTGATCGCCGCGCGGCTGGGAACCACCCGGCTGCTGGACAACATCGCCGTCGAACTCGGGGGGAGCAACTGATGCTGCGAACGATGCTCAGGTCCAAGATCCACCGGGCCACGGTGACGCACGCCGACCTGCACTACGTCGGATCCGTGACGGTGGACGCCGATCTGATGGACGCCGCCGACCTGTTGGAGGGTGAGCAGGTCACCATCGTCGACATTGACAACGGCGCCCGGCTGGAAACCTATGTGATCACCGGCGCCCGCGGGTCCGGTGTCATCGGGATCAACGGCGCCGCAGCGCATCTGGTGCATCCCGGTGACCTGGTCATCCTGATCGCCTACGGGGTCATGGATGACGCCGAGGCCCGTACGTACCAACCGCGGGTGGTGTTCGTCGACGCCGACAACCGCACGATCGAGCTGGGCAGCGACCCCGCGCACGTGCCGGCCGGAACGTCCGGTCTGGTCTCACCCCGGGGGCTGGGCTAGTGCTGCTGGCAATCGACGTGCGCAACACGCACACCGTCGTCGGTCTGATCCAGGGTGCCGCTGAACACGCAAAGGTGGTGCAGCAATGGCGGATTCGCACCGAGCCGGAGATTACCGGCGACGAGCTGGCGCTGACCATCGACGGGCTGATCGGTGACGATTCCGAGCGGCTCACCGGTGCGGTGGCGCTCTCCACCGTGCCGTCGGTGCTGCACGAGGTCCGGTTGATGCTCGATCAGTACTGGCCCTCGATTCCGCACGTGCTGATCGAACCGGGGGTGCGCACCGGTATCCCGCTGCTGGTCGACAATCCCAAGGAGGTCGGCGCCGACCGGATCGTCAACTGCCTGTCGGCCTTTCACAAGCTCGGCACGGCGGCCATCGTGGTCGACTTCGGATCGTCGATCGTCGTGGACGTGGTGTCCGCCAAGGGGGAGTTCCTGGGCGGGGCGATCGCACCGGGGGTGGGGGTGGCCTCCGATGCCGCGGCCGCGCGGTCGGCCGCGCTGCGCCGGGTGGAACTGACCCCGCCTCGGTCGGTGATCGGCAAGAACACCGTCGAATGCATGCAGTCCGGTGCGGTGTTCGGTTTCGCGGGCCTGGTCGACGGGTTGATCCGGCGGATCCAGGAGACGCTGAACGACACTGGCGCCGACGGGGAGGTGGCCGTGGTGGTTACCGGGCACGCCGCGCCGATGATGCTGCCGGAGCTGCAGACCGAGGCGCGCTTCGAGCGCCATCTGACGCTGGACGGGTTGCGGCTGGTGTTCGAGCGCAATCGTGACCAGCGTCCCAAGCGCTGACTTTGATTGAAGCTCGGGGCGTTCTCTCAATTATGCTAACGCGACGTGAGCGAGGCTGACCTTCCCGAACAGTTCCGGATCCGGCAGGACAAGCGCGACCGGCTGTTGGCCGAGGGTCGCGAACCGTACCCGGTAACGGTGCCGCGCACGCACACGCTGGCCGCGGTCCGTGCCGCGTATCCCGAGCTGGCACCGGACACCCAGACCGGCGCCGATGTCGGCGTCGCCGGCCGAGTGGTGTTCTCCCGCAACTCGGGCAAGTTGTGTTTCGCCACACTGCAGGACGGCGACGGCACCCAGCTGCAGGTGATGATCAGCCTGGCCGGCGTGGGCGAGCAGGCACTGGAGGCCTGGAAGGCCGACGTCGACCTCGGTGACATCGTGTTCGTGCACGGCGAGGTGATCAGTTCGCGGCGCGGGGAACTGTCGGTGCTGGGTAACTCCTGGCTGATGGCCGCCAAGGCGTTGCGGCCGCTGCCGGTGGCGCACAAGGAGATGAACGAGGAAACCCGGGTGCGGCAACGCTACGTCGACCTGATCGTGCGGCCGGCCGCCCGCGATATCGCCCGGACCCGGATCGCCGTCGTGCGCGCGGTCCGCTCGGCTCTCGAGCGCCGCGGGTTCCTCGAGGTCGAGACCCCCATGCTGCAGACGCTGGCCGGTGGCGCCGCGGCGCGGCCGTTCGTCACCCATTCCAATGCCCTGGACACGGATCTCTACCTGCGTATCGCGCCGGAACTGTTCCTCAAGCGCTGCGTCGTCGGCGGTTTCGACAAGGTCTTCGAGCTGAATCGCAACTTCCGCAACGAGGGCGCGGATTCGACACATTCTCCCGAATTCTCGATGCTCGAGACTTATCAGGCGTACGGGGACTACAAGGATTCCGCGCGGATCACCCGCGAGGTAATTCAGGAAGTCGCCGACGAAGCGATCGGAACCCGGCAAGTGCCGCTGCCGGACGGTTCGGTGTACGACCTCGACGGTGAATGGTCGACGTTACAAATGTACCCATCTCTGTCAGCGGCCCTCGACGAGGAGATAACCCCGTCGACGTCGGCCGAACATCTGTGGCAGATTGCCGACCGATTGGGTCTCGAGCTACCGCGCGACCGCGGTTACGGGCACGGAAAGCTCGTCGAGGAGTTGTGGGAGCACACTGTCGGCGATTCTTTGTGGGCGCCGGTATTCGTCAAGGATTTCCCGGTCGAGACGACGCCGTTGACCCGACAGCACCGCAGTGTGGCGGGTGTCACCGAGAAGTGGGATCTCTATGTCCGCGGATTCGAACTGGCCACCGGCTATTCCGAGCTCGTCGACCCGGTGGTGCAGCGCGAGCGGTTCGTTGCCCAAGCTGTGGCGGCGGCCGCCGGCGACGACGAGGCGATGCAGCTGGACGAGGACTTCCTGGCTGCGATGGAGTACGGGATGCCACCGACCACCGGAACCGGAATGGGTATCGACCGGCTGTTGATGGCTTTAACAGGCTTGTCAATTAGGGAAACGGTGCTCTTTCCGATTGTCAAGCGTTCTCGATAAGTGCTGTTCGGCCTCCGGCCTGCCGAAACGCCCCGTTCTTGAAATATCCACACTCGATATGGCACATTGGTATCGACAATCCATATTCGGGTGATTCCCGCGAGTTCGGGGCGTGCGCATGGGTATATACGGTGAGGTAGAAGGGTCGGCACTCTAATGGCAAAAAAAGTTACCGTCACATTGGTCGACGATTTTGACGGCGCGGGTGCCGCCGATGAAACTGTCGAATTTTCCGTCGACGGTGTCACTTACGAGATCGATCTTTCCGCCAAGAATGCGAAAGCGTTGCGCAACGACCTGAAGAAGTGGGTCGAGGCGGGTCGCCGGGTGGGCGGCCGCCGGCGCGGCCGGTCGAGCGGTTCGGGCCGGGGCCGAGCGGCCATCGACCGCGAGCAGAGCGCGGCCATCCGGGATTGGGCCCGCCGCAACGGTCACAACGTGTCGACCCGCGGCCGCATCCCGGCCGACGTCATCGACGCCTTCCACGCGGCCACCTGAACCCGCGGGCGCGCCTTGCCGAAACCGGGGCGCCGTTCGCTGGTCGCGAACCTCCGCCATATCCGGGAAACGATTACGCAGTTCCCGTCGTTGCTCCGTCGAGTCGATCCCGTGGCGGGCCACCAAGGTAAAGCACCCGGGGGCCATGCCCACTACAGTGGTCGGCAAGGCG
>RRZU012125479.1_pt1 | contig 20127 bp, 16 predicted proteins | sample 2165561 | NCBI WGS metagenome assembly RRZU01 (sample SAMN10456909, study PRJNA506462) | wastewater metagenome | isolation source: wastewater sludge | place: USA: Moscow, Idaho | reverse complement strand
GCTGATTATACTGTTCCACATAAGCATTTAAACTTTCGACCAACTCTTCATTGGTAATAACATCTTCTGGATGATAAAGACCAGTACCTGTAATGCGAATGCCCATGTAAAACTCCTTCTAGAAATTACTTATATCTTAACTGATTCCGAGCTTTTCCCATACTTTTTGCAGCCGAGTTGCAGAAATTGGCATTTTGGTTTTCATGGGTTGAGAGAACAGCGAAATGCGTAATTCTTCCACCATAAAGTACAATTCCTTGAGTCGGGCATCTTGTTTGTATTTAAACAATTTGTCCATCCAAGGGTCAATTTGGGCGATGGCAGCATCGTCTCTTTGCAAGTTGTTGGGTAAGCGGTCTAAACGTAATAACAACGCTTTCAAATAGCGCGGATATTCGCTCCACACCTCTACAGGCTTGCTATACACAAAGTCTGCCAGATGCATTAAGTCCAGCTGATCTTCAATATCATCCATATTTTTGGCAAACACGGCTTCATCTAGCATAAGGAGCTGACGGCGGATGTCTTGCCAAGCAATATAAATTTCATTAAAGATACGCAGCGTGGTTTGACCATGACTGAGAAAAGTCTTTTTTACCTCAAGCTGCAAGTTTTGAAACTCTTCCAAGTTGACTGGCACGTCACAAATAATGCTTTGCAAGGTCGCATAGATCAACATTTGCTCAAGTTGTGCTTTATCACCCAAAGGTGAGTACGCCAAGGCCAATGGTTTGGCAATTTGCTTTTTCAATTGCCGTGATAAATCGCCTAATTGCACATGCAGCAAACGAATCACCCCTTCACGATGCTGATGAATCGCCTCGCGCTGATCATTAAAGGTTTGAATCACCACACCCGATTCATCTTTTTGTGAAAGTTCTGCAAAAGCTTTACTTGGTACCAACGCCTGATATTGCTTAACCACTACGCCCGTGACTTTTTGCGAGGCTTCAAATACAAATCGTTCAGGGAAGGTTTGGAATTCGCCGTGTAACTGTTTTACTGGACTGTGAGTTTCGGTACGGCAACGCGCTTTTAATTCAGATAAATCACGCCCTTGCTCAATCACCCGCCCTTTTTCATCTAACACTTTAATGAACGGCAATAAATACGCATCTACTCGCTCAAAGCTAAAGTCTTTTTCGGTGATGTGCTCTGCGCGTAACTGGAATGCCAAAAAGCTAAAAATGTGCTCGCGTAAATTTACCGCATCAACACGTTGTAGCAACTTTCGAGCTGTGTCTGGAATAGGCACCAAATGACGACGCTTATCTTTAGGCAAAGTCTTGAGCAAGGCTTCAATTAAATTTTCACGCCAACCCAGAACACCCCACGACCAGATATTTTCATCGACCTGTGCCAACGCTTGCACCGGAATTTTAACGGTTGCGCCATCTTCATCATGGCTGGGGTCAAAACGGTAACTGGCCGCCAAGCGCAGCTCACCATTACGCAAATAGTCAGGAAATTGCTGCGTGGTCGGACGATCATTCAGCCAAAGTGCATCATCTTCCACAAATAAATAACGTGGATTTTGCGGCTCTACTGTGGCACGCCAATCTTCAAAGGAACGACGGCTTGCAACTTCTGCAGGTACTTTGGCGGCATAAAATTGATAAATAGTTTCTTCATCAACCACTAAATCACGACGACGTAATTTATCTTCAACCCGTTCCACTTCTTCCAGTTTAAGCAGGTTGTGTTTTAAAAATGGTGGGGTAATGCCCAAGTTGCCTGTGGTTAAAGCATCACGTAAGAATATTTCATGGGCGGCTTCCTGATCGACCTTTTCGTAATTGACAGGACGTTTCGGCTCGATAATTAGACCAAACAGCGAAATCTGATCATAGGCATTCACCACGCCTGCTTTTTTAGACCAATGTGGTTCAAAATAGTGATGCTTCAGCAAATCACGTGCAGCCAATAAAATCCATTCGGGTTCAATTTTTGCCAAAGTACGTAGATACACTTGCGAAGTTTCCACCATCTCAAATGCCATGACCCACGGTGTATTGGTTTTATGCAAAGTCGATGCAGGGAAAATTCGTGCTTTTTGTTGGCGTACCGCCATAAATACATTGCGCTCATCGGTTTTATTGGCAATAAAAGAAAGCAACCCTGTTAATAACGCTCGATGCAGATTTTCATAACTGGCTTTTTTCTCATTAAACGACAGTTTTAAGCCACGCGCCAAATCCACCAATTGTTCATGAGTTTTCTTCCATTCACGTAAACGCAACCAACTTAAAAAATGCTGACGGGCAAAAGTACGACGTTTGTTTTCACTCATGCCATCACGGTTTTCGTGTAAAGTTTCCCACAATTTTAAATAGAATAAAAAGTCAGAATCTGCTTCACGGAACAAAGCATGTTTTTGATCGGCTTGCATTTGTTTGTCTGCAGGACGTTCACGCGGGTCTTGTACCGCCAATGCCGCTACAATAATCAGGACTTCATTTAACACCCCAAAATGCGCACCGCCTAAAATCATACGTGCCAGTCTTGGATCAATCGGCATTTTTGCCATTTGCTGACCAATTTTGGTTAAGCTGCTGCCTTGAAGCTCACCTTTATTAGAGCTGGATTTAGCGGAAGTATTGGGATTAGAGTCATCCCCGTGTGTAGCAGAGCTACTCACTCCATCTAAAAGAGGGGCTTTACCCTTCTCAATCATCGCACCGAGTTCAATCAACAGTTTACGCCCATCATTGACTAAACGATGATCTGGCGGCTCAATAAAATCAAACTCTTCGAGCGTACCCAAGCCCAGACTTTGCATCTGTAGTATGACAGAGGCCAAGTTGGTACGTTTAATTTCAGGCTCAGTGAACTCTGGACGGCTTAAAAAATCCTCCTCAGAATACAAGCGAATGCATACCCCAGGCGCAATACGACCGCAACGCCCTTTACGCTGATTCGCTGCCGCTTGAGAAACGGCTTCAATGGGTAAACGCTGCACCCGTGAACGATAGTTATAACGTGAAATACGTGCAAAACCACTGTCTATTACGTAGCGGATATTTGGCACAGTCAAAGCTGTTTCAGCCACGTTGGTGGCAATAATAATGCGACGCCCACCACCCGTTGGGTTAAAGATTTTTTGCTGTTCAGCTAACGCCAAACGCGCATACAACGGTAAAATTTCAGTATGACGCGGTCCATGCTTATGCAAGGTTTCTTGCAGTTCACGAATTTCCTGTTCAGTGCTGGCAAAAATTAAAATATCGGCGTGTTCAGGATGACCTTTTTCCTGCGCATCGGCAAAGCACTCTTCTACTGCTTGTACCACCGCACGTGGCAAGTTTTCTTCAAAATCATCAAATTCATCATCATCACTGCCACCAATACTTAATTCAGAAATTGGACGATAACGTACTTCTACAGGAAAGCTGCGCCCTTCAACTTCAAAAATCGGTGCGCCATTAAAGTAATTGCTAAAACGCTGCACATCTAAAGTTGCAGAGGTGATGATGACTTTTAAATCAGGGCGACGTGGCAACAGTTGCTTTAAATATCCCATGATGAAGTCAATATTTAAAGACCGCTCATGCGCTTCATCGATAATAATGGTGTCGTATTTGTTCAAATAACGGTCATTGGCAAGCTCTGCCAATAAAATACCATCGGTCATCAAACGAATAATGGAGTCTTGAGAACCTTGTTCATTAAAGCGGACTTTAAAACTGATCGATTCACCCAGTTTTTCGCCGACTTCTTCTGCTATACGCTGCGACACACTACGTGCAGCCAAACGTCTTGGCTGGGTGTGACCAATGAGGCCGGTTAATCCACGACCTGCCAACATGGCAATTTGAGGTAACTGCGTAGTTTTACCTGAACCCGTTTCCCCTGCCACAATAATCACTTGATGCTGCTGAATTGCTTCTGCCAATTGCTTAGCGTATTGAGTTACAGGTAAATCTTGATTCAATTGAATATTGGGAATGCGCTGAGCACGCTCCAACACTTTTAAATTGGATTTTTCAAATAATTCCTGATATTGCTTTGGATTGGCATCTTTGCCTTTTCGTAGTCGATTTAAACGATGACGATCACGCGCCAAAACGAGGTGGTCTACATTTAAATGACTCTGCACAGAATACGCTTCCTAACCAAAACACAAACACGTATTTTACGCACTAATGCCCTGAAGCGAAAGAACAGCGCTACAGAACAATCATTTAAATATTTTTTGATGCCACCTTGAACTTTTAAAATACATCCCCATATTGTTGAATGTAACTCAATTGCTGATTTGGTTTTATTGGATAGCCCACAATTGGCTGTCATTCAATCATCATCATTTTAAGGCCTAATAAAGTCTCAAAACTGTATTGATGAACTTGTTGATATTTACATTCTCATTTGTTTTTCCGATGCTAGTAATGTAAAAATACCATTTCAGCAATAAAACAAAATTAGATACTCTATTGCTAACGAAATACAAACCTTAATCATGGAGACAATGATGAGCTTAATTAATACTGAAGTTAAACCATTTAAAGCTAATGCATACCATAACGGTCAATTCGTTGAAGTAACTGAAGCTGATCTTAAAGGCAAATGGTCTGTTGTATTCTTCTATCCAGCTGACTTTACTTTCGTTTGCCCAACTGAGCTTGGTGACCTTGCAGACAACTACGCAGAATTCCAAAAATTAGGCGTTGAAATCTATGCAGTTTCTACTGACACTCACTTCACGCACAAAGCTTGGCACGACTCTTCAGAAGAAATCAAAAAAATTCAATACGTAATGGTTGGCGACCCAACTTGGACGCTTTCTAAAAACTTTGAAGTATTAATCGAAGCTGATGGTCTTGCTGATCGTGGTACTTTCGTTATCGATCCAGAAGGCAAAATCCAAATCATCGAAATCAATGCTGGCGGTATTGGTCGTGATGCTCAAGAACTTCTTCGTAAAGTTAAAGCAGCTCAATACGTTCACGCTCACCCAGGTGAAGTATGCCCAGCTAAATGGAAAGAAGGTGATGCAACTTTAGCACCATCTATCGACCTAGTAGGTAAAATCTAAGTCTTAGATTTCACTACTCACAAAAACCACGCTTAGGCGTGGTTTTTTTATTCAAGCTGTTTGTTTACAGTAATGCATAAAAACTCCACTTTTCTACCTAATTTATTCATCATTGAATCGTAAACTAGATTGACTACAAAACAGCCAGCACATGGCACTTTTGATTTTTTAAGTTGTAATTTATGAGGGCGGTTCTATGAAAAAATTATTGGTACTTTCGACTTTACTGGCATTTTCTGTGCCTGCATTGGCAGATGTAAACTGCAATGGCACCATTAAAAATCGTACTATTGATGATAATGTAAAAATCCAAAAGTTATGCACCCTAGATAATGTGACTGTTAAAGGCAATGTCATGCTGCATAGCAACGCACAAGCCACAATCAAAAATAGCCGTATTGATGGCAACTTAGAATCTAAAGGACAATTTAGCCGAGTAAATGCTCAGGCCAACCGTATTGATGGCAACATTCAATTAGAAGATGGTCGAAATATTCAACTCAGCTCAAATCGTGTTGATGGCAATATTCAACTAAAAGACAATACTGGCAATATTATTGTTAAAAATAATCGTGTTTCTGGTAATTTAGAATGCGAAGATAATCGCCAAAAACCTACTGGCGGTTCTAATCGCGTTTCAGGTGATAAAGAAGATCAATGCCGTAATTTATAATGCCTAAAAATGCAAAATAGCAGACTTAAAAAAACCACATCTTATGATGTGGTTTTTTAACTTTCATCAACGACACAGCATAAAATAAGATCAAATCTATTTTTACAATTCAGTAATACTCTTTATTTCACACTTCACTTATGTTCAAAACAAGCAGATTAAATCTGTGAAAAATAATATAAAAAATAAAGGAGTTGCTTATGGATAAAACACTTGTCGTGACATCCTGGACATACAGCGCATCTTCACGTTATTTGAAAATTTTTTACGAAAATGGCTCTGGGGATTTATTCCACCCTGTACCGCAGTCTATTTATGACAACTTATTGAGACGCAGCGACAAAGCTGCTTTCGTGAGTAAATATTTAGCATACGACCTAAGCTTTAACCGCATTTCCATTCAATAAATCATCATTACATTTTAATTATTTGAACTTTAAGAATTATCTAATTGCTCAGTCTATCCAATTGGTTTAATGCCGATTGGATAGACAAAGCTAAAATTTAAAGTACTTCTTGTACAAGTTTAAAACGCTCCAATTCTCGATCATCATCCAAGGTGATGGTTTCAGTAAACATTGACAGTGGTCTTACCCAAATAGAGTAATCTCCATATAAACACTGATAGACCACCAACTTTTCTTGAGTTTCACTATGGGTTGCCACATGCAGCACTTGGTACAACTGCCCTTTATAATGTTGATAAATACCTTTTTTAAGCATTGTGCTGTCCTTCTTCAACTAAACAGCAACAATGTACAATAAAAAATGAATTTCTGCTTATCAATACAATACAGCTTTATTCAACACACTCTCCCCCCAAGCAACCTGGGCATAACACATAAAGATCGACCCCATAGACACTATTTAGGCTAAAAACTATTACATTTATTGAACAATTATGCGTATCGGGCTGTATATTTTTTAGTTATATTCGCTTTATCCCATCTTAAGTGGATGTAAAAAAAGGAAACATGATAATGAATAAACTACTTCTTGCTTTAGGTCTTGCTGCCACTGTAGCACTTGTAGGTTGTGCAAAAGAAAAAGCACCAGAAACAGGGGCAACTACGGGTGAACACTTAGAAAACGCTGCGGCTCAAGCTGCACATGATGCCAAAGATGCAACACATGAAGCTGCTACTGCTACAGCAACTGCGGTAGATAACGCAGCGCAAGCAACTGAAAATGCTGCACACAATGTTGCAACAGCAACAGAAAACGCAGCTGATGCGACTGTACAAGCTGCTAAAGATGCAACTGCTGCGACTGCAGGTGCGGTTGAACAAGGTGCTGCAAATGTGAAAGAAAAAGCACAACAATAATTTGATTGTATAAAACAAAAACTCCTGAGCAAGTTCTCAGGAGTTTTTTATTCAGCACGATTTAATTAGGGTCTGTTGACAATTCGTCTATGTTTGCGACATGAGAGATATATCTCGCAAGGTTTTTTAGCTGATATAAGGCATGGGACAGGAAATTTACTCATTCTAAATGACTGGCACATAACGTAATAGCAGCAAAAAATATGCTTGTACCCTTGCGCAGCAAACAAAGCAGTGCTTTGTTTTTGCTCATGTGGCTAAAACTTTCACAGATTGCGTTATAAAACTTGAAAATAAACCCGTTATTCCCTGCGTTTCATGCCTAATCTGCTCAGTTTTAGCCTACAGCGCAAGCCATTTATGAAATATCAACAGACCCTAGTAAACCTAAATCCTGCCGCAACTATAACGCCGCTTTTAAATTACAACCATAGCCCATGGTCTGTTGTACTTGGCGGTAACTGGTGTAACGATTCAAAATAAAATCATAATAAGATTCTGCATTGGCAAAATTTTCAGCCAAATTTTCCTGCTCTGCACGCGGTAATTTTACATCTTTGAGAAAATCTAGATTGTTATGTCCTAAGCGATATAACTCAGCAAAATAACCATTCATCATATCGCAATAAGCAATTTTAGTCGGCTTTAAAGCAGTACTGGCGACCAAATGCTGATTCAAAGTTTGTAAGTTATTTACATCTAAAGGGAATTGATGCGCAAATGCGATATTTTCGACTTGTTTAAATTGTTTGAAGTCTTGCGCCAATTTGACATTTAAAGCATCTATACGCTGTTGTAATGCAGTCGCATCCTGAACCTGATATTGCTTTGGATCAATTTTTACTTGAGTTTGCTGTGGATTGCTACACGCACTTAATCCACACACCACAAGCAAACCACCATAAACGAAAGGCTTCATTAATTTACTCATCAATTCATACATCAGGCTTATTATGCCTGAAAGCATCTGCAAATTTAATGATATCGCTCATCTTAATATTTCATAAAGAAATGACGGATATGATTTGCCAATCTACCTAGAGTTGGGCAAAGTAGATAAAAACATGGAGTAAATAATATGACCTTATTAGAACAACTGAATATAAAGCATCCTATTTTTCTTGCTCCAATGGCTGGCGTTTCTACTCCCGAACTTGCAGCCGAGGTTTCTAATCAAGGTGGTTTTGGCTCACTCGGTTTAGGTGCAAACACGGTAGATGCTGCACGTGAGCAAATTTTACGCACTCAAGAACTGACTGATTTTCCATTTCAGGTCAATTTCTTTTGCCATGAATCAAGTCCACTAGATGAAGTCGCTGCACAAGCGTGGATTGCACATTTTCAGCCAATCTTTGAACGCTATGGCGCAACTGCACCGAGTCAACTAAATTGTATTTATCCAAGTTTTAAAGACCATGATGGATATTTAGATCTTGTACTAGAAACTAAACCACAAGCCGTCAGTTTTCACTTCGGGATTCCGCATGCGCATCAAATTCAGGCTTTAAAAGATGCAGGAATCATTGCTATGGTTTCAGCAACCAACTTAGCCGAAGCTCAAGCCATTGAAGCAGCGGGAATTGATGTCATTATCGCCCAAGGCATTGAGGCAGGTGGACATCGGGGTATCTTTAACCAAACTTTTGATAGTGCAATTAAAACCAGCGATTTAGTACAACTGATTCGTGAACATTGTACCCTGCCAGTGGTTGCCGCAGGTGGCATTATGAATGGTCAGCAAGCACAGTTAATGCTGAAATTGGGCGCTTCTGCGGTACAGCTGGGTACAGCCTTTGTGCAATGTAAAAGTTCCAATGCCAATCCAGCTTATCGACAAGCTTTATTTCAGCAAAACATTACTCAAATTACCGACAGCATCTCTGGACGCTCTGCCCGTGGTTTAATTAATCATTGGCATACACAGGTAGATACACCAAATCGTTTAACTGTGCCCACCTATCCATATACGTATGATCTTGCAAAACAGTTGCATTCAGCAGCCGTCACACAAGGCGAGCAAGGTTATGCCCCTTTTTGGGCAGGCAGTAATGTCAGTCAGATTCGTGAATTAGAGGCCGCAGATTTAATTAATCAGTTGGTTTTGGAAATGATTCACGCACGCTAAATATAGGTACAGAAAACTCAACCGTGTATCACGGTTGAGTTTTAATTTTTTACTTTGTATCTAATAAGTTCACCGCTTCAACCTGCACATCACTCATGATTTCACCATGCGCAAGTAGCTGATTAAAGTAATCTTCCACCACTTTATATTGTTCTGCAGTACTTTCTACTTGATACATACTTTGACGGAATTCATTACTTGAACGTAAACCTTTGGTGTACCAAGCAATATGTTTACGTGAAATACGACAACCTGAATATTCACCATAAAATTCATACAGCTCAGCTAAATGTCCAAGTAATACTTTTTGAACTTCTGCAATGCTCGGTGCTGCTAACAGCTCACCTGTTGCTAAATAATGTGCGATTTCCCGAAAAATCCACGGACGTCCTTGCGCAGCACGTCCAATCATAATCGCATCTGCGCCTGTATAATCCAAGACATATTTGGCTTTTTCAGGACTATCAATATCACCATTGGCAATCACAGGAATATTGAGCATACTTTTCACTTCTTTAATCAGTGAATAACGTGCACGGTTTAAATACATATCTTCACGGGTACGCCCATGCAATGCCAATGCAGCAATGCCTGCTTGTTCTGCGCGTTTGGCAACCCGTAAAATATTTTCCTGCCCATTCAAAAAACCTAAGCGAGTTTTCAGTGTCACAGGCACATTCACCGCGGCAACCACAGTATCTAAAATGCGTGCCACCAAATCTTCATCTTGCAATAAAGCCGAACCAGCCAACTTATTGCAGACTTTTTTGGCAGGACATCCCATATTGATATCAACAATTTGTGCACCATTGGCGACTTGATAACGTGCGGCTTCGGCCAAATCATGCGGGTCTGAACCTGCAATTTGTGCAGAAATTGGTGCAAGTTCCCCATCAAAGTTGGCACGATACAAACTCTTTTTACTCATGCGCAAAGTTTTGTCAGAGGTCATCATTTCACTGACCGCATGCCCTGCACCAAAGTACTTGCACAGTGAGCGAAAGGGTCTATCTGTGACGCCTGCCATCGGGGCAACGATCAAATTATTTGACAGTTGATAGGGACCAATATACATATATATTCTTAACTTTAACGATTGGCATAGTATACTGCATCTGCCCTTTGGGCTCATCCATTTGGAACGAGTTTTCCCTATCTATGAAAGACACTGTATTCACTTCTTTGATGAAACCCTTCAGCGTGCTTGCTTTATCATTAAGCTTGGCTGCCTGTGGAGATAGCGCATGGTGGTCTAAGGACAATGAGCCTACCCTTGAAGCAGAACAAATCCGCAAACTCATTCCAAATCGGGTCAGCGAGCGTAGTGCTTGGGCAAAAGATATTTACGATATTTCAGAGCAATTGGGCATTCCACAAACCAAAGAAAATATGTGTACCATCATTGCCGTCGTGGATCAGGAATCCAACTTTGTAGCCGACCCTCAAGTCTATGGTCTGGGTGAAAAAGCAGTTAAAGAAGTGCAAGACCGTTTGGATGAGAAATTTAAAGATAAACTGGGCGAAGCGATTGGCGGTACGGTTGCAGGCTATTTTCAGGATGTACTAAAAAACCATCCTAGCCCTGAAGATAACTATTTAAGCCAAATGCGTCGTGTGAAAACCGAACGTGAATTAGATGAATTGTATCGTGAAATTTTTGACTATATGGCCAAACATTATCACGTATCTGCACTAACAGGTGCTGCCAAACTGTTTGGACAAAATATTGGCGAAAAACTTAATCCAATTACCACTTTAGGCTCGATGCAAGTGCATATTAGCTATGCCAAAGAGCATAAACGTCAAAGCGGCAACATCGCAGAGTTACGCAGCGATCTATACACTCAATATGGCGGATTATATTACGGGATTCATCGTTTAATGATGTACCCTGCCGATTACGATCAACCGCTGTACCGCTTTGCTGATTATAACTCTGGCATGTATTCGAGCCGCAATGCAGCATTCCAAAGTATGCTGAATGATTTAACCGAAGCAGAATTAGATTTAGATGGTGATTTGCTGCTTTACACTAAAGATGGTGGTGTGCGTAATGCAAAGAGTGAATCAGAACGCGAATTAATTGCTGTTTTTTCCAAACATAATATTCTAGTCACCCCACGACAAATTCGTGCAGACCTAAAAAAAGAAAAAGAAAAGAAATTTGAAGACACTGCAACTTATTTGGCGGTCACGAAACTCTATAAAGCGCAAACGGGCAAAGAGCCATTTTATGCCATGATGCCGCAAGTGGTCATTTCAGGGCCTAAACTGAGTCGAGATTACAACACCAATTGGTTTGCTACGCGAGTCAATGGACGTTATAAAACATGCATGCAAAAAGCCAAAAATATAAAAATTTAGCCTTATTTGATTTTGATGGAACCCTGTGCAGCAAAGACAGTTTTACGGGGTTCATTTTCTATGCCTTGTCTAAACGACACATTATCAAACAAGGTTTAAAAACCTTACCTTGGATTCAGGCTTACTATTTAAAAGTTTATCCTGCACATGCCATGCGCCCTAAATTGTTTAATGCTATGTTTAAAGATGCAAATACAGCTGAAATATTAGCACTTGCACAGCGCTACGCAGTAGATTTAATACATGATCTTAACCCACAACTATTACAACAATTAAAGCAGCATCAATTCAATGGAGATGAAGTGGTGGTTGTTTCTGCAAGTGTAGATATTTATTTACAGTATATTTGTCAGCAGTTAAATGTCGCTTTGATTTGTACTGAAACAGCAATTGAAAAGCAGCAATTTACAGGGCAATATTCAACACCTGATTGTAGTCGGGAACAAAAGAAAATACGGATTTTAGAACAATATGATTTAGAAAATTATGCAGCTATTTATGCGTATGGTAATAGTGATGAAGATGATGCCATGCTGAGTTTAGCGACTTATTCTTATATGGTGGGTAGTGATCATTCATTGCCAGAAATTGTAACTTATAAAAAACTGGCTTGATTTTGATGAATGATATAATAAAACCACAATTTGAATTGTGGGTTTTTTAAGTTACATGTAGCGGATGCCGCCTATGGTGATTACTTTTTTATACCCAGAATAGAAAATAAAAATAGAGTTTTCTCTTAATAAAATAGCTGATGATTCTGCATAAAAATAACGACTACAACACCTAAAGCAATAAAAAAGGTGACACTTTACAGCATCACCTCTAATTCAAAATAGAAGTATAGTTTTAAACCAAGATCAATCACTTAATCTATTCGTACTAAACAACTCATTTGTAAGTCACTTATTTCTTAAATGGAAAAGCATATTTCACAATACGTTTAAGCACACTGCCGTACTGTTTAACTAAGCTCGCATTGTTGTAGTTCAAGCCATACTTTTCACACACAGCTTGTACTTTTGGCGCCATTTTACGATAGCGACGTGCAGGAATATCTGGATATAAATGGTGTTCAATTTGATGGCTTAAATGTCCTGTCAAAATGTGGAATGCTTCAGAACCTGTAAGATTCGATGAACCACGAATTTGACGCATATACCAGTGACCACGGCTTTCGTTTTGCATCACAGACTTTGGAAATACTTCTACATCCTTCGTAAAGTGACCGCAGAAAATAATGCTGAATGTCCAAATATTACGAATACCATTCGCAACCAAGTTCCCTGTAAACACTGGTAAAGCCGAAGGGCCTGCAATCAATGGAAAGAACACATAATCTTTAAACAATTGTTTTCCAATTGTCTTCTGCATAGGTTGCCATTCTTTTTTGGCTTGGGCTTTGCTTTTACGGCCATTCAAAATTTTACCAATTTCTAAATTCTGAATTGCAACACCCCATTGGAACAGTAAGCAGAAAGGAATGCTGTATAAAGGTTGCAATAAGTAGCCCGATCTCCAACGCTGTTCTGGGAACAAACGCACCAAACCATAGCCAATATCATCATCCATACCTTTAATATTGGTATAAGTATGGTGTTTAAAGTTATGGGTTTGACGCCAGTTATCTGAAGTACCTACCGTATCCCATTCATAACTTGCACCATTGAATTTAGGATCATTCATCCAGTCATACTGACCATGCATGACATTATGACCTAATTCCATGTTTTCCATGATTTTGGCAAAGCCTAATAGCCCTGTACCCAATACCCATGCTGGCGGAAACCAACCTGCGAACAATAAGGCACGACCTGCCATTGAGCTATAACGAATGGTTGAATAAACACGGCGGATGTATTTGGCATCTTTTTCACCAATATCATCCAAAACTTCTTGTTTAATGGCATCTAATTCAAATTGAGTGAGTTCACGGTTTTTAGGATTGCGGAAATATTCTATTTTTACTGGCATATTCATAATCGGAACTCGCTTATAAATCAATAATTAAATCGGTTTGTGCTGAATTGACGCATATTTTCAATTGGTTATTCGGTTCGCTATTTTGAACCCCATCGACCAAGTTTTTAGTTGCGCCTTCGGCCTTGTTGCATACGCATTTATGGCAAATTCCCATACGACAGCCGTATTTAGGCTTAATATTTTGCTGTTCCAGACTTTCTAAAATGGACTTGCCTTTTGGAATGGTGACAATCTTTTTCGATTGGGTCAGTGTAACTTGTACCAAACCAACATCGTCACTTAACACAGGGGTCATGCTAAAAGCTTCTGTTTTCAGCAAAGCAGCTTGTGCAAATAATTGTTCAGCTTGCGTGGTAAAACCCGATGGGCCACATGCAAACACTGCACTTTGCTCAATTTGTGCCAAGTCTTGTAAATGTTCTGCATTTAAACGGCTGTGCGCCACACTCGGCTCTTGGGTATAAAACACTTGAAATTTAAAGTTTGGATATTGTTGTGCCCATGCTTCAAACTGTGCTTTAAATGCTGCGTCTGCAAAGGTTTTTACCCAATACATTAAAGTTACTGGAGTGCTACCAAGACGACCAGATTTTGCCATGTCTTGTAGCAAACTATACATTGGTGTGATACCACTACCCGCTGCCAATAGAATTAAAGGCTGGGCTTGTGCAGGCAGTTGCATATCACCATAAGGCACACCAAACTCTAAAGTATCGCCAACTTTGGCTTGCTCAACCAGCCATGTGCTGACTTTGCCCTGATCAACTTTTTTCACTGTCAACAAAACGTGTTGTGCATCAAGCTGAGTCAAACTATAGGTTCGCTCATAGCGTACGCCCTGAATTGTCACATAAACAGGATGATGCTGCCCTGCTGCACCAACTTGGAGTTTTTTATTGAATTGCAAAGTGAAACTCACCACACCTTGTGCGGCAATATCTTTTTTCACAATTTTGCCGAGTGACTGATTCACCGACCATAATGGATTAATTTTTTGCAACCAGAAATTTGCTGCATAAGGATCTAGTACTGCAGTTGCAATACTGGTTAAGGGAGATTTTCTTTTTTCAGTTAGCTGCATGATTCAGCACCACACGATGAAATTTTAATTATTATACACATGTATATATATTTGTATATACACCTGTATTGTTTCTAATCATTTCACAAGTACTGGCGCAACCGCTATAATGCCTCTAAGCTTATAAATTATTGAAAATATGACTCAGCCTGCCATGAAAACAAACCATGATGTGACTTTTCCAGAATCTGAAACGGTTCATGAGCCTCTTGTCGTGCGTACGGTTGGGCGTAAAGCTACCATTACCAAACAAGAATTATTTCAGGCAGCATTAAATTTAATTGGCCCACAAAAAAGTATCGCATCTTTAAGTTTACGTGAAGTTGCACGTGAAGCAGGCATCGCACCAAACAGTTTTTATCGTCATTTTAAAGATATTGATGAACTCGCGATTGAACTGATTGATCGTGCAGGTGTGGTGTTGCGTCAAATTCTGCATGAAGCACGTTTAAAAGCATCTAAACAAAACAGTATTATTCGCAGCTCGGTTGAAGTATTTATTGAACAATTAGATACCGATGAAGGCAATTTAAGTCTGCTATTACGTGAAGGTTATACGGGTTCAACCTCTTATAAGCTAGCTGTTGAGCGCCAATTGAATTATTTCCAGCAAGAATTGCAGGATGATTTAATTCGTTTGGAACGTTTGAATAATAGCAAATTGGCGCATCCTGACATTGCAGCCAAAGCCATTACACAACTGGTATTTAATATGGGTGCCAAAGTCATTGATATGCCTGCGACTGAACGTAAAGAAACCGCTGAACAAACCATGACCATGATTCGCATGATTTTAGAAGGTGCACGACATTTGGATGATGCCAAAATTCGTTAACATAACACAGGATAAATCGGGCGATTTTCCTGAATCAGGTCACGCCCGTTTGAGCATTTAATTGTTAGACTTCGCTGTTAAGCGTGTTGTTTTTGAATTAATTGCTGCACATGTGTTGCCGTGGTTTCAGGATTTTCCAAAGGAAACATGTGTCCTCCCTCGACCACACTAAACTCAATTCCATAAGTTTTTTGCATGCCTTGCGGTAAACCTTGCAAATAAAATGGGCTATGCCTTGCTGTAATTAAATGCACAGGTACATCTGGGGCTTTGCGTGGTGTGCGCCACCACCATGCAGGTACGGTTCTAAAAATTTCAGCTTCTACCCGTTTTGGAATTGTTAAAGTCACACCACCTCTTTGTGCATCGACTTGTATGCCGCTGGCAAAATAATCTTCAAAACATTGTGCATCAAATTTTTTAAATAAACGGTTATGCCGCAAAGCTTGATAGGCTTCTGCATGGCTAGCCCAATGATCTCGACGCTTCATGGTCACGGCGGCAGGTGTGAGTTGATCTACATATTTCAGTTTAAATTTTTGTAAAATTTCAAATAATGCCGACTTCGATCCAATCACAAAAGGTGGATCCATAATAATCAATTGAGAAAATAAATCTGGACGCTGATAGGCACACATCAGGGTTAATAATGAACCAAAAGAATGCCCTAAACCAATCACTTGTTGCTTTGGAAACTGCTGCTCAATGTCCTGAATCACTTGATGAATCAAATAGGTCCACTTATAGGTCACAGGAAATTCTGCTTGCATACCAATCAGTGGAATTGCCTTTAAATGATAATCTGCTTCAAAACATTGAAAAAACTTTTGATAACTGGCAGAAGGAATACCATTGGCATGGGTAAAATGAATTGCAGCTTTAGTCATTTAAAATACGCTTAAAAGAAGAATATCGGGTCTGTGACTTGATCTATGCGTACGCGCTTACAGATTCAACACTTGGCACATCAATCATAGATAAAAGATCAACAGCCTTTAAACTACGCATACCACTGGGTTTTGCAAATGACCGGAATGCTGAAAAAGATGAATTATGAGTCATTTTAATGACACATAAGCACTGGTTGCTACTTTGTTTAAGTCCGTGATGTGAAAAATCTCGCACAAAATTTTTATTGCGATATTAAAAAAGCACCCGCTAAACTGCTCCGTAAAAATGAGGCGCAATGCCCAACTTAAAACGTGCAATTTAGAAGATGCCAAATATTTAAAAAAGTGATTGATTAAAACCGACTCAATACAAATACACCGTCTAGACACCTGTATTGAATGCACTCTTTATGGCTTTACCACCACCATCACCTGAATTGCTTCAGGCGTGACCGACAAACCATCTAATAATGCAACACCTTCTTTTTGCAATTTCTGTAAACGTGTAATTTCATCTTCACGAATACTTGGGTTAAATTGCTTCAAATAGCTTAAACGGTCAATTTCATATTGCCATTTTTTGCTATATACATCTTTAGCTTGTTGCTTAAATTCAGGCAATGCAGCTTTAGCCAACTCCAAAGCCTGTGTATAACGCGCTTCAATCGCGTCACGGCGTGCTTTCACCACTTGACGACAACTGTTGCCATCTAAATGATGTAAATAAGGTTTTAAAATTTCAGGGGCAATTTTTTGCGATAAATCCTGCCCTTTTTCGCTCAATAAGACACGAATGAGTTGCTGTGACAAGCTCGACGGTAAGTTCAGCGCTTTCGGTGCAATGACATCCACCTTAAACCAAACTTCCAGTAACACTGAACCTTGTGGCAAAGCGGCAGACTTTAATACCGCAACATTGGTGCTGCCAAAGCCTTGCGTATTAATCATTTCCATCACGCTTTCTGTGAATGGATGCTCTAGGGTCAAGTATTGCGCATCTTCACGAATTTGCGCCTGATCACGATAGAACGTCGCGGTCATGCCTTCTTCGTCTAAGGTCAAACCTTGAACCTGCATTTGATCAGTTGGTTTAATAATCACCGTGCCATTGCTTTGTTCATCGAAGTCAATATTGGTCGATGCCATAAAGCGCTTCATAAACATAGGCAACGTGGTATTGTCGTCGTAATCTTCTAAAGCTTGTACAATTTCCTGCGCCACCACAGGACGGCAAGAGTTGTATTCCAACAAACGATCTCGACCCGCTTGAAGTTCTGCTTCCAAAGCTTCACGCTGCACACTGACTGCTTCCAGTAAATCTTCAAAATGTTGTCCTAAATCTGCCAGTAAGCAGTGTTTTAAATCGACAATAAAGTTTTCCTGCAAGGTTTGTGCAGTGGGTGAAATATTGCTGAAAATATTGAGTGCTTCGTTATACCAACGGAACATACGCTCTTGCGCAGTCCCCACCAAATACGGCACATGAATTTGAATACGGTTTTCTTGACCAATACGGTCTAAACGACCGATACGTTGTTCTAACACGTCGGGATTGGCAGGTAAGTCAAACAAAATCAGGTCTGATGCAAACTGGAAGTTACGCCCTTCTGAACCAATTTCGGAACACAATAAAATTTGTGCACCATAAGAATCTTCTGCGAAATATGCTGCCGCTTGGTCACGTTCTAACAAGCTCATGCCTTCATGGAACATTGCAGTACGAATACCTGCATGTAGGCGCAGCGCATTTTCAAGGGCTTCTACCACAGGGCCGCTACGCGCAATTAAAAGCACTTTTTTATGTTTTAAGTCGCTACGCAAACGCTCCATTAACCACATTACACGCGGGTCAGTTTCCATCCAACTGCCATCGAGCTGTGCTTCTTCTGGCCACATTTGTTCACGTAATTTACCATCTTTAGACCAGTTTTCTGGCGCAGGTAACGGCGCAGGCTGACAATCACGACCTGGGAAACCTTGAATTGCTTCACGGGTATTACGGAACAAAATACGCCCTGTACCATGACGGTCTAATAATTCGTGGATGGCACGGAAACGCTGCTCTGGGTTATCTTCAATGCGATGTCCCAACAAGCCTTCCAGTGCAACCAAATGGCTTTCTTCCAATGCGGCATCTGACATTAAGACTTCGGCAATTTTTGCCGTATGTTGATATTGCGCTTCTTCATCCAAGAAACGGTCGAGCGAGCTAAAACGTTGCGGATCGAGTAAACGTAAACGCGCAAAATGGCTTTCTACACCCAGTTGCTCAGGCGTTGCTGTAAGCAATAACACCCCTGCGGTTTGTTCGGCTAATTCTTCGACCAGATCATAACGGTCATTACCACCTTCTTCTTCGCTCCACATTAAGTGATGCGCTTCATCGACCACCAGCAAATCAAAACCTGCTTCTAGGGCTTGTTCGCGTAAGTCATCGTGGTCAATCATTAAATCGACTGAAGCAATGATGCATTGTTCGGTCAAGAATGGATTCAGGTCAGGATCGTGTTCTTTAATAGATGCCGTACGGGTTAAATCAAACAAAGAGAATTGCAGATTGAAACGGCGACGCATTTCAATCATCCACTGATATTGCAGCGAATCAGGTACCAAAATCAGGATACGTTCCGCACGTCCTGTTTTGAGTTGCTGATGGATGATCAAACCTGCTTCAATGGTTTTACCTAAACCAACTTCATCTGCCAATAAGACACGTGGCGCAAAACGCTTACCGACTTCATGTGCAATATAAAGTTGATGTGGAATCAAACCTACACGCGAACCCACCAAGCCGCGCAGTGGGCTACTTTGCATATTGGCTTGCATCAACAAGGCTTCAATACGCAAGTCGTACCATTCTTTATAGTCAATTTGGCTAGCAAGCAAGCGGTCTAATGGTTTTGAAAGTTGGATACTTGCACCAATACGGGTTTCATTCAGTGATTTCTTTTCTTCACTCCCATCTTGCAAACGACGCACTACGTTATAACGCAATACGCCATGACGGTCTTCGACCGATTCAACCGTCCACACATTGCCTTCTTGGTCTTGAACTTCATCATTTACATTAAAAATGATACGCGATAAAGGTGCGTTATTGCGTGCATAGACACGGGTTTCATCACTTTTAGGGAATAAAATGCTGACCGATCGCTCATCTACATCAATCAGAACACCAAGTCCTAATTCCGTTTCTGTGTCTGATAACCAACGTTGACCAATAGCAAACTGCTGCAATTTTTCCACCTTTATTTAGAAGTTAGGACGTATAAATTTTTGCGCAAAACCAGCTGAGTATTTGAGCAAAAATTCAGGGCGTATAGCAATATATTTTGACATAAAGCGCACTAAAAAGAGAGCCTAAAGCACAGGCTTTGCGTAATCTTTTTCGCTTAAAATGGGACTGGGCAAGTAAACTGTACACGTTGCTCAGTTTGTGGATGCAGAAAACTTAATTCTGCTGCATGTAAACACAAACGAGGCATGAGTTGTTGCTGTTCGGGCGTGGCATACAAAGTATCACCAATAATTGGATGACCTAAATATTGCATGTGTACTCGCAGTTGATGCGAACGACCTGTAATCGGCGTCAGTTGCACACGAGTCACAATTTGCCCCTGCAATTCAAATTGCTCCAATGCACGCCAATGCGTTAACGCAGGTTTGTTATGGGTTGCGTCGGCAATGTGTAATGGAGGATGTGCAGGATCATAGACCACAGGCACATCTACAGTGCCTTCACCTTGCAGTTGCCCTGCCACCAATGCCTGATAGGTTTTATCGGTTTGGCGTTCTTGAAACTGACGCGAAATTTGTTTT
>RRZU011262459.1_pt1 | contig 20127 bp, 18 predicted proteins | sample 2165561 | NCBI WGS metagenome assembly RRZU01 (sample SAMN10456909, study PRJNA506462) | wastewater metagenome | isolation source: wastewater sludge | place: USA: Moscow, Idaho | reverse complement strand
GACCACGCTGACGCAGCAGTTGACGCCCGAGTCTGCGCAGTCGTGGTACCTGCAGGCGATTGACTTGCTTGTGGAATTGCAGGCGAAAGTTGCCCCGGCCGGCTTGCCGCTGTACGACGCCGCGTTCCTGCGCCGGGAGCTTGAAATTTGTCGCGAATGGTATTTCGGCCGCCAGCTTGGCGTCGACCTGCAGGACGAGGCGCTCGAAACCTGGGAGCGCAGTTGCGCGCTGATCGTGCTGCGCAACCTCGCGCAGCCGAATGTCTATGTGCACCGCGATTTTCACTCGCGCAACCTGATGGTACAGGACGGTCGCCTGCGCCTGATCGACTATCAGGACGCGGTGTTTGGTCCGGTCAGTTACGACCTCGTTTCGTTGCTGCGCGATGCGTACATCCAGTGGGACGAAGCTTTTGTGCTCGATCTCGCGATCCGCTACTGGGAAAAGGCGCGCGCCGCCGGCGTTCCGGTCGCGGCCGATTTCGCCGAGTTTTACCGGGATTTTGAATGGCAAGGCCTGCAGCGGCACCTGAAGGTGCTCGGCATTTTCGCCCGGCTCAAGCATCGCGACGGCAAGGAGCAGTACCAGGCTGACATTCCGTGCGTGCTCGCTTACGTAAAGCAGGTTTGTGGCCGCTATGCCGAGCTCGCCGGCCTGCGCCGCTTGCTGGCGACGTTGCACGAGGAGCAGATCGAGGCGGGGTACACGTTCTGATGAAAGCGATGATTCTGGCCGCCGGGCGCGGCGAACGCATGCGGCCGCTGACCGATGCCTGCCCGAAACCGTTGCTTGACGTTGCTGGCACGCCGCTGATCGGCTGGCATTTGAAACGGCTGGCCTCGGCGGGAATCACCGAGGTCGTGATCAACCATGCCTGGCTTGGCGACCTGCTCGAACAGGAGTTGCGTGACGGCGGGCAAGATGGCGTCAGTATCGCCTGGTCGGCCGAGGGCACGGCGCTCGAGACAGCCGGCGGCATTGCCCGCGCGCTGTCGCTACTGGGCAACGAGCCGTTCCTGGTCGTCAACGGCGACATTTTCTGCGATTACGATTTTTCCCATTTGCCGCGGGTTGCCGCCGGGATCGCGCGCGATCCTGCGCGGCTGGCGCATCTGGTGCTGGTCCCGAATCCCGGCCATCACCCGGACGGAGATTTCGCTCCCAGTCCCGCAGGGTGTCTGCTTGCGGAAGGGGGTGACAGACTGACCTTCAGTGGCATCGGAGTTTACCACCCGGATCTGTTCGTCGGTGTCGACCCAACTCGCCCGGCCAAGCTTGGCCCGTTGCTGCGCGCGGCGATTGCGCAAGGCCGGGTCAGTTTTGAGCGGCACGATGGCTGCTGGCTCGATGTTGGCACGATCGAGCGGCTCGAGCTGGCGCGCCGACTGGCGGCCGAGTTTTGATGAGTGCGTTATGTAACTATTTGATTTATATGGATAATTTGCAAACAAGGCCGAGGATGCGCGTTGCATTGTTGTTTTTTGCTGCATTGCAACGTAGACTGGATTGATCGTGTCGCGGCGGTTTTCGGTTTGGGAGACAAGCATGTCAGTCAAGCAGTTTTTCGAGCAACAGACGGAGCGGAATACGGCCCTGCAGCACAGCTTGCGCCAGGCGTTCGACCCGTTCGGACTGATGAGCACCTGGGTCAAGGCTCAGCAAGCCTGGATGGCGAACCCGGACGCGCTGGCATCGGTGATGCGCTGCTACGGCGAGGACGTGCAGCGCTGGCAGCACTATACGCTGGGTCGCCTCATCGGGCATTGCGGCCCCGAATGCGATGTTTTCCCGCCGAATCCGGAAGATACGCGTTTCTCCGATCCGGTCTGGGATGAAGTTCCGTTCTGGGATTCGCTGAAGGAGTGGTATCTGCTCAACACGCGCTGGTTGCAGGATGCGCTGTACCAGACCCCAGGTCTCGGCGAGCAGGAGCGTAGTCGCGCCGCGTTCTGGTTGCGGCAATGGCTGAACGCGATCGCGCCGAATAACTTCCTGCTGACCAATCCCGCCGCGATTGCCAAGGCGCTGGCGACGCATGGCGAAAGCCTGGTCGCCGGGTTCAAGAATTTTGCCGAAGATGCCAAGAACGGCAATATCAGCATGACCGACCTTAGCGCGTTCAAAGTTGGCGAAAACCTCGCGCTGACGCCCGGTGCGGTCGTCTATTGCAACCCGCTGCTCGAGGTGATCCACTACGAGGCGACCACGCCGACCGTGCACAAGACGCCGCTTGTGATTGTCTCTCCCTGGATCAACAAGTTCTACGTGCTCGACCTGAATCCGCAGAAAAGCCTGGTCAAATACCTGACCGATCAGGGATTTTCGGTGTTCATCACCAGCTGGAAGAACCCGGATGAATCAATGCGCGACGTCAGCTTCGATGACTACCTGCTCGAAGGCGTGGTCAAGATCATCGACGTGGCGCGCGAAATCTCCGGCGCGGACAAGGTCAACCTCGCCGCCTACTGCATCGGCGGAACGCTGGTCGCAACTTATCTGGCCTGGGCCAACCGCAAGGATCCGGATCACGTCCCGGTCGAGTCGGCCACTCTGTTCACGACGCTGACCGATTTCGCGCGTCCGGGCGACATCGAGGTGTTCATTGACGAGGAAGGGCTTTCGTTCATCGAGAGCATCATGGCGCGGCAGGGCTATCTTGACGGCAAGGAGCTCGCATCGAGCTTCCGCATGCTGCGTCCGAACAGCCTGATCTGGAACTATTGGGTCGGCAATTATCTGCTCGGCGAAACCCCGACGGCGTTCGACGTCCTGTACTGGAACATGGATTCGACGCGCATGCCGGAGACCATGCACCGTTTCTATCTGCGGGAACTGTACTGGAAAAACAAGCTGATCGAGCCGGATGCGCTGAACACCGCTGGCCAGCCGATCGACCTCGCCCGTATCAAGCAGCCGCTATACATGGTCAGCGCCGAGGAAGATCATATCGCGCCGTGGAAACAGACGTTTTCGCTCGTGCACCGTACCGGCGGCGACGTGCAGTTCACGCTGTCGTCATCCGGCCACATCATCGGCATCGTCAATCCGCCGGGGCCGAAGTGCAAGCGCACTTACTGGCAGGGTAAACCGCTTGCGGGCGAAACTGCCGAAGAATGGCAGGCGCGCCAGACCAATGTTCCGGGTTCGTGGTGGGATAACTGGACGGGTTGGCTGCGCGAGCGTTCGGGCGAGCAGGTCAAGCCCAAGCTGTCGAGCCGCGCCTATCCAAGACTGTGTACCGCGCCCGGGAAATATGTGCTGGAGTAAGCGCGTTGTTTGGGTCGAGCAAGGGCGGGAAAATCCCGCCCTTGCTGTTTGTCGGATGGGCCTATTTACGGTTGTGCAACATATGATCAATCGCTGATAATGCGCGCTATTTCAGCGGCTTGAGTTCAGTCCGCATCGTTTTTTAAGATTTTGAGGATTCCCCATGGCTGCCAGCCGTACCGATCTTGCCAATGCCATTCGCGCGCTCGCGATGGATGCCGTCCAGAAAGCCAACTCCGGTCATCCGGGCATGCCGATGGGCATGGCCGAGATCGCACTGGCGCTGTGGGGCAATGACCACTACCGCCACAACCCGGCCAACCCGAAGTGGGTTAACCGCGACCGTTTCGTGATTTCCAACGGCCACGGTTCGATGTTGCACTACGCCTTGCTGCATCTGACCGGCTACGACGTTTCGATCGAGGATCTCAAACAGTTCCGCCAACTGTATTCCAAGACCCCGGGCCATCCGGAAGTCGGCCATACGGTCGGCATCGAAACCACGACCGGCCCGCTCGGACAAGGTATCACCAACGCGGTGGGCATGGCGCTGGCCGAACGCCTGCTCGGCAATGAATTCAACCGTCCCGGCCACGCCATCGTCGACCATCGGACCTGGGTGTTCATGGGCGACGGCTGCATGATGGAAGGCATCAGCCACGAAGCCTGTGCGCTGGCTGGCACCTGGAAGCTCGGCAAGCTGACCGCGTTCTGGGATGACAATGGCATCTCGATCGACGGCCACGTCGAAGGCTGGTTCACCGACGATACGCCGAAGCGTTTCGAAGCGTATGGCTGGCATGTGGTGCGTAACGTCGACGGTCATGACGTCGGCGCGGTCAATGCCGCGATCGAGGAAGCCAAGCAGGTAACCGACAAGCCGACGCTGATCTGCTGCAAGACCGTGATCGGCAAGGGATCGCCGAACAAGGCTGGTTCGCACGACAGCCACGGCGCGCCGCTCGGCGCCGACGAGATCGCCGCAACGCGTGCCGCGATCGGCTGGAATCATGCTCCGTTTGAGGTGCCGGCCGACGTTTACGCCGGCTGGAACAAGCGCGCAATCGGCGCTGATCTTCAGGGCAACTGGGACGAGATGTTCGCCGAATACGCCGCCCAGCATCCGCAACTCGCGCAGGAATTCCTGCGCCGCATGGCCGGCGAACTTCCGGGCAACTGGGATGCAGTCGCCAAGGCCAGCCTTGCCGAGGTTGTCGCCAAGGCCGAAACCGTCGCCACGCGCAAGGCTTCGCAGAACGCGCTGAACCTGATCGCGCCGAGCCTGCCGGAATTCCTTGGCGGGTCGGCCGACCTGACCGGCTCGAACCTGACCAACTGGAAGGGCTGCAAACCTTTCGACGGCCAGTCCGGCAACTACATTTCCTACGGCGTGCGCGAATTCGGCATGGCCGCGATCATGAACGGCATCGTGCTGCATGGCGGCTTCCGCCCGTTCGGCGGCACCTTCCTGATCTTCTCCGAATATGCGCGCAACGCGATCCGCATGTCGGCACTGATGAAGGCCAACACGATTTATGTCTTTACGCACGATTCGGTCGGCGTCGGCGAAGATGGTCCGACCCACCAGCCGGTCGAGCAGACCGCGACGCTGCGCTTGATCCCGAACCTCGATGTCTGGCGTCCGTGCGATACGGTCGAAGCCTTCATCGCCTGGCAATCTGCAGTTGAATCGCGTGCGACGCCGACCGCACTCGCGCTGACGCGCCAAAACCTACAGTTCCAGGCGCGCACCGAAACGCAGATCGCCGACATCGCGAAGGGTGGCTATGTGCTGCGCGACTGCGCGGGTCAGCCGGCGCTGATCCTGATTGCGACGGGTTCGGAAGTCGATCTGGCCGTGAAGGCAGCCGAGCAACTTGCTGGCGAAGGCGTCGCCGTGCGCGTCGTCTCGATGCCGTCAACGACGGTTTTTGACCGCCAGGACAAGGCTTACCGCGATGCGGTGTTGCCGCGCGGCGCCAAGCGCCTCGCAATCGAAGCCGGCGTTTCGGGCGGCTGGTATAAATATGTCGGCCTCGACGGCGACGTGATCGGCATCGACCGCTTCGGCGAATGCGGCCCGGCTGCGCAGGTATTCAAGGAATTCGGCTTTAGCGTCGACAATATCGCGGCCAAGGCGCGTGCGCTGCTGGCCTGATTTGGACACCGAAGCAGGACGACGGGCGCTGCGGCGCCCGTTTTTTGCGCGTTCGCAAACCGCCGGATTTTTTCAACAAAAAGTCAAAAATCCCTGTGCTACACTCGGTTCCGATCCGCAGAGCGGGAGGCGGCGATCTGTCGCCGACAAGATTTGATTCAACCTATCCAAAGGAAGTAAATTCATGGCATTTCGCAAAATGACCGACCTGAACCTCGCCGGCAAGCGCGTTTTGATCCGCGCCGACCTGAACGTACCGGTCGCTGATGGCAAGATTGGCGACGACACTCGTATCCGCGCCAGCATGCCGACGATCGAAGCCGCGCTGAAGGCTGGCGCTGCTGTGATCGTGATGTCGCACCTTGGCCGTCCGACCGAAGGCGAATTCAAGCCGGAAGATTCGCTGGCGCCGGTCGCCGCGCGCATGTCCGAGCTGCTTGGCAAAGAAGTCAAGGTTGTCGCCGACTGGGAAGGCTACCAGGCCAAGACCGGCGAAGTGGTCGTGCTCGAGAATGTCCGCGTTAACAAGGGCGAGAAGAAGAACAGCGACGAACTCGGCCAGAAGTACGCCGCACTGTGCGATGTATTCCTGAATGACGCTTTCGGTACAGCGCACCGTGCCGAAGCTTCGACCCACGCGGTCGCCAAGTTCGCCAAGGAAGCCGGCGCCGGCCTGCTGCTGGCGGCTGAACTCGACGCGCTTGGCAAAGCCCTGAAGGCCCCGGCCAAGCCGCTGGTCGCGATTGTCGCCGGCTCCAAGGTTTCGACCAAGCTGACCATCCTTGAGTCGCTGGCCGACAAGGTTGATCAGCTGATTGTCGGGGGGGGCATCGCCAACACCTTCCTGCTGGCCGAAGGCCAGCAGGTCGGCAAGTCGCTGGCCGAGGCTGATCTCGTCGACAATGCCAAGTCCGTGATCGCCAAGATCCGTGCGCGTGGCGGCGATGTGCCGCTGCCGACCGACGTCGTTGTCGGCAAGAAGTTCGGCGCTGACGAGCCGGCCGTGATCAAGTCGCTGGCCGAAGTCACTGCCGACGACATGATCTTCGACATTGGCCCGGATTCCGCAGCCAAGCTGGCAGAAATCCTCAAGACGGCCGGCACGATCGTCTGGAACGGCCCGGTTGGCGTGTTCGAATTCGATCAGTTCGGCAAGGGCACCGAAGCGATCGCGCGCGCGATCGCAACCTCGAAGGGTTTCTCGATCGCCGGCGGCGGTGATACGCTGGCGGCTGTAGCCAAGTATGGCATTACCGACCAGGTCAGCTACATCTCGACCGGCGGCGGCGCGTTCCTTGAATTCCTCGAAGGCAAGGTTCTGCCGGCCGTCGAGATCCTTGAGCAGCGCGGCAACTAAGCGAAAGCGGTCAGACAAAGACGCCCGGCAGCTGCCGGGCGTCTTTTTTTGCCCTGCAGTTATGATGCTTTCTGGTATGGTCAGCTAACTGACCTGCACGATAAACCTTATGGGTTATTTGTGCTAAATTATTGATTTATAAGGGATATTAGAATTTTCTGACGATGGCTTCCGGCTGGTATCATGGGGTTTTCCCTAATAGGGAAAACCCGTATTGGACGGCTTAATATCGCCCAATACAGTACGCCCAATTCTTGCAAAACCCCCACGCTTCTGGAGACGTTTATGCCTTTGGTTTCCCTTCGTCAGGTACTCGATCACGCCGCAGAAAACGGTTACGGCGTCCCGGCTTTCAACGTCAACAATCTCGAGCAGGTCCGTGCGATTCTCGAAGCCGCCGATGCGACCAAGAGCCCGGTGATCCTGCAGGCTTCGGCAGGTGCGCGCAAGTATGCCGGCGAACAGTTTCTGAAATCAATCATCGAGGGTGCGCTGGCTTCCTATCCGAACCTGCCCCTGGTCATGCACCAGGATCACGGCGTTAGCCCGGCTGTTTGCGTATCCGCGCTACGCCTTGGTTTTTCCAGTGTGATGATGGATGGCTCGCTGATGGACGACGGCAAGACCCCGTCCGATTATGAATACAACGCGCGAGTAACCCGCCAGGTCGTTGATCTTGCCCACGTTTGCGGCGTGTCGGTCGAAGGCGAGCTCGGTTGTCTCGGAAGCCTGGAGACCGGTCATGGCGAAGCCGAAGACGGCATTGGCTCGAATCGCAAACTGTCGCGCGAAGAACTACTGACCGACCCGTCCGAAGCCCGTCGCTTTGTCGAAGCGACCGGCGTCGACGCGCTTGCGATCGCGATCGGCACGAGCCACGGCGCGTACAAGTTCACCAGCCCGCCCGATGGCGAAGTGCTCGCGATCAACCGCGTGCGCGAAATCCACGACGCAATTCCGAACACCCACCTTGTCATGCATGGCGCGTCGAGCGTACCGCAAGACCTGCAGGACATCATTCGCGAGTTCGGCGGCGAGCTGAAGCCGACCTGGGGCGTCCCGGTCGAGGAAATCCAGCGCGCAATCCGCTTCGGCGTGCGCAAGATCAATGTCGACACCGACCTGCGCTTGGCGATGACCGGCGCGATTCGCAAGGCGCTGGCGGAGAAGCCGACTGAATTCGACCCGCGTTCGTACCTGAAGCCGGCGATCGCCGCCATGCGCATGGTATGCGAGGCGCGCTATATCGATTTCGGTGCCGCGGGCCAGGCTGAAAAAATCAAGCCGATCGCACTGGAAAAGATGGCAGCCAAGTATAAGTAACTGGTAACATGTGACTACAAAATAAAAACTCTCCAGAGCGGGGAGGAGGAGCAAAGGGCGGGCCGCAAGGTCCGCTCTTTTCATTTGCCGGTAGCGCGCCTGAACAGCGCCAGCGCCGTTTCGCGCTGGATTGCATGGTCGATGATCGGCAGCGGGTAGTCCTGCCCGAGGATAATGCCGGCCTTTCCGAGTTCTTGCGGCGAGGCCAGCCACGGTGCGTGGATGGCTTGGGCGGAAAGCCCGGCCAGTTCCGGACAGAAGCGGCGGATGTAGTCTCCGTCCGGATCGAATCGTTGCGACTGGCTGACCGGATTGAAGATGCGGAACCACGGCTGCGCGTCACAGCCGACCGAAGCGGCCCACTGCCAGCCGCCGCTGTTGCTCGCAAGATCGAAATCGAGTAACTGGCTCGCGAAATGACGCTCGCCCCAGCGCCAGTCTACCAACAGATCCTTGACCAGAAAACTTGCCGCAACCATACGAAGCCGGTTATGCATCTGCCCGGTTTGATATAGCTCGCGCATGCCGGCGTCAACCAACGGGAATCCGGTTTGTCCTGCGCACCATGCGGTGAACCAGTCCTGCCGGTTCGGGAACGGCAGGGTATCGAACTCGGGCCGGAATGCGTGTGTGATCAGCGCTGGCTTGTGCCAGAGCAACTGCTGGTAGAACTCGCGCCAGCCGAGTTCCTTGAGCCAGCAGCGCGCGCCTTCGCTGTCGTGGTCCAACGCGAGTCGCACGAGCTTGCGTACGGATATCGTACCGAAGCGCAGGTGGGGGCCGAGACCGGATGCGCTATTTCGGGACGGAAAGTCGCGAGCTGCGTGGTAGTGATCAATTCGCAAGATGAAGTCGGCGAACCGCGCGGCAGCGCCATGCATTCCGGCTGGAACCGGCGACGGTTGATCGTCAAACCCGATTTCGGCGGCGGAGGGCAGCGGTTGCGGCGCGAGTTCAGCTAGTTGGTGGAGGAAAGGCTCGACCGGGTATTCCGCAGCATCGACCGGGGAAAACCGCGCCTGCCAGCGGCGCCAATACGGCGTGAATACTCCGAATGGCGTTCCGGCCTGGGTCAGCACTTCATTGTGTTCGAAGATCACCTGATCCTTGTGGTCGAACCAGCCGATGCCATCCTGGCGCAATGCCGCGGACACGGCGGCATCCCGGGCGAGCGCCGAGGGTTCGCAGTCGCGGTTTGCATGGACGGCAGCTGCGCCGAACCCGCGGGCAAGTTGCGGAATGATTTCGCGCGGATCGCCGTAGCGGATGACTACATCGCTGCCTGCTGTCTGCAATTCGGTTTTGAGCTGCCGCAGGCAATCGAGAATGAACGGGATGCGGCGATCGTTGCGCGGTAGCGGATCGAGGATTGTCCGGTCGAAAACAAAGACCGGGACCACGCGCGCATGGTTTTGCAGCGCGATGGAGAGTGCGGCATGGTCATCGAGGCGCAAATCGCGCCGCAGCCAGACGAGAGCGGTTGTCATTCCCGCATATTACAACCAGAAGGCGGCGAACGTGGTAATCCGCTGGTCCTGTGCGATAATCGTCCGATGGAAATGAATCTGACCCGGCAATTTCTGATTGCCATGCCTGGACTGAGCGACCCGATTTTCGCCCGGTCACTGGCGTTTGTGTGCGAGCACGGCGAGCGCGGCGCGATGGGAATCATCGTGAACCGTTCGCTCGGCATGACGCTGTCGACGCTGTTCGAGCAGATCGACGTCGATCTGCATCGCCCGGATTTGGTGGATTCGCAGGTTTGCTTCGGCGGGCCGGTGCAGACCGACCGGGGATTTGTGCTGCATCAGCCGCTTGGCTCCTGGCAATCGACGCTGGCGATTACCGACGAACTCGGCCTGACGACATCCAAGGATGTACTGCTTGCGGTCGGCGACGGCGGCGGGCCCGAGCAGGTTTTCGTCACGCTCGGCTACGCGGGCTGGGAAGCCGGGCAGCTTGAAAAGGAAATCGCACAGAATTCCTGGCTGACCGTCGAGGCCGACCCGAAGATCATCTTCGATCTGCCGGCAGATGAACGGTACGATGCGGCGCTTGCGCTGCTCGGCATCGATTTCGCGATGCTGTCCGAGGAAGCCGGCCACGCATGAGTACGCTGCTCGCATTCGATTTCGGCGAAGCGCGCATCGGCGTCGCGGTCGGCAATACCGAACTTGGTATTCCGCATCCGGTCGAAACGATCGCGTTTGATGACAACGAACGCCGCTTTGCCCGCATTGGCGAGCTGATCGCCGAGTGGCAGCCGCAACGGCTCGTTGTTGGCTTACCGTGCCATCTTGACGGTACGGAACACGAAATGAGTCGGCTCGCGCGCAAGTTTGCGAACCGGCTGAACGGCCGCTTCAATTTGCCGGTCGATCTTGTTGACGAGCGGCTAAGTTCGGCCGCAGCGAGCGCCGCGCTGAACGAAACCGGCCTGCGCGGCCGCCGGCAGAAGCCTGCGCTTGACCAGGCCGCGGCGATGCAGATTCTGCAAAGCTGGTTTGATTACGGCGGCGCCGGTAAAATCTGAGCCTATTCCGCGCAGCGAGGCTCAAACATGCAATTTCACGGTTCCCATATCCTGTCGGTCGAGCAGTTCGGCCTTTCCGATCTTTCCCTGCTGTTCCAGACCGCAGCCAAGCTCGAGCCGGTCGCGCGCGGCGAGATGGCCTGTAACGCGCTCGACGGCGCGCTGCTCGGCAACCTGTTCTTCGAGCCGAGCACTCGCACCCGGATGAGTTTCGATGCGGCGTTCTGCCGCCTCGGCGGCCGCGTCTGCGACACGACCGGCTTCCAGTTTTCGTCGATGGCCAAGGGCGAGTCTAACCACGATGCGAGCCGCGTGATCAGTGGCTATGTCGACGTGATGGTCGTGCGTCACCCGCAGATGGGCAGCGTCAAGGAATTTGCCGACGCCTCAAAGGTGCCGGTTATCAACGCCGGCGACGGCCCGGGCGAACATCCGAGCCAGGCCTTGCTTGATCTATACACGATGCTTAAGGAGTTGGGGCGCGACCTGTCGACAATCAACGGCCTCAAGGTCGCGATGGTCGGCGACTTGCGCTTCGGTCGTACCGTGCATTCGCTTGCGAAGCTGCTGTCGCTGTTCAAGGACATCAATTTCACCTTCGTTTCGCCGAACGAGCTGAAGATGCCGGCCTATGTCGTCGACTTTCTGCGCGAGCGCGGTCATACGGTCAAGGAAACCAGCGACCTGATCGCCGGCGTCGCCAATGCCGACGTGATCTACTCGACCCGCATCCAGGAAGAGCGCTTTGAGTCGATCGACGAAGCGCAGCGTTTCAAGGGTTGCTACGCGATCAACCGCGCGTTCTTCGACCGCTACTGCGATGCGCACGCGATCATGATGCACCCGCTGCCGCGCGATAACCGCGCCGCCAACTGCGAGCTCAACAATGACCTGAACGATCATTCGCAACTGGCGATTTTCCGCCAGACCGACAACGGCATTCCGGTGCGCATGGCGATATTCGCGCTGGTGATGGGCGTCGAAAAAGATATCGAAAAGACTTTCCGTACGGTCGGGTTCCAGAAAAGACTGATTGGTGCGTGATTTTATAAGTTATTGATTAATAACAGCTTTTTACTTACGCTGCTGCGTGGAAGATGCTCCTGGCAGATTTTTTGCCAGGGACTCTGGTCAGAATGAAAAAGATTGACTATACTTTGCCTCCTTGTTTGGGGGTATAGCTCAGCTGGGAGAGCGCTTGCATGGCATGCAAGAGGTCATCGGTTCGATCCCGTTTACCTCCACCAGACATCAAAAAGCCGCGTCAATCGACGCGGCTTTTTTTATTCCAGAATGGCGCAACATCCCGATGCGCTGTTTCCCGGTTCAGCAAAATACTTCGATATTGTCGATCAGGCGCGTGCTGCCAATGCGCGCGGCGACCAGGACCACCAGCTTGTGGTCGGTGTGCGTCGCCGGCTTCAGCGTGTCAGCGTTGCGCGTCTCGAGGTAATCGACCTGCCAGCCGCGTGTGGTCAGATCTTCAATCGCCTGCTGCGCGAGCTTCGCATGATCGCGCTCGCCGGCCAGGATCGCGGCTTTGATCTGGCTCAGGTGGTGGTACAGGCGCGGCGCTTCGGCGCGCTGTTCCGGCGTCAGGTAGCCATTGCGCGACGACAGTGCCAGTCCGTCTTCGGCGCGGCCGGTATCGACCGGAACGATCTCGATCGGAAAATTCAGGTCATCGACCATGCTCTTGAGCACGAACAGCTGCTGGTAGTCCTTCTTGCCGAAGCAGGCGACATCCGGGCAGACGATATTGAACAGCTTGCTGACGACCGTCGCGACACCGCGAAAATGGCCCGGGCGGAACGCGCCGCACAGTTCGTCCTGGATCGCCGGCGGCTCGACCGTGTATTGCTGGATCACGCGCGGGTACAGTTCCTTCTCGTTCGGCGCAAAGACGATTGCAACGCCTTCCTTTGCCAGCAGCGCAGCATCGGCTTCGAGCGTGCGCGGGTAGCAGTCGAAATCCTCGCCCTGGCCGAACTGCAGGCGGTTCACGAAGATGCTGGCGACGACCTGATCGGCATGCTTTCTGGCTTCGCGCATGAGCGCCATATGGCCTTGATGCAGGTTGCCCATGGTCGGTACGAAGGCGACGCGCCCGGCCGTCTTGCGCCAAGCGCGCAATTCTTCAATGGTATGGATGATTTGCATGTTGGAAGTCGGAAGTGGGTTGGTCGGGATTTGGGATTCGGAACTGCTCATGATTCAGTAGCAATGCTCCGCCGCCGGGAATTCGCCGTTCTTGACCGCTGCGACATAGGTGGCGATCGCGGCCTGGATGCTCGGGCTGCCTTGCATGAAGTTGCGCAGAAAGCGCTTTTTGCCCGGGCACAGGCCCAGCATGTCCTGAACGACGAGCACTTGGCCGTCGACGCCGGCGCCGGCGCCGATGCCGATCGTCGGCACGGAAAGCGCTTCGGTGACCGATTGTGCGACCGAGGCCGGGACGAGTTCCATCAGGATCAGCGCGGCGCCGGCCTGTTGCAGCGCGAGCGCATCGTTGCGCAACTTTTCGGCGGCTTCTTCGCTCTTTCCCTGAATCTTGTAGCCGCCGTAGACGTTGACTGACTGTGGCTGCAGACCGATATGCGGGCAGACCGGGATGCCGCGGCTGCTGAGGAAGCGGACGGTTTCGGCCATTTCGGCGCCGCCCTCGATCTTGACCATCTCGGCGCCGGCAGCCATCAGGCGCGCGGCGTTCTCGAAAGTTTTTTCCGGGCTGACCTGCGAGCTGCCAAACGGCATGTCGGTCAGCACCAGCGCGTTGCCGGCGCAGCGCGCGACGCAGCGCGTGTGATAGAGCATGTCATCCAGGCTGACCGGCAATGTCGAGGCGTGCCCCTGGACCACGTTGCCGAGCGAATCGCCGACCAGCAGGATGTCGACGCCAGCTTCGGCTTCAAGTGCGGCAAAGGTTGCGTCGTAGCAGGTCAGCATCGCGATCTTGCGGCCTTCCTGTTTCATCCTGTTCAGGGTTGAAGCCGTGATCTTGACCGGCGCGGCGGCGGGGGCGGAGTAGGGGCGTTCAGTGGTCATCAGTGTAAAAGCCTCGTGATGGGTTGATCGGCAACGGCGGGCAGCAGGGCGGCGGCGCGGCCCTGCCCCGGGATGGCGGTGTCTGGCGCGATTTCTGCGAGCGGAACCAGCACGAACGCGCGGTCGTGCATGCGCGGGTGCGGCACCTGCAAGCCGCCTTTGTCGATGACGTCGTTGCCGTAAAGCAGCAGGTCGAGGTCGATCACGCGCGGGCCGTTCACGATCTTGCGCTCGCGTCCCAGTGCACTTTCGATTGCGAGCAGCGCTTCGAGCAGTTCATGGGCGGAAAGCGTCGTGGCGATTTCCGCCACGGCGTTGATAAAGTCGGGCTGGTCGACATAACCCTGCGGCGCAGTCGAGTAGAAGCTTGAGGTCTTGACGAGCCTTGTGCCGGGCAGCAGGCAGATGAGCGCAATCGCGCGCCTGAGCTGCTTGGCGGGATGCGCCATGTTGGCGCCGAGCGCGATAAAGACCTGCACAGCCACGGGTCATTCTCCGGCGGATTCGGCGGCTTTCTTGGGCTTGGCTGGCTTGCGGCGACGCTTGCGCTTGTGGCCGGCGCTGCTGCCCTCGGCTTTTTGCGGCACGCGCGCGATCAGCGCCGAGCGGGCATCCGCATCGGCGTACTGGAATTCGTGCCACCAGTGCGCGAGTTCCTGGTTGATCAGGCCGCATTCGGCCCGCAGTACCAGGAAATCGTATGCGGCGCGGAATCGCTGCTGTTCGAGCAGGCGGTACGGACGGCTGCCTGCGCGCTGCTCGAAGCGTGGCTGCATCAGCCAGATTTCCTTCATCGCGGCGCTGTAGCGGTTCGGGATCGCCAGGCGCTTCTGCACATGGCCCTCGATCGCGTTCATCGCATCGACGAGCGCCGGCACCGGATACTGCCCTGCGGCCTGGCGCGCCTGCCAATCGGCCTCGACCTCGTGCCACAGCAGCGCCGCGAACAGGAAGCCGGCCGAAACCGGCTTGTCCTCGGCGAGGCGCTTGTCGGTGTTTTCGAGCGCGCGGGTCAGGAAATCGCTCGCGCCGGGCTTGGCCAGCACGATGTCGAGCACCGGGAACAGTTCGCGGTGCAAGCCTTCGGCGCGCAGCGCCATCAGGCAGGCCTTGGCCTGACCGGAAAGCAGCAGCTTCATCATTTCGTCGAACAGGCGCGCCGACGGAACGTTGCCGAGCAGGCGTGCGAGTCCGGCGATCGACTTTTTCGTCGCCGGCGCCATCGTCAAGCCGAGCTTTGCGGAAAGCCGGATTGCACGCAGCATGCGCACCGGGTCCTCGCGATAGCGCTGTTCCGGATCGCCGATGATCGCCAGCCGCTTGGCTTCGATATCGTCGATGCCATGATGGAAATCGAGGATTTCCTCGCTGGTCGGGTCGTAGTACAGCGCGTTGATCGTGAAGTCGCGGCGCAGCGCGTCTTCCTCGAGCGTGCCGTAAACGTTGTCGCGGATGATGCGGCCGCTCGCATCGGTCGGGGCGTCGGACGCGCCGCGGAAGGTTGTGACCTCGATGATTTCCTCGCCGTGCTTATCGTAAAACGGCACGTGCACGATGCGGAACCGCCGGCCGATAATGCGTGAGCGTGTAAATACATGGCGCACTTGTTCCGGCGTCGCGCTGGTCGCAACGTCGAAATCCTTGGGGCGCTTGCCGAGCAGCAGATCGCGTACGGCGCCGCCGACAATATAGGCTTCGTAGCCGGCATCCTGCAGTCGGTCGCAGACGCGCAGCGCTGCGGTATGGATCTGGTCACGGCGCACGCCGTAGTGCTTGGCATGCAGGACCTGTTTGCCGGGGCGGCGCAGCACCTTGCCGATCAGTTTGCGAATCATCTGGAAGTCATGGGGAATCGTTCTTCGGGAAGCCGGCATTATACGCCTGTGCTGCACATTTATTGCGCGATGATCGCCCCTGGATGCAACTTTGCCGAAGAAACAACGGTCATAGCCGCCGTATAATCCATTTTTCCCGAATTCACTGTTGGTTGCCATGAATCTACGTCACACCCTGCTTGCCGCCCTGCTGATTCCTTCCCTCGCGCTTGCCAGCGCACCGCCGGCGCCCGAACTGGCCGCCAAGTCCTGGCTGCTGCTCGACCAGCAAAGCGGCAAGATCCTGAACGCAAAAGACCCGGATGCGCGCATCGAACCGGCTTCGCTGACCAAGCTGATGACTGCCTACCTGACCTTCAAGGCGGTCAAGGAAGGCAAACTGAAGCTGAATCAGCAGTTCACCGTATCGATGATTGGTTACAAGGTCGGCGGCTCGACGATGTTCCTCGAGCCCGATCGCCCGGCCAGCGTCGACGACCTGATCAAGGGCATGATCGTCGTTTCCGGCAACGACGCGTGCGTGACGCTGGCTGAGGCGATCGCCGGCAGCGAGGAAGTGTTCGCGCAAATGATGACCGCCGAGGCCAAGCGCCTGGGCATGACCGGCACGAACTTCAAGAACAGCGCCGGCATGCCTGACCCGGATCACTACACGACCGTTGCCGACCTCGCCAAGCTCTCCGCTGCGATCATCCATGATTTCCCGGAGTTCTATCCGATCTATTCGATGAAGGAATTCACCTATAACAACGGCCGCAAGAGCCATACCCAGCCGAACCGCAACCTGCTGCTGTACCGCGATGCGTTTGTCGATGGCCTGAAGACCGGCCATACCGCCAGCGCCGGCTACAACCTGATCGCTTCGACCAAGCGCAACGATCGCCGGCTGGTCTCGGTGGTCGTCGGTACAACCGGCGAGGAAGTCCGAGCGCAGGAATCGGCCAAGCTGCTGAACTGGGGCGTGCAGTTTTTTGAAACGCCGAAGCTCACCGCAGCGCGCCAGATGATCGCGACGCCAAAGGTCTGGAAAGGCGCGGCCGAGCAGGTGCAGGCCGGTTTCCTGAGCGACCTGTATGTGACGCTCGATCGTGGTGAATCTGCCGGATTGAAAAAGGAAGTCGTGCTGAATGAGCCGCTGATCGCGCCGATCAAGCAAGGGCAAGCGGTCGGCAAGATGAAGGTGACGCTGAACGGCAAGCCAGTCGGCGAATACCCGCTGGTCGCGTTGCAGCCGGTCGAGGAAGGCGGCTTCTTCCGTCGCCTGATCGACACGATCAAGCTATGGTTCAGGTAACAGCACTGTCCGGCAGATCAATACGCCATTTCCGGCAGGTATGGCGTTTTGATTGTAACTTATTGATTTATAAGAGCTTTTTGTAAGTTTGAGCCTTTCCTGAACCCGCCTCGAACAGGACATGCCGCCATGCGCATCCCCGACATTACCGCTTATCTGAACGGCCATTTCGCGCCGCTGGTGAAGCTGCAGGTCTCGGTCATGGATCGCGGCTTCCTGTTCGGCGACGGCGTCTATGAAGTGATTCCGGTCTACGATTGCCGACCGTTCCGGCTGCGGGAGCATCTGGCCCGGCTCGACAAGAGCCTCGTCGCGATCGGTCTGGGCAATCCGCATACCGAAGACGAGTGGATGCGGATTGCCGAAAGCGTGATCGTGCGCCAGTCATTCGATGACCAGTCGCTCTATCTGCAGGTCACGCGCGGGCCGGCCTGGCCGCGCAACCATGCGTTTCCGGATCGGGTCGAGCCGACCGTTTTTGCCTATTCCGAACCGCTTTATCCGCCGCAGAAGGCGCAGGTTGAGCTCGGCGTCAGTGCGATTACGGCTGACGACATCCGCTGGCGGCGCTGCCATATCAAGACCTGTTCGCTGATCGCGAACGTGCTGCTCAAGCAGATGGCCGTCGATGCCGGCGTGGCCGAGGTTGTGCTGCTGCGCGACGGCCTGCTGGTCGAAGGCGGTTCCAGCAATGTGTTTATCGTTCGCGACGGCGCGATTCTGGCGCCGCCGCCAGCCGAACACATGCTGACCGGAATCACCTACGATGTGGTCCTTGAACTTGCCCGGCGGCACGGGCTGGCGCTTGAGCAGCGCGCCGTAACCGAAGCCGAGCTGTGCGCCGCCGACGAGGTCTGGATCACGTCGTCGAGCAAGGAAATCCTCGCCGTCGTCGAGCTCGATGGGCGGCCGGTTGGAAACGGCGTACCCGGCCCCATCTATCGCCTTATTCACGATTATTATCAGGACTTTAAGGCCGCCGAAATGCGGCCTCCGTTGCCATGACCGAAACCCCGAAACTCGAAGAACTGCTTGAATTCCCCGCGCTGATCCCGGTCAAGGCTGTCAGCCACAAGGGCGTGACCGCCGAAGCTTTCCACCTGGAACTCGTCGATCTGACCGCGCGTATCGTTCCCGGCTTCACGGCCGAGTGGGTGTCGATCCGCGCGAGCAGCAAAGGCAATTACTATGCCGCGACGCTGTCGGCGACCTTCCTGAATATCGAGCAGTTCCATGCGCTCGATGCCGCGCTGAAGGCGCATCCGCTGGTTCGGATGGTGCTGTGAAAAGCGGGGAGTCGGGAACTACGGGGGGGAGTGAATGGGGAGTGGGGAGTGGGGAGTGGTGCACTGCTGTTAGCGAGCCTGGGTTATTCCCCACTCCCCATTCCCCACTCACGATCAAACCGCTTGGCCTCGTCGACTATGTTCCGACCTGGCAGGCGATGCAGCAATTCACGGCCGCACGCGATGAAACCACGCCGGACGAGCTGTGGCTGCTCGAGCACCCGCCGGTCTATACCCAGGGGCAGGCCGGCAAGCCCGAGCATGTGCTCGCGCCCGGCGATATTCCGGTTGTGCAGATCGACCGTGGCGGTCAGGTCACCTATCACGGCCCGGGCCAGTTGGTCGCGTATCTATTGTTTGATTTGAAGCGCAGCAAGATCGGCGTGCGCGATTTCGTGCGGCGCATCGAGCAGAGCGTGATCGACGTGCTGGCCGGCTACGGTATCGAAGCCTACGGCAAGGTCGATGCGCCGGGCGTGTATGTCAGCCGCGCAGGCGGCGAAGCCAAGATTGCCTCGCTCGGGCTGCGCATCCGCAACGGTTGCAGCTACCACGGCCTCGCGCTGAACGTGAACATGGATCTCGAACCGTTCAGCCGCATCAATCCATGCGGCTACGCCGGGCTGCAGGTCGCGCAGATCGCCGATTATGGTTTTATTGACGAGACACCGGCCCGTGTCGCGGCTAAAATTTCGAGAACGATTCTCAAAAACATCGGGGTGCAGTAAATGAGCGAACCGACCAAACCGACTGCCAACGTCCAGGGCGTCAAGCTCAAGGGCGAAGCCAAGACCGCGCGCATTCCGATCAAGATCGTTCCGCTCGAACACAAGCTCAAGAAACCCGAATGGATCCGCGTCCAGGCGCCGTCGCTGAACGGCCGCTTCTACGAGATCAAGGATATTCTGCGCAGCCAGAAGCTGCACACGGTCTGTGAAGAGGCGACCTGCCCGAACATTGGCGAATGCTTCGGCAAGGGTGTCGCGACCTTTATGATCATGGGCGACATCTGCACCCGGCGCTGCCCGTTCTGCGATGTCGGTCACGGCCGGCCGAATCCGCTCGATCCGAACGAACCGCAACATCTGGCCGAAACGGTCGCCGCGCTCAAGCTCAAATATGTCGTGATCACCTCGGTCGACCGCGACGACCTGCGCGACGGCGGCGCGCAGCACTTCGTCGACTGCATCAAGAAAATCCGCGAACTGTCGCCGCAGACGCAGATCGAAGTGCTGGTGCCGGACTTCCGCGGCCGCGAGGAAATCGCGCTTGAGATTTTCGCCCAGGCGCTGCCGGACGTGATGAACCACAACCTCGAAACCGTGCCGCGCCTGTACAAACAGGCCCGCCCCGGCGCCGACTACGCGCATTCGTTGAAGCTGCTGCAGGACTTCAAGGCGCGCTTCCCGCAGGTGCCAACCAAATCCGGCATCATGGTCGGTCTGGGCGAGACCGACGAAGAGATCTTTGAACTGCTGCGCGACATGCGCGCGCATGGCATCGACATGCTGACGCTTGGCCAGTACCTGCAGCCGTCGAACGGCCACCTGCCGGTGCTGCGCTATGTGCATCCTGACCAGTTCAAGCGTTTCGAGCAATACGCGGACGAGATCGGCTTCCGCCATGCGGCAGTCGGCGCGATGGTGCGCAGCTCGTACCACGCCGATCGTCAGGCTCACGAGGCGGGGATCTGTGCTGACGATCAGAAGTAGATGAAATAAGACCAGAAATGAGAGCGGCTTTATCAATAGCGGCGAGATGAGCGCCTCTAAAAATATTTATTAATCAACAACTTGCGGTTGATTAAGGTTTCGCGCAGGCAGCGGGGGTTTATTAGCTAAACCCCTGTTGCAGTCCCCCTCTGCATAGCAAGACCCCTGCGGCATCGCGCACCGCCGCGCGCAATTTTTCCAGTGTCGGCGATGAAAACCGCCAGCAATGCCAGTACAGCGGAATGTTGAGATGGCGGCCGGGCGAGATTTCCACGAGTTCGCCCGCTTCGATCTCCGCTTTCGCCATATCTTCCGG
>RRZU011462775.1_pt1 | contig 20130 bp, 17 predicted proteins | sample 2165561 | NCBI WGS metagenome assembly RRZU01 (sample SAMN10456909, study PRJNA506462) | wastewater metagenome | isolation source: wastewater sludge | place: USA: Moscow, Idaho | reverse complement strand
TGCGGGGTATACTTTTTGCCGTCGATGTCCACCTTATGGTCGGTGCCCATTTCGCGCTTAATCGAAGCGATGGTGCGGTCGGGGTTTGTGATGGCCTGGCGCTTTGCCACTTGGCCCACTAAGCGCTCGCCTGTTTTTGTAAAGCCCACAACCGACGGTGTGGTGCGCGCGCCCTCTGCGTTTGCGATAACAACAGGCTCGCCGCCTTCCATAACGGCAACACAGCTGTTTGTGGTGCCGAGGTCAATACCAATAATTTTACCCATAATAATCCTCTCCTTTATTCAATCATACGAAAAATTGTGAATGTTTTGAAATGCAATATTTTTTATGCAAAAGCAGCTGCCAAGCATGCTGCTATTGTGCCACTGCCACGCTGGCGTGCCGAATCACTTTTTCACCCAGCTTGTAGCCCTTTTGGAAAACGGCGGTTATCGTGCCGCTTTCCTTATCGCTTTCTTGCTGCATCACCGCGGCATGCAGCTGCGGGTCAAACGGCAGGTCCAGCGCGTCAATTTCTGTAACGCCCAATGCTTTAAACACTTCGTCACATTTTTGCAATGTCATGGTTACGCCCTTTTTGTATTCCTCGTCCTGCGTAGGGGCGCCGGCGGCAAGGGTGAGTGTGTCTATCACCGGCAAAAGCAGGTTTACCGCGTGCGAGAGGCCGTCTGAGAATGCGCCATCCTTTTCCTTTGCGCTGCGCTTACGATAATTTTCATATTCAGCGGCGGTGCGCAAAAGGGTTTCTTTTGCGGTTTCGGCTTCTTTTTTGGCCTTTTCGGCGGCGGCGCTTAACGCCGCAACGTCTGCGTGCGAGGGCTTTTTATCCTTTTTGCTTTCCTTGCCCGCCTTTTCGGCCGATGCGCACGCATTTTCGCATGCGTTTTCCTCGCTCGGCTCTGCGCTTTGGCCTTTGATGTGCTCGTTTTCTTCTGTATTCATCTTTGTAACGGCTCCTCCTGTGTTTTCCCTGTGATACACTGCCCTAAAAGCAATGAAAAATAATCCAGACAGGGTATAATTTTCATGAACTGCATGCGGATGGGCCCCACGATGGTTAAGGAGCCTGTGCGCCCGCTGCCCGCGTGGTATCCGCGCGATACAAGGCAGATGCCCGGCATCGGGTAATCGGGCAAATCCTCGCCCAGAACTACGCGCGAATGCTCGCTTTGCGGCGCAAGATATTCGCTAACCGCCGCCGGATTTGCGCAAAGCTCAATCAAGGTGCCTAGATGCTGTGCACAATCGCGGTTTGCAAGCAGCTTTTGCTCGCCTTCAAAATAGGTTTTGGCTTTGCCTGCCTCGCGCAAAAGCTTTAACGCCGCTTGCAAAATGGGATATACCAGCGCCTGCCCGCTGCCAAAAGAGGCGGCCGCACCGCGCAGATATTCCTCGCTGATGTCGGCGGGGGAACGGAAAGTAAGCGTGGAATTTAGCAGGCCTGCAATGGTTTGCAGCGCAGCGGGCGAAAGCTCGAAATTTAGCTTAATCACGCGTGTGCGCACGCCACCAAAATTGGTTACGCCCAAAAGCGCCGCGGTGTAGCGCCCCACTTGAAACAGCTCGAAATGCGCGATATAGGTGCTTTCGCTTTTGGGGCTTGTGGCAATCACCGCATAGCCCGTCAATTCGCTTAGTGCCTTTGCGGCACCCTCCATCAAACGGTCGGGGTCATAATCCAAATCCGCAAACACTTCGTCAATTGCGCGTTTTTCGCGAATGGTCAGCGCATCCTCGGCATTTAGCAGATTATCCAGATAATAGCGATACCCTTTGGCACTTGGCACACGGCCCGCGCTGGTGTGTGGCTGCTCCAAAAGGCCCAGCCTTGTCAGTGTGGCCATCTCGTTGCGTAAAGTGGCGCTGGAAACTGAAAGTTCAAAATGTTCCGCCAAAAGCCCTGAGCCAACGGGCTCTCCATCCAGCTCATATAAGGATACAATCGCGCGCAGCACCTTTTGCTTGCGGTCATCAATCGACATTTTACACATCACCACCTTTAAATTTAGCACTCTGCACCTTTGAGTGCTAAGATTATTTTACACCTGTTTTTTAGTATGTCAAGTACCCTTGTAAAAAATTCATTTAAAAAATCATTCTTTTACAAATTGTACATAAATACAGGCCATTCTTTGCTTGCAATACAATTGCTTTTATAGCAAAAACACTCGTAGTCGCAATGCACAAAGCGCATTGCGCATTTTTGTAAAAGCAAATATTGTTTTCCTCTCACGCACATGTTATACTGATTATGCGGTAAAAACCGTTACTGTCGTTGAAAACATTTGTGGAATATCAACATATACTATACTAGGAGGCAGTAATTATGACAATGGATGAACGTTTAGAGTGCGAATACAAAATCGTTACCCCCACACAGCAGCCCTACGCCCGATTCCCTGCAACAAAGGCCGCTGAAAAAGCATGGTGGGCGGAGTATCATAAGCGCAACCCCACCCTGTGGATGCGCCTTGCAAAAGCATTGCGCGGCGGCACAAACCCAAAGGCCATGTGCTAGCCTGCCAATGAAACAGTGTGCTTCTTTCTATTGGCAAAGCATCGTCGCGCCGCTTTGCTTTTGTGCTGTTTTCGCCGCTTGTTCCTCTGCCGTAGCAAGTGAGCACGCGCCAAGCTTTCCACAAAATGCAGCGCAAAGCCAAGCGGCAAGCAAGCCGTCGTCTGCATCCATACGCACGATTCCCTATTTAAAAGGATATGCGCTTGGTGAATTTGGGCTGGCATTTTCCATACCGACAGACGCGGGCAACACCATCTCGCCATCGCACCAAAAAAGTTTATCGCAAACAGGCAAGGCCGCCGAGGGGCCCGATTACCATTTTTGGCAGGGCAGCTCTTCTTTGCTCAACAACAGCGGCAAAGAGCTGCGCATCAGCGCCACAATGAAAAATCTGCTGCCAAACGCGCCCGACGTAGACGGAATTAACGTCTTGGTTTCCCTCGCCTTTCGCAGTGAGGATTTCACGCCTGAATGCAAGGCGTGGATTAATGGCGCGATTCTCGACTATGAAGCGCTACAAAGCCGCGTGTTTTACAAAACCGCGCAGTTTGTGCTTTGTGATTTTACCGATTACTCCTTTGCGCAGTACGGCGCAGCGGTTTCTATTGAAGATGAAATGAAAGCCCGCTGGCCCGAAGGGCATCCGGACCGCGCGTGGGCGCTGGAAGTGCGCGAATACTATTTGAAAAACATCGAAAAAGCCCTCGTGCCAGCACAGTGACGACGCTAAACCCAAGCGCCATGCGCGCCGTCGTCTGCGTGCATACGCACAATTCCTATTTAACCCGTATTTTAACGAATCTGTTGCGCAAATGTCAGCGCTGTTTTCCTATTTGGAAAGCGGCGCTGCTTTTTACCTTATGAAGCAATTTGCGCCTTTCATAAAATTTTGTAAAACTATTTGTTTTGCGGCACGAATGCTAGTATAATGTAAGTAATACTAATAAGCTTGGGATGCTGCATACTTTGCACAAAAAAGTGATAAAAGGGAGGCATGCAAAATGCGCGATGGCAAAACACTGGTAAACGCGGCGATGGGGCGCGATAAGGCGCAGCTGGTATTTAAAAACGCCAATGTGGTGAACGTGTTTACCGAGGAGATTATCAAGGGCGACGTGGCTGTAACAAACGGCATGATTGTGGGCGTGGGCGAATATCAGGGCGAAGAAGAGATTGACTGCACCGATAAATACCTTTGCCCGGGCTTTATCGACGCACATATGCACATTGAAAGCACGATGGTAACGCCGTTTGAACTGGCAAAGGCGGTGTCGAAAAGCGGCACCACCACCATTGTGGCCGACCCGCACGAAATTGTAAACGTGGCGGGCAAAGCCGGCATGCAATACTTTTTAAACGCGTCGGAGCAGCTGCCCGTGGATATCTATTTTATGCTGCCCTCCAGCGTCCCCGCAACGGCGTTTGAAACAAACGGTGCCGACTTTACCGCCGCGGACATGCGCGACTTTATTGATCATCCGCGTGTTTTGGGGCTTGGCGAAGTAATGTGCTATCCCGATGTAGTGGCCGGACGGGACGGCATTATGGAAAAGCTGGCGCTTTGCGAAGCGGCGGGCAAGCTTTCAGACGGGCACGCGCCCGGGCTTTCGGGCAAAGAGCTGCAAGCGTATGCCGCGGCAGGCGTGTGCACCGAGCACGAATGCACCACCTTTGCCGAAGCGGCCGAAAAGGCGCGCGCGGGCTTTTGCGTGCTGGTGCGCGAGGGCAGCGCCGCCAAAAATTTAACGGCGCTTGTGGGCGGGCTTTTGGATTCCGATTTACCTTGCGACCGATTTTTGTTTTGCACCGACGATAAACATATCGAAGATATCAAGCGCGACGGGCATGTGCGCTGGAACGTGCGGCAGGCCATCAGCCTCGGCATGAAGCCCGTTACCGCCATTAAAATGGCCACATGGAACGCGGCGCGCGCTTACGGCCTTGCACGGCGCGGCGCGGTGGCGGCGGGTTATCGCGCCGACATCATCGTGCTGGACAGCTTAAAGCAAGTAACGGTAAACACTGTGTACAAAAACGGTGTGCCGCTTGCCGGCGCATTTAAAAAGCTGCGCGCCTACCCCGCACCCGACACGCTTTTGCACAGCGTGCAATATAAGGATGTGTGCGAAAAAGACATCGCCCTGCGCACAAGCGGCAAAACCGATGTAATTGAGATGGTGCCCTATCAAATTGCTACGCGCCATGTTGTAGAGGCTGTGCCTGCCAAAAACGGATTTTTTAGGCCGAACGGCACGTATACCAAGCTTTGCGTGGTGGAGCGCCACGGCAAAAACGGCAATATCGCAGTGGCACCATTAAAAGGATATGGCATCAAGGGTGGCGCCATCGCCACCAGCGTGGCGCACGACAGCCACAATATCATTGCCGCAGGCGATAACGATGCAGACATCGTGCTGGCCGTCAACTCGCTGCGCGAAATGGGCGGCGGCTATGTGCTTGTGGGCGGCGGCAAAGTGCTGGGCAGCATGCCCCTTACGGTGGCGGGCCTAATGAGCGAAGCCCCCGCCGCCGAAGTGCAAAAAACCACGGCTGCCATTTTGGCAAAGGCGGCCACAATGGGCATCCCCTATTATGTGGACCCATTTATCAGCCTTTCGTTTATGGCGCTGCCTGTCATCCCCGAAATTCGGCTTTCTGATATGGGGCTTTTTGACGTAGTAAATTTTAGATTAATACAATAAGCCAGCTGTTTTCTGCGTGCCTGCGCATGCAAAGGCGGCACCGCTTACCAATGCAAAATGCGCCTGTGCCGAAAACGCAAAACGTAAACAGAAAATAGAATATAAAAACGGCCCCGCTTGGTTTCTTGCGATACTGCAAGAAACCAAGCGGGGCCGTTTACTATATCATCGTTTACAATATTGCTTATAAAATGCGTTTACATGCGCCGCCAAAAGCGTTTGCGCTGCCGCGCGATATTCTTTATCCACATCGGCGCGACACAAAAGAAAATACACCGGCGCATAAAATTCAAACGCCAAAAACTGCGCGTCCTGATACGGAATAATGCCGCGCGCCAAAAGCACGTCAAAGATATTGGCGTAATGCGCAAGTGGCACTTCAAAAAATTGTGTTTTTAAAATTTGCGCCGCACGCGGGTTTTTGTACTGCTCCAGCGTCAGCATGCGCCGAAACGCCGCGGCGCTTTCGTCCTGCAAAAAATATGCAAACAGGCCCGTGCACATCCATGTTAAATCCTCGGCGGTAACGGCAATGCCCTCGTGCGGGTTTGCATTTTTATCTGCAAGGCCCGCCATCGCCATGCGAAAGCGCGCATCCATTTGCTCGAGTATGGCATCCACAATGGCCTGTTTGGAAGCATAATGCTTATACAGCGAGCTTTCCTTTACGCCCACAGCCGCCGCAATATCGCGCATCGACACACCGTCAAAGCCATCACACGCAAAAAGCTGCAACGCATAATCCAAAATGCGCTGTTTGGTTTTAATGGGTTCCAACCTATGCGCCTGCCTTTCTTATCAGTGTTTACATTAGCGGTGCAATAAAGCGCAGTGCAATTTGCAAAACACGCTTAAACATCGGTGTTTTTGCGGTATCGGATAAAAGCACCTCGCGGCTTTGCGAGATGGTAAGCTGTAAATCATCGCGCACATCCAGCGCCATATGCCCGCCGTAAAACGCACAGCAATTTTCAAAATGCAGATATAAGCTGCGATAATCCATATTGGCGCTGCCTACGATGCACACCTTGTCGTCGCTGGCATACATTTTTGCATGGATAAAGCCCGGCTGATACTCAAAAATGCGCACGCCTGCCTTTAAAAGCTCTGGATAATAGCTTTGGGTTACATAATACACATACCATTTATCGGGGATGCCGGGCGTGATAATGCGCACATCCACGCCGCTTTTTGCCGCAATGCACAGCGCCGTAAGCATCTCGTGGTCAATTACCAAATAGGGTGTGGCGATATACACATAGTTTTCGGCACGCTGAATCACGTTAAGGTACGCGTATTCCGACACTGTTTCCTTATCAATGGGGGAATCGCAATATGGCTGCACATAGCCGTCGGCATCAAAGCTGGTTTTCGGCAAATAGTCGGTATAGCGCGTGTGCGATTTCGTAGAAAAATCCCACATTTTCAAAAATGTAACCGTTAGCGAATATACGCCCGGCCCTTTCAGCATCAGCGCGGTGTCTTTCCATTTGTCAAAACGGCTGCCTACATTAATATATTCATCGGCAAAATTAACGCCGCCCGCAAAGCCCACCTCGCCGTCCACCACCGTGATTTTGCGGTGGTCGCGATGATTGAGCATCGAATAATCCGACATATGCATCGAAAGACGCAGCGGATTAAACACCTCGCACTTAATTTTTTTACGTCTGAGCGTATCTTCGTATCGATCGGGCAGGGTGACAATGCAGCCAAAGCTGTCAAACATTACGCGCACGTCTAAGCCGGCAGCCGCTTTGCGTTCCAAAACGTCCAGCGTTTTGCTCCACATTTCGCCATCCTCGATAATAAAATATTCCATAAATATCGATTTTTCCGCCAGCTCCAATTCCTCTAAAAAGCGCGCAAAAAACAATTCGCCCCAGGGCAGATATTCGGCCTTTGTATTGGGATACAGCGGTGCTGCGGCATAAGAGGAAAGATATTTTACACAACGCTTAAACGAAGGGTCCTCCACCACAATGGCATTGGGCACTTCGCCGCTGTTTACCATCGCATCTGCGGCATTTTTTTCAATTTCCAGCAATTGCTTGCCGCGCTTGGGGTTGATGCCGCGCCCGCCAAATAATATGTAAAACAGCGCACCCGAAAACGGAAACGCAACCACAAGCAAAATCCATGTAATTTTATACGCCGGATTGATATCATCTTTTTCGGTAACGCCCACGATAATCAGCACCGCAAGAACATTAAACAGCGTATACGCCCATGTTGCCGCCTCGCTAAGCGAAAACACCGCCACACCAATGATAATCATCTGCACCAAAACCAGCACGCCAAAGAAAAATGTGCGCGAAAAAATCAGCCGCCAAATCTTTTTCATACTACACTCACCTCTATCGTTTTATATAGCTTTGTAGTAAGTATAGCAAAGAAATACGTTTTGGGCAAGAACGATGTCGAAAACATTGTTTTTGCGCGATAAAAGCGCAAGGGCCGGCGTGCGCTGTTTCACAGCGTCAAGCCAGCCCTTTTTCCACAAACAAATGCTCCATATACGCCTTGCGCACCGCCGGATACAATAAGCGCGACAGCGGCACCGTTTCCCGCGTATAGGTAAGCAGCCCGGCGGCAGTAAATTCTTTAATCTGCCACAGATTTACAATATAAGCGCGATGCGTTTTCACAAATTCGCTTCGGGAAAGCAGCACGTCCTCAAAATCAGCCAACGGCGCGTTTACCACGCGCACCTCGCCGTCGTTTAAATGGAAAAACAGCTTTTTGTTTTTCACCTCTACAAACGCCAGCTGCGCAAACAGCACACGAAAAATGCCCGTTTGCGTTTTCAGTGTAATGCCTTCCTGCGGGGTTTGTTCTTCCAAAAGCAGCGCATCTAATATAGGAAACAGCCTTTCCCGCGCGGCTGGCTTTAACAAATAATGATAGGCTTTCACGTCGTAGCTTTCCAGTGCAAATTCCGGCGACGAAGTAAGAAACAGCAGCTTTACATCTTTATCCATCGCGCGGATTTCCTTTGCCGCGTCTATCCCGTTCAGCCCCGGCATCATAATATCCAATATATAAAGCGTAAATCCGGCAGTTTTCACAGCCGACAGCAGCTCCGTGGCGCTTTGAAATGTGGCAAACGCAATCGGCGCGGCTTTTTCGTGCTTATAGGCCTCTATGATAGACGCAATGCGCGTAATCTCTCCATAATCATCGTCACAAATGGCAATGCGCATAATAATTTCCTCCGTATTTACAAAACGGCTTTTTCCGTTTCATTTGTCTTTTTAAAGCATATCATAAACGATTTGCTTTTTCCAGCAGCATTTTACCATTCGAGCCAAAATATACTACATTTCGCGCATAAGCACCCATTTTCGCCAAAGAAAATGCTATGATTTCGGTAATAGCCGCTTTGAGGCTATAAAAGACAACACATGAAGAAACGAGAGGAATCCACCATGAAAAAGATTATTGCCCTTATGCTCACACTTGCACTTGCATTCTCCCTTGCGGCTTGCGGCGGCAGCGATGCTCCTGCATCCACTGCAACTGCATCCACACCCGCTGCTGCTCCCGCTGAAGGCGCCAGCCCCGAAACCGTTGCCGCAGTTGACAAGTACAACGCAGCGATTGACCGTTACAATGCCGCTGTTGACGCCATTGCCGCCGACGAAGCTTTGTCTGCCCTCACCGAAGTAACCGACATTATCAACCAGTGCTCTGATATGCTTAACGAGCTGGCACCGCTGATGGATGCCACCGAAAGCTTCACCGCAGAGCAGATTGCTTCCATTGACGCGATGATTGCTAATATGGACGTATTCACCGCAGAGCTTGAGAACTTGGCTGCAACCTATGTTGGCAAAAAGATGGTTACCATCAATGCCACTGTTGTGAACCAAACCGAGGCTGATTTTGCAGCTTTGGCCATGTCGCCGAGTGGCGAAGCCTCTTGGGGCGGCAACCTGCTCAGCGAGCCCCTGCCCGCTGGCGCTTCTGGCACATTAACCATGACCATCACCGAGGACAGCCTTGTATGGGACGTGCTGTGCGCTGACAGCGAAGGCACCTCCGTTGAATTTATGGGCCTTGATTTCTCCGAGGTTAGCGTAGACGCAGGCGCCACCATCACATTGGCTGCCACCGAGGGCGGCTACATGGCAATGGTAGAGTAATTTTTGCCATAGCATTGATATCATAAATACATAAAAAGTGGCGTGCGCCCTGCTCTTGAGTAAATCTGGGCAGACGCACGCCGCTTTTAAATTGAAAGGAAATGATGGCCATGACACAAGCATCCACCGAAACACCTACTATTTCCACGGATAATTTTATTTGCCCCAATTGTGGCGGCAGCTTGAAGCATGATGCGCACAAAGATAAGTTTCTTTGCGCCTCCTGCGGGTTTGAAAGCGAAATTGCACCCCCCGCCGAAGACGTAAAGGAATTTAGCTTCGACGGATACGCAGAGCGCGAAGCCGCAAGCACCCCTTTCACCAGCATGAGCACCGCCACTTGCCAAACCTGCGGCAATCAAATTGCCTTTGAAGCCTCCGAAACAGCCAAAATTTGCCCGATGTGCGGCTCCACGCAAATTTCGTCTACAAAGCAAAAGGCAGGCATTGCGCCCGGCGGCATTATCCCGTTTCGCGTTGACAAGCAAGATGCCGCGCACAAATTTACCGAGTGGGTTAAAGGGCTTTGGTTTGCGCCGAATCGCTTAAAGCAATCGTATCAGGGCGGGCATTTGGCAGGGCGCTTTGTGCCGTTTTGGACATTTGATGCCGATGTTATGGCCACGTATACGGGCCAGGGCGGGCGCTATCGCAAAGCTAAGGACAGCGAGGGCAACGAGCGCACTGAAACCGATTGGTACCCCACAGGCGGCATCGTGCAAACAAGCTATGACGACGAGCTGATTTGCGCATGTAAAGATGCGTCTACGCGCCTTGATATGGAGCAGGTAGGCCCGTTTGACACCATTAACGAGCTGCGCCCCTTTGCGCCGGAATACATTGCGGGCTATAGCGCCGAATTATATTCCGTAAAGGCCGACGCAGCATTTGACGATTTAAAAGGCCGCAAGCAAAGCGACCTTGTTTCCTTAGCAAGCGCCGATATTAACCGCCGCTTCGACACCTCGCGCAATGTGCACGTGAATGCCATGTATACCAATGTTACATATAAGCATGTGCTTTTGCCGGTGTGGACATCGATATTCAGCTATAATGGCAAAAGCTATCGCTACGTAGTCAACGGTGCCACGGGCAAGGTGCACGGCGAGCGCCCATACAGCGCCATAAAAATCATCGCGGCCATTGCCGTGGCTTTGGGCGTGCTGTTTGGCGGGTTTGCGCTATTTTCTGGCGGCGAGGAAATGCCCGAAGAGGCAGCCGCAGCCGGCATTGCCACTGTTAGCGTGCAACTTGAGCCGTTAGCAGCTTCATCAACACCGCAATTGTAAGAAACGCAAAGGGGCCGATAAGCCGCGCGGGATAGCGCAAGGGCGCACGCGCATTAAGCGCCCTTGCAAACGCAATTTGCACAGCAGCAACGTTTCACAAAGTTTGAACGAACAAAATACAATAAAAGGAGTGCAATGATATGGCATGGTTTGGACAAGGCAAAGACACAATTGAATGGGTAGAATTTCGCGATGATGTGCTGTTTTATAAATGGCCCGCAGACGAAATCAAAAAAGGCGCAAAGCTGATTATCCGCGCGGGGCAAAAGGCCGTTTTTTTTGCAAACGGTGTAGTGGAAGGCGTGTTTGAAAAGCCCGGTAGCTTTGATATCATTACCGAGATTGTGCCGTTTTTATCCACGCTGAAGGGCTGGTTTCAGCTGCGTGGGGATAGCGGCATGCGGGCCGAGGTGTATTTTGTCAATGCAAAGGAATTATTGATGCCGTGGGGCACGCGCCAGCGCATTATGATTCCCTCCCCCGAGGTACCATCGGGCGTGCCGGTTGGCTGCAACGGCAATTTAATTGTAGAATTTCGCGATTATTTGCAATTTATCACTAAGGTAGCGGGCGTTAAAGAATCCTATGCCTTGTCCGATATTTCCGAGCGCATCATGGGCGAATTGTCGCCCATCATTGCCGAATGCATTTTGGGCGAGGATCGTTCCATCGGTTTAAATGCGCTGATTGGCCTACAGGCCAACAGCCGCGCCTTAGGCAAAAGGCTTGGCGAAGAGCTGGATAAAGAATTGGCCGATTTTGGCCTCGGCGTGCGCGATTTGAACATTCTTTCCATTAACTACCCCGAAGAAGTGCAGGCAATGGCTGACAAGGTTGCCGCGCAATCCTTTGTGGGCAATGTGGGCAAATATGCCGCTGTTTCAATGGCCGACAGCTTTGGCACGGCGGGCGATTCCGGCGTGGGCAGCATGGGCGCGCAAATGGCAATGGGCGCTGCAATGGCACAGCAGATGATGGGCGCAATGGGCGGTGCACCCGCACAAGCCCCCGCTGCGGCACCTGCTGCCGCACCAGCTGCTGCCCCCGCAGCCGCAGGCGACCGCTTTTGCCCCACCTGCCGCAAAATGGTATCCTCTAAATTCTGCCCCGAATGCGGCACACCCACCGTTTAATATTTTTGCAAAATTGGCATTTGCAGCATAATGCGAAGCCCCTTGTGTTTTGATTTTCCATAACAAAGGGGCTTCGCTGCACCTTGCGCGATGCTGTGCAAAGCGCTGCGGCCATTTTGCAACCTGCGCAAATTGATAACGCATATCTAAAATAAATATAGCGAGGACAAGCGTATGAAAAAACGGTCATTAAAAGAAAAACTAAGCTATCAAATCGACAAGCTTTTATCCAAAGGTGCGGGCGTACTGATATTGGCGCTATTTTCAATCACGGCAGTTGTAGTGCTGGTTGTAGGCGCGCTGATGCTGCTGATTGACCCCGAATTTGCGCAAAGCCCCCTCAGTTCACTGTGGAACACCTTTATGTATACGCTGGACGCCGGCACGCTGGCGGGCTATTCCAGCACGGGCGTGGGCATTTTTGTGCTTGCACTTGCCACTATTTGCGGCATCTTTGTAACCAGTATGCTCATTGGTGTGCTTAGTTCCGGCCTTGAAAGCAAGCTTGAATCGCTGCGCAAAGGCGATTCCCGCGTGCTCGAGGCAAACCACACCGTCATTATCGGCTACGGCGAAACCGTTTTTGTAATATTAGAAGAGCTGATTGCCGCCGGAGAAAACGCCAAAAAGCCCGTGCTAGTGGTGCTGGGCGAAGCCGAAAAATCCATCATGGAAAGCGAAATTTCTGAGCGTGTGCCCGATTGGAAAAATTGCGAAATCATTTGCCGCAGCGGCGCGCCGTCGGATTTGACGGCACTTGGCCGCTGCTCTATCGAAACGGCAAAATCCATCATTATTAACTTAAATGAGGATGCCGAAACCATTAAAACCATTTTGGCCGTTACGCATTTGTTAAACGGCCCCAATGCACAAAACCCCACTACGCATATTACCGCCAGTGTCAACGAGGAGCGCAATGTAGAAGTGGCGCAAATTGCAGGCGAAGGGCGCGCCGAAATCGTTTATTTCAGCAGCGCTGTTTCGCGCATTATTGCCAACACCTGCCACCAGCCCGGCCTGTCGGAGGTGTATACAGAGCTGTTTAATTTTGGCGGCGATGAAATTTACATCGAAGCTTTGCCCGGCCTTGCGGGCAAAACCTTTGCCGAGTGCGCCACCTTGTTTCCCATATCCTCGCTTTTGGGCATTAAGCGCGGCGATGTGCCTATGCTAAGCCCGCCTGCCAGCACCGTGCTTACCGAAAACGATGCAGTAATTGTGCTTGCAAGCGACGACGGCGTATCCGTGCCCGCCGCCAGCGCACCCGCAATTGATAAAGCACAGTTTGCCAGTGCCACGCAAGATGCCTCCACCTTGCAGCAAGAGCACCTTTTGGTGCTTGGATACAACAAGCTTTTGCCTGCAATCCTGCGCGAGCTTGACAGCTACGTTGCGCCTGGCTCGCAGGTGATGGTGGGTGCAAAGGATATCACAAGCGAAGAAATTGCGCTTATCACTGCGCCTTATCAAAACATGTCTGTAACCGCGAATATCTGCGATATCTACAGCGGCGCAGTGCTGGAAAATTATGTGGATGCAGGCTATCGCAGCATCATTGTGCTTAGTGCTTTGGGCTGTGAGATAGAACAATCCGACGCGGAAAACCTGATGATTTTGCTGCATCTAAAATCCATCAGCGAAAAGAAAGGCATCCGCCACAGCGTGGTAAGCCAAATGCTTTCGCCCAAAAACGGCGAGCTTGCGCATATCGCAAAGGTAAACGATTTTGTTATCAGCACCAATTTAACATCGTTGATTCTTTCGCAAATTTCTGAAAACCGCAATCTTTCCGCTGTTTTTGCAGATATTTTGGATGCAGACGGCAGCGAGCTTTATATGAAGCCCGCCAGCCGCTATGTACAAACGAACACGCCCGTAAGCTTATATGCCGCATATCAGGCAGCCGCCAGCCGTGGCGAATGCATGCTGGGGTATAAAACCGTGCGCCTGAGCGCAAACGGCGAAGCGCAGGCCACCATCGTTACAAATCCGCCAAAGGACACGCAAGTCACCTTCACCGAAAACGATTTGCTGATTGTGCTGGCTGAAGAAGGCTAGGCAAGCCGCTTTACGGCATTTACAGCAAAGCGCTGCATTGCCGCCAAAAAGCAGGCCTTGTGCAAGGCTTTGTGCATACAGTAAACATCGGCGGGCGTACACAAGCAAAATTGCTTTGCTTGTGTACGCCCGCTTTCTTTGTTTTTATTGTTTGCGCGTGTTATTTTGCACAAAACGCGTCAATGCTATAGCATGCGCTTGCAGCTGGGCAAATTTCTCAAGTTTCCGTGCCACTGTGCACTGCAATAAACGGCTTTGCTGCATGTGTAATCACAAACGGCATCGCAAAGCGCTGGGCATTTGCAAGCGGCATTTTGCGGCAGGATGATAAAAGGAGTTGACAGCATGCTTTGGGATATCCCCGCGCCTACCTTTGCGCACCTTGATACCGATATTTGCTGCGATGTGCTGGTTATCGGCGGCGGCATGGCTGGTATACTTTGCGCCCATTTTTTAACGCAAAAGGGCTTTGATACCGTGCTGGTTGAAGGCGGCGTAATTGGCGGCGGCGTAACGCGCAAAACCACCGCAGTGATTACCGCGCAGCACGACACGCTGTATTCCCAGCTGATACAGCAAAACGGCAAGCAGGCCGCACAGCACTATTTAGATGCTAATTTATGGGCCGTGCAAGAATTTCGCAATCTGTCAAAAACGATTGCCTGCGATTTTGAAGATAAGCCCTCTGTGATGTATACAAAAGAGGATACGGCAAAAATGCAAGCTGAGCAAGCCGCGCTTGCCACGCTGGGCTTTGCCGCAGATTTTATCAGCACAAGCCCGTTGCCGTTTACAATGAAAGGCGCAGTGCGTTTCCCCAATATGGGGCAGCTGCACCCAATAAAACTACTATACGGCATCGCAAAAGGCCTGCGTATTTACGAAAACACCTTTATCACCCAAATCAACAAGCAAACGGCACAAACGCGTGACGGGCACCGTATTACGGCCAATGCCATTGTGGTTGCCACGCATTTTCCGTTTATCAATCGCAGCGGATTATATTTTATGAAGCAGTATCAAATGCGCTCGTATGTATTGGCGCTTGAAAACGCCTGCACGCTTGACGGCACATATGTAGACGAGGGCGAGGGCTTGTATTTTCGCAATTATGGCCCATATTTGCTGGTGGGCGGCGGCGACAGACGCACTGGCAAGGGCTGTGGATTTGCCATGCTGCGCGCATTTGCCAAACAATATTATCCAAACGCCAAAGAAGCCTTTGCGTTTGCCACGCAAGACTGCATGAGCCTTGACGGCATGCCCTATATTGGCCCTTATGGCAAGCTGCTGCCGCACACATTTGTGGCCACAGGCTTTAACGAATGGGGCATGACCACATCGATGCTGGCGGCCAAAATCCTTTGCGATACCATTTCGGGCGAGGAAAACGAATGGGCAAGTACCTTTCGCCCGCAAAGAAGCATGCTGCATAAGCAGCTTTTTGTCAATTTGGGCGAAACGCTGGTTTCGTTTGCAAAGCCCACCGCAAAGCGTTGCAGCCATCTTGGCTGCGCGCTGACGTATAACCCGCAGGAGGGCAGCTACGATTGCGCCTGCCACGGCTCGCGCTTTGCGCAGGACGGCACCGTGCTGGAAAACCCGGCGATGAGGAACGGCCATGTTTAAAGGAACGTATTATAAACACCAAATAAACGGTAAAACCGTTTGCTTTATTGCCGGCAAATCCACAAGCGGCCCCTTTGTGCAGGTGATCACAAACGAAACGGTTTATCAATTTAACACCACGCGCGGGTTTCACGGCTCGCGCCACGGCATTATCGTAGATTTGCCCGGCATCAGAGGCCGTGTGGCCTATCACAATGCCGTGCCGCTGCAAAGTGATATTATGGGGCCGTTTCGCTATTTGCCCATGCAGTGTCGGCATGCGGTGTATAGCATGCGCCACACTTTGCGCGGCAGCCTTAGCATAAACGGTGAAGCAATTGATTTTACAGGCGGCACAGGCTATATCGAGGGCGATAGCGGGCGCTCGTTTCCGCAGCAATATCTTTGGCTGCACTGCAATGATTTTATAACAGACACTTCGATTATGCTGTCCGTTGCGCAGATACCGTTTACAGGCTTTCAGTTTTGGGGCTGCATTTGCGCCATTGTGCACGGCGCAAAGCAATATCGGCTTGCCACGTATCATGGTGTAAAAATCCTTACTGCCAATCAACAGCAAGTGCTTTTACAGCAAGGGCGCTACAAGTTAAGCATTGCCATCACTGCCGGCAGCGCACACCCTTTATATGCGCCACAAAACGGGCAGATGGTGGATATCATCCGCGAAAGCAATAACGCCTCGGCGCGCTTTCGCTTTTGGGAAAACGATGTGCTGCTGTTTGATTTAGAAAGCCAAAATGTCAGCTTTGAGTGCAATTTGGAAAAGCCGCTGCAAAAGCACAGCCCTGCAAACCCAAGCCCATAGGCTTGCGTCTTTATAGTAAACATCAACCGCGTGCACAAAACCCATTTTGTGTGAAAGCAACAAATTGCGATTTTGCGCGAAAGTAATAATCAATTGCGAAGCACCCGCGCCCGTTTTTGGCAAAGCATTTCCTTTGCCAAAAAAGGCCTTAAAAAAACAAAAAAAGACGCTAATGCGTCTTTTTTTGTTTTTGTTTACTGTACGGAATAGAGATCCTAGTCCACATCGAATACCATAGGTTTTTCTTCAATATTTTTTACAGCGCTTTCTAGCATAGCGGTTACCACATGGTTCAATTGCGCCGCATTGTGGGCCGTAACAACTGCTTTACCGGTGCTGCGCTCAAGCTCTTTTCGCGCATTGCCTGCAATGCGCCCGCCCGCCTTTGCCACAGCTTTATTTTCATCAAGTGTTTTTGGATTTTCTGCACTTGAAATTTCTTTGGTGGATACCTCAGCCAACATATTCAATACAAGTTCAGTGGTGCTCATATTATCTCGCAGACTTTCTTTTTTAAGCCCTTTCAAATTTTTATATTGCCGTGTCGACATGCCACTCCAAGCTCGCGTAATTTCATCGGTAAGAATTGCGTATTCACGACCTTGCGAAACGCCGTGCGCTTGCCATTCGTCCGTAAGTTCTTTTCTTGCACTGATTGCCATAAGGCGCTGATTAACCCATTCACGCGTATAGCCTTTGCGCATATATGTATCAACAAGGCGCTCTGCAATGCGTTCAGGGTCAAGCGTTTCATCAATTCTTTCACGCCCAACCTGTGCAAGCCACAATTTGAGTGGCTCTGCCTTTGGAGAAGGAATTGCTTGTATCAAACGTAAAAGTTGCTCAGTAGTAGCAACATCTGTTTTGTATCGTTTTCCATCTTTGGGAGATTTCAATTTCAGTTGGTTACAGTTTGTAACCAACTGACTGCCCTCGTCAGATAATCTTTTTTTGAGAACTTTCCAGTAATTGTTCGGATTTGGGCTTTGCGTCAACACACCAACCACATCTACAATTGAGAAATACCATTCTTCTGCTTGCTCATCCCAAGCAGTACGAATCGTTTGGTCTTCAAAAAGTTGTAATGCCTGTGCATCACTCATAATCGTCACCGCCCTAGATAAATAGTATTTTATGTTTAAGAACATAAAGGTTTTGGTGGTTTATTTAATATTCAAAATACCATCATAGCATGATTATACCACAGACCAAACTTGCGCGCAAAAAAATCCTTTTCTTTTCCCGCTGCAAAGCAATATACTATACTAAACCCCTACTTTTTAAAAGACATCTGCCGTTTGCATCTGCAAAGTACATGCTGTTTACACTTTTGTGTATCGAAGAAATTGTGAAGGGTTAAGAACTGCTTTTAACGGTTTATCACACATATTTATCTTCCAAATAAAACGTGGAACTTAAAATAAGAGTAATAAAAAAGGATAGCCCGAGCTATCCTTTTTTATTACTGATCGCTTTTGGCGGTTTTACTGGCGGCATTGGAACATTTGCGGTGGAAGGCGGCAATGCAAATCCCTTATGGTTTGGGTTTTGCGGTGGCACAATTCGCGGCTTTTGTGAATGTATACGAGAATGTTTAGGAAAACTAGGTTTGTCGCCCATAAAACTTTGTCCTTTCGATTTTTTCTAAAATGTTTCGCTGAAGTAAAGCACGGTTTTTTTATCTGCTATTTTTTTGAATTCATCGTTTTCCGGTAGATTTTCTTTTTGTAAGTATTGAAAAGGGAAAGCTGTGAATTTTTCTCTTAATTCATTGTTCAAATCGTTAATTTCAGCTTCTGTCATATCTCCGTTGGAAACAAAAAACCAATGATAGTTAGCACGGTCGAAAAGAGACTGCAAACTCATAGAATAAGGTTTAACTATTTCAAGGCGCTGTTTATAAGGCATTAACGGCTTTAGTACAGTTATCACTTGCGATAAAGCAATTAACAGCGCCCAAACAAAGTCGTATTGTTTCCATATTGCCCAAGCAGCAATACTTGAGGAAGAAGTAATTGCTAAAACTATGTTAATTGCTTTGTCAAGCTTATATGATTTGTCGGCATATAAGTCAAGATAAAATATGGAAGACTTAATTTGTACCATCGTTTTCCAATAGCGTTGTTGCAAAACTTCACCTTCTTTTCCTATTGTCTTAATAATATACTATTATTGCATAATTTTCAACAAAAAAAGTCAGCATAACAATACATACTGCTCATGAACTCAATTTACTGTATAAAAACAGATAATCCGAACGCATTACCAATTAAAGTAATGCAGTTCGGATTATCTGTTTTTTGTGGGTCTTAAGTGCAAAGCTCCAGTGGAGCTTTGCGTCCCTGCGAGGCAAGGGCGCGAAGTACCCGCGCCCGTTTTTGGCAAAGGGTTTCCTTTGCCAAAAAAAGACCCACCAAATAAAAAAAGACGCTACAGCGTCTTTTTTTATTTGGTGGGCCTTCAGGGACTCGAACCCGGGACCGACCGGTTATGAGCCGGTTGCTCTAACCAACTGAGCTAAAGGCCCTTATGCTGCGCCATAATAGCGCATTTAATATTATACTATACACCCGTTGCCTTTTTCAAGCTTTATTTGCATTGTTTTAGACAAAAGCGCAATCCCGCCCGCAGCAAAACGTCTGCGGGCGGGATTTTCGGTTTTTAAAAGGGCTAGCGTAAAATATCCCGCTTTTTTGCTATGGTTTTGCGTTTAGTGCTGGATATCCTGCGCCATCAGCGCCATTAGGTTAAACGGCGGCAGCACCTCTTCGGCCAGTGCCAACAACGCGTCGTCATAATTGACACCCACTGTGCAGTCAATATCAAAACACATCGTCGGCTCGCAATCGTTTGTCACCACAGGCCACTCGGGCAGCTTTGGGTGGTTGGGGTTTGCGGTTTTGGCAAAGGCCATCACCGCGCCAAACAGCTTTTCTTGCAAATCCTCGCATACGCCCGGTGTGCCGCACACTTCCACAAGCTCGATATTGTGAAAGAAAAACGGAATATCCGCGCAGTGCCACGCGGGCTTATCCCACTGCATGGGGAAATTATAGGTAAAATTGTACAGATACGTAGGTGCCTTGCCGCCCGCGGCATGCAAACGCGCCAGCGCTTTTGACGGCGAACGGAAAATGCGGTCAACCACCGGCAAATCCAAAAGATGCTTTTGAGGATACGCTTTTTGAAACAGCGCCACGGCTTTTTCTGTGGCATCGCCAAAATCTGCGCGCAGAATATCCATAATTTCGGTTTCGGATTTTGTGTGTTTATCAAACAGCACCGGCTTAAATGCAAACTCGCCCATTGTGCTGCCCACCATAAGCGGGATGGTTTTTGCGTGCTCGGTAAAGCCGTGTAAAAGCGGCTCGCCCAAATAGAAATCGTTTTTCAGCGGCGCGCCGCCTGTATATCCGCCCTGCATTGCGATGGGCATAAACACCTTGTTGTACGCCGCAGCAAGCTGCGCATACGGCACTGTTTCCAGCGCCTGCACATCCTCAACGCCCAGCTCTTGCATAATGGCCGACACAATCATGCGCCCATCGCCTTTTGGCTCGGGCATCAGCTTGCCGTCCGACACGCCACTCATCACGATAGCGCGATGAAACAAGCCGTCGGCGGCAGGGATATTCATCAATCCGCTGATTTTCATGCCGCCGCCCGATTGCCCAAACAGCGTTACGTTATCGGCATCACCGCCAAAGGCCGCGATATTATCGCGTATCCAGCGCAGCGCAGCCACCATATCGGCATATGCTGGATAATCTTGCGCACGAGCTGCGCACGCCGCTTGCCGCGATTACAGGCTGGGCTGAAACGCTGCGCGGCGCTAATTTGACCGCGCA
>RRZU010185037.1_pt1 | contig 20138 bp, 17 predicted proteins | sample 2165561 | NCBI WGS metagenome assembly RRZU01 (sample SAMN10456909, study PRJNA506462) | wastewater metagenome | isolation source: wastewater sludge | place: USA: Moscow, Idaho | reverse complement strand
GCGTATTCTACAGAACACTGCGAACCTGTCAAGCTTATTTTTTAAGTTATTTCCTTAAAAATCAAACTCTTACGTTAAGCTGTGAAACCTTGTTTGCCTAACGAGGTGCGCATTCTACAGCAGCGACGCAGCCTGTCAACAACTAATATCAAATAAAACGTTTTTTATTCTGCAAGCAACTTAACGCGACCAAAGCTCTTCTTACCAGCCTGGCATACATGCTCCGCACCAAGCTTAAAAACAAACTCACGATCCACCACATTACCATCCACTCGCACACTACCTGCCGCCAGCATATCTCGCGCACCAGCGGCATTTTTAACTAAGCCTGCTTTATTAAGCACAGCAGCAATAGGCAAGTCATTCTCAGCACGCACCTCTATAGTAGGCAAGTCTTCTGGCAACTCACCTTCCTGCATTCTATTACCAGCTGACTTATGAGCATTAGCTGCAGCTTCATCACCATGAAACCGAGCGATCAACTCACGCGCCAACTCAATCTTAATATCACGCGGGTTAGCACCCTGCTCTACATCAGCCTGCAACTTCGCAATTTCTTGCGCACCACGGAAACTAAGCAATTCAAAATAACGCCAAATAAGCTCATCAGGCATAGATAGCAGCTTGCTATACATTGCGCCCGGTGCTTCTTGGATACCTACATAGTTACCCAAAGATTTAGACATCTTCTTAACGCCATCTAAACCTTCAAGCAATGGCATAGTCACAATGCACTGCGGCTCTTGACCATAAGCGCGCTGCAACTCACGCCCCATCAACAAATTAAAGGTCTGATCAGTACCGCCCACCTCAATATCAGCACGCAACGCAACCGAGTCATACCCCTGAATCAATGGATACAAAAACTCATGTATAGCAATAGGCTGCTGAGTTGAGTAGCGGTTACTAAAGTCTTCACGCTCAAGCATACGCGCTACCGTATAATGCGAGGCAAGACGAATAAAGTCTGCTGGACTGAGCTTTTCTAACCAAGTGGAGTTAAAGACAACTTCAGTTATCTCTTCATCTAGTATTTTGAAAACTTGCTGCTTATACGTCTCAGCGTTATCTAGAACCTGCTCACGAGTCAAAGGCGGGCGAGTGGCACTTTTACCACTCGGGTCACCGATCATACCGGTGAAGTCACCAATCAAGAAAATAACGTGATGACCCAGATCTTGCAGCATGCGTAATTTATTCAATAAAACCGCATGACCTAAGTGAAGGTCAGGAGCAGTAGGATCAAAACCTGCTTTAATACGTAACGGCTGATTACGCTTCAGCTTTTCAATCAACTCTTGCTCTACAATGACGCTATCAGCACCACGTTTGATTATAGCCAGTTGCTCGTCAACAGATTTCATCTCTAAAAGCACCATATATAAAGGATAGATAACCAGATAGAATACAATATACGGAACTAAAAATAAATTAGCGCCTCTGAAAGCCAAACTTACGCATAAGCAATAATTGCGGCCGTCCGTCTTAAAAGCTGACGCAAGACAAGATACAAGCTCTATTTACTTGCAGTAAGGGGCTTTTGCTTATACTTTACCCAATCGCTCACAGCAGACAATCAAGACCATCATGCAAAAAATGACTCCGACACAGAAGCTGTATCCTAAGCCACATTTATTGGCTGCAAGCGGCTTAGCAGCTTTACTGTGCTTATCTTTACTGGTGTACCCTTCCCGCGAAGTGGAAGCCAAGAAAACTTTTATTAATATTGAATTAGAAGAACAATCTCTAGAACAAGTCACACAGAATCCTGAGACAGACCTACATGTGCTGACTGATGAGATCATGACTGGCAAAGACAATTCAGCGTTAAGCCAAAACAACAACGATGATTTCCAATACAAAAAAACATTAACAGTGAACAATGGTGACACCTTATCAGCACTGTTTTCACAAGCAGGCCTAGACAACAGTCTGCTGCACAGCATTTTATCTACCAATAAAGAAGCCAAGCGCTTTACTCACTTAAAAGTTGGTCAAACAGTCACTTTTGAGTTCGATGAGGATCAAGGCTTACAAACAGTCAGTAGCCCAATCAGCGCTATAGAAACAATTTACCTAGAAAAGCAGCTGGACACAGATCAATTTTCTTTTCGTAAGGACGTTGCTACGACTCAAACGAGCGAGAAGTATGCACAAGGGGTCATTGAAGGCTCTTTATTTTCAGCCACCGGAAAAGCAGGCATTCCATACGGCCTAGCTTTAGATATGGCAAATATTTTTGGTTACGACATTGATTTCGCCCAAGACTTACGAGTTAACGATGAATTTGAATTGGTTTACGAAGAAAAAACTCTAGATGGCGAAACCATTGGTACAGGTAATATTTTAGCTGCTCGTTTTGTCAATCGCGGCAAACTCTATACCGCTGTTCGTTATACCGACAAACAAGGCAGCACCAGTTACTATGCTGCAGATGGCTCGAGTTTACGCAAAGCGTTTATTCGTACGCCAGTTGACTTTGCACGCATTAGTTCGCGTTTCTCCAACGGTCGTAAGCACCCTATCCTAAACCGTATTCGCGCGCACAAAGGTGTTGATTATGCCGCTCCACGTGGCACACCTATTAAAGCAGCTGGCGACGGTCGTGTAACCCTAGCCGGCCGTAAAGGTGGTTACGGTAATACAGTGGTGATTAAGCACGGCCAACGCTATCAAACCCTTTATGCTCATATGCAAGGTTTTGCTAAAGGTGTACGCGCAGGTAGCAACGTCAAACAAGGTCAAGTCATTGGTTATATTGGTACAACAGGCTTATCCACAGGCCCACATTTACATTATGAGTTTCAGGTAAATGGTGTACACGTAGATCCATTGAGCCAAAAGTTACCTATTTCTGATCCTATCCATGCTTCAGAGAAAAAGCGCTTTATGGAGTTCAGCAAACCTTTACTGGCTAAACTCGATACCAACAAAAATACACAAGAAAATACTCAGCTCGCGCTAAACGAACAGCAATAATGTTTTATATTGGCATTATGTCAGGCACCAGCCTAGATGGAATCGATATCAGCCTAGTTGATATCGATTCCAGTTGTCGGCATATTGCTAGCCAATACCTGCCAATGCCAGCACAGCTTAAAAACGATCTTCTCTCCTTATGCAGCAGCGGTCCCGATGAAATTCAGCGCGCCGCTCTCGCAGAGCAACAATGGGCCAAGCTGGCGGCACAAGGTGTCCAGCAGCTACTCCAAGATACAAACACCTCAGCCACACAAATACGCGCTATTGGCAGCCACGGCCAAACCATTCGCCATGAGCCAGCTCAAGGTTTTACTCTACAAATTGGTAGCCCTGCACTGCTAACTGAGTTAACTGGTATCTGTGTCGTGACTGATTTCCGCAGTCGTGATATTGCCGCCGGCGGACAAGGGGCACCATTAGTGCCTGCGTTTCATGACATGCTATTTAAAGATCACGCTAAACCTTGCGCCGTATTAAATATTGGTGGTTTTAGTAACGTCACTTTATTAGCCGAAGAGCAAGACACCTACGGCTTTGATTGTGGCCCTGGTAACGTTTTAATGGATGCTTGGATTCAACATCAGAAAAACATGGCATTCGATCAAGATGGTGCTTGGGCTGCAAGCGGTGAGGTCAATCAACAACTACTAGCAAGCATGCTACAAGAACCATTTTTTGCCGCACAGGGCCCTAAAAGCACAGGTCGTGAGCTATTCAACTTAGAGTGGTTGCTGGGTTTACTGTCGCAGCATCAGGCTATTACCGAACAAGATGTGCAAGCCACTTTATGTGAACTGACAGCACGTACTATTGCTGAGTCTATTCAGTTTTCACAAGCACAAACCAAGGCTATCTGGGTCTGTGGTGGTGGTGCACACAATCAGAACTTGCTAGAGCGCCTAGAGCGCTTACTGCCTCAGTGCACTATTGCAAGCACTGACTCGATCGGTATTTGCGCAGATTGGATGGAAGCAATGGCATTTGCTTGGCTAGCACATTGCTGTCTTCAAGGCATTGCAGCAAATCGACCAGCAGTCACTGGCGCCCGAGGCTTACGCATACTTGGCGCCATTTATCCTGCATAAAGAAGCTCTCACTTAGATAGAGAAGGATGAGCCACAGCCACAGGTTGTGGTTGCATTAGGGTTGTTGATCACAAAACGTGAACCCTCTAAGCCTTCTGTATAGTCAACTTCTGCACCCACCAAATACTGAAAACTCATAGGATCAATGATCAGACTCACGCCTTCACGATCAATAATGGTGTCATCTTCAGCAACATCTTCATCAAAAGTAAAGCCATACTGAAAGCCAGAACAACCACCACCAGTGATAAACACACGCAATTTTAAACGCGGATTACCTTCTTCTTCCACCAGAGATTTAACTTTCTTTGCTGCGCCGTGAGTAAACTGCATTGCGGCAGGGACGAAGGATTCAACACTCATTTTACTTTCTCCCAGCATCGCGCTGTAAAAACTGTAGTTAATATTATCTGCTTATCCTACCAGTATGGTCAACTATTACCAACGCTTAAGGAATTAAAGCGATAGTGGTTAAGCCACTGTTCTCATCTAAGCCAAACATAATATTCATATTCTGTACTGCTTGGCCAGATGCGCCTTTAACCAAGTTATCAATCGCTGACATCACCACAACTACATCACCGTTTTGTGGGCGTTGCACAGCAATACGGCACATATTAGCGCCTTTAACGGTACGCGTTTGTGGGAATACACCCGCTGGTAATACATCAACGAAAGGCTCATCTTGGTAACGCTGCTCAAACAGTTTCTGTAAATCAACGCTACGATCAACAACTGTCGCGTATAAAGTGGCGTGAATACCACGAATCATGGGCACCAAATGTGGAACAAAGGTTAACTCAACCGGCTGACCTGCAGCACGACGCAATCCCTGTTTAATTTCAGGCAAATGACGGTGACCTTTTACACCATAGGCCATCATATTCTCGCCAGCCTCACAAAATAGTGAGCCAACTTTTGCTCCGCGACCAGCACCGCTGACACCTGATGCGCAGCTAGCAATAATCTGCTTAGGATCCGCCAGTCCAGCTTCAACCAGTGGCAGCAAGCCCAATTGCACCGCGGTTGGGTAACAGCCTGGCACCGCGATTAAGCGTGCATCTTTGATTTTATCGCGATTCACTTCGGGTAAACCATAGATAGCATCAGCTAATAAATGTGGTGCACCATGTGGCTGGCCGTACCACTGCGCCCATTCATCAGCATCTTCCAGGCGAAAATCTGCAGATAAATCGATGACGCGTGTACCTGCTTGCAAAATCTCATCAGCTAGACCATGCGCAACACCATGCGGAGTAGCAAAAAACACCACATCACATGAAGTCAGTGCATCTGCATCAGGTACAGTGAAAGCTAAGTTTGGGTAGCTTTCACGTAAGTTAGGGTACATATCAGCAACCCGTACGCCTTCTTCTGAGCGAGAAGTAATGACTTTAACCTGCGCATGCGGATGTAAGGCGAGTAAACGCAACAACTCAACCCCTGTGTAACCTGTACCGCCAACGATTGCTACCTTGATCATGCATGCACCCTCTAAAAGTAAATTGATCTGCCACTCTATAACCAGCACTTAGCTAATGACACTGCTGCTGCTGCAGACTAACATATGCGTTATTTCTTAATTGGAGCTGGTAATGGATTATTTATGGATTAAAGCTTTCCATATTATCGCAGTGGTCTGTTGGTTTGCGGGTTTATTTTACTTGCCACGTTTATTTGTCTATCACGCAATGAGTGACGACACCCCCAGCCAAGATCGCTTTGTGATTATGGAGCGCAAGCTGTACCGTGGAATTATGCACCCATCACTGGTGGCAACTCTAGGGCTTGGACTCTATATGCTATATATGAATCCAGCCTTGCTCAAGATGGGCTGGATGCACGTTAAGCTGACACTGTTAGTCTTACTGATTATCTATCACTTTTCTTTGGGTGTGATTTATCGACGCTTCGCTGCTGGTACTAACCAAAAAGGTCACGTTTTTTACCGTTGGTTTAATGAGCTACCAGTCTTATTTTTGATTGTGATTGTCCTGCTAGCGATTCTAAAGCCGTTTTAATTAGCACGGATGAAGCCCGCTCATAGCCTTAACGCAGCATATGACCCACCACCACAACAGCGTGGTGGTGGGCTGTCAGCTTTAACCCGTATTACGTAATCCTGCCGCAATACCTGCCACTGTGACTAACATAGCTTGCTCAATGGCCGGGCAAATCGCTTCACCTTGCTCTCTTGATCGTGCTAATAACTCAACCTGCAGCAAATGCAGTGGATCAAGGTAAGTGTCACGCACACTAATTGACGCACGCACCTGAGGATGACGCTCTAACAAATGCGCCTCGCCAGTTAAATGCAATACTTGTTCTACAGCTTGGCTCAGGTGCTGATACAACTGCTCACCAAAACCACGCAGCTCATCTGCCACTAAACGTTCATCGTATAAACGTGCAATGCCAGAGTCTGCTTTCAATAACACCATCTCTAACATATCAATGCGTGCCCTAAAAAACGGCCATTGATCGCGCATTTCTGCCAACACAGACTCTTCTTTACGCGCAATAGCATTTTGTAAGGCAGTTTCCCAGCCTAGCCAAGCGGGTAACATCATGCGTGTTTGTGTCCAAGCAAAAATCCATGGAATCGCGCGTAGATTTTCAATACCACCACTACGACGACGTGCTGGACGGCTACCTAAAGGCAAGCGACCCAATTCTTGCTCGGGTGTCGCTTGGCGAAAATAATCCACAAAAAGTGGATCTTCACGTACTGTTTTACGGTATGCAGCCAAACCGTCCGCAGCTAAACGCTCCATCACTGCACGCCACTCATCCTTAGGCGCTGGCGGTGGTAATAAGGTAGCTTCCAGTACTGACGCTAAGTACAGATTAAGATTTTGTGCAGCCACAGCAGGTAAACCGTATTTAAAACGAATCACTTCACCTTGCTCAGTGGTACGGAAACGGCCCGCGACTGAACCCGGCGGCTGGGACAAAATTGCTTCATGTGCAGGACCACCGCCACGACCGACTGTACCGCCACGACCATGAAATAAAATCAGCTCAACACCTTGCTTCTGACACACCGCAACCAACTCTTCTTGTGCACGGTATTGTGACCATGCTGCAGCTGTGGTTCCGGCATCTTTAGCGGAGTCAGAATAGCCTATCATCACTTCCTGCGGCCCAGCCAGAGCATTACGGTAATCTGCCAAGCTCAATAGTTGATCAATCACGCCCGCAGCATTATGCAAGTCATCTTGAGTTTCAAACAATGGAGCAATACGCATCGCTCGACTGAGGCCTGCTTCTTTAAGTAATAATTGCACCGCCAATACATCCGAAGGTGCCGAGGCCATCGAAATCACATAAGAACCCAAAGCATCCGCTGGGGTTTGTGCAACCACTTTACAGGTGTCCAGCACTTCTTGTGTTTCAGCGCTGGCTGTAAAAAAGCTCGACAATAAAGGACGACGACTATGCAACTCACTGAGTAAAAACTCTTGACGCTGCGCTTCATCCCACTGCTCATACTCTCCTAAGCCTAACCATTGAGTGATTTCATTCAGCGCACTGGTATGACGCTCTGCATCTTGGCGTATATCTAAGCGTACCAAGGACAAACCAAAGGTGGTTGTACGGCGAATCGTGTCGAGTAAATCACCATCAGCAATTAAACCCATACCACACTCATGCAAAGAGCGATGACATAAGAGTAACGGCTGCAACAATTCATCTGTGCTCTGGAAAATATCAGCCGATAGAGGTGCGCCCGTGGAAATCGTATCTTGTAACTGAGCACGGGTTTTACGTAAACGCGCGCGAATTCGTTTCATCAAGACACGGTACGGCTCATCGGTATCACCAACCAAGGCCATCAGCTCTGGACTGCCTTTTTGCATCGACAACTCAGCAGTCAGGCGTGATATATCGCGTAAAAACAAATCAGCAGCGATCCAGCGCGCTAATAACAGTACCGTTTTAGTCACGCGCGCGGTGACGTTTGGATTACCATCACGATCACCACCCATCCAAGTCGCAAAACGAATCGGGGTGGCAGTAATAGGTAATTTATCACCGCCGGCAGCCTCGAGAGTTTTATCTACGTGGCGTAAAACGTTGGGAATCGCCTGCCACAGTGAGCGCTCAATGACCGCAAAGCCCCAGCGCGCCTCATCCACAGGAGTCGGCTGTTCGCTACGAATTTCCGTGGTATGCCATACCTCAGCAATCAAGCTGCGTAATTTGGCAATAATTTTTTCACGCTCAATAGCCGTGAGATCGGTGTGATCAAGTGCCGCAAGTTGCTGGGCAATCACATCGTATTTCATAATTAAGGTGCGACGCGAGACTTCAGTTGGATGCGCAGTCAGCACCAACTCAATATCTAGATCAGCGACAACTTGAGATAAATCTTTAGGATCGTGTCCAGCCACTTGTAGACGCTCAAGCACTGAGGCGAGCATTTGTTCTTCAAAGGCAGGATCTTCATCATGACGGCGACGACGTATCAGGTGATATTGGTCGGCAATATTGGCTAAATTGAGGAATTGGTTAAAACCACGGGTGACGGGTAGTAATTCATCTTCTGATAACTGATTAAGCGTCTCAGTTAATTGCTGACGACCATCATCAGAACCACTACGAGCCGCTTTTGCACCTTTACGGATACGCTCAATTTTTTCTAAAAACTCTTCTCCGCGCTGTTCGCGCATAGTTGAGCCTAGTAGCTCACCCAGTAAATGAACATGTTCGCGTAGACGTGAATCAATTGGGATCATACTCGTTCTCCACTAAAGTTCTCCTCAGCTTGCACAGTTATAAGACATCTGGCAAGCCAAGTTTAGTGTTGTCGATGAGATTGAGTAAAGCAGTGTAACCCTTTAGCTAGAGCGTTTATGGCGCAGAAAACTCACAACGCACAGCACGCTTTTTATCATCAACTAAAACGCCTGTTAAGCCTTTTTGCTTCAGATCAAACAACACAACAATGCCATCCATACATTGCGCCATTTGCTCTGCAGGTTTGAGTGAGGCTTTATACTCTTCGCCGGGAATAGTTTTAAGCATGGTGTATTCCGCCAGCAACAATGCGTCATCTGGCTTAGCTATGTGCAAATAACCGTAGTAGCTTAATGTGGCGATGGTTCCGAGGATACCCGCAATACCTGCGGCAATCATGGGTCGAAGATCACGTTCGCTCATACTGACTCCATTAGCGTGTACTGTAAGAAGAATGAAAGCATCGCCCCTGAACGCAAAATAGCTGCGCTAAGGGGCGCAGTTAAGCAGATTAGTGCTCTGGGCGCATATGCGGGAATAAAATCACATCACGAATCGAAGCAGAGTCGGTTAGCAGCATCACCAAACGGTCAATACCAATACCCTCGCCAGCCGTCGGTGGCATGCCGTATTCTAGCGCGCGAACAAAGTCAGCATCGTAATGCATCGCTTCGTCATCACCGGCATCTTTATCAGCCACTTGCGCTAAGAAACGCTCTGCCTGATCTTCAGCGTCATTGAGCTCTGAGTAAGCATTGGCGATTTCACGACCACCAATAAACAACTCAAAACGGTCAGTGACATTTGGATCCTCATTATTGCGGCGCGCCAGCGGTGATACTTCGAACGGGTAACGGGTGATAAAAGTCGGCTGCTCAAGTAAATGCTCAACCGTTTCCTCAAAGATCATGGTTTGTAACTTACCAATACCTTCAAAGCCCATTACTTTAGCACCGTGCTTTTTAGCTAGAGCGCGCGCAGTGTCGATATCTTCAAGATCAGCAGCCGTAATCTCTGGGTTGTATTTCAAGATTGAATCAAACAAAGAAATACGCTGGAATGGCTCACCAAAGTGGAAGACTTTACCTTGGTAGGGTACATCAGTAGTTCCCAGTACCGCTTGCGCCAACTCGCGGAACAACTCTTCAGTCAGATCCATATTATCTTCGTAATCTGCGTAAGCCTGGTAGAACTCAAGCATCGTAAACTCAGGGTTATGACGCGTTGATACACCTTCGTTACGGAAGTTACGGTTGATTTCAAACACTCGCTCAAAACCGCCAACCACTAAGCGCTTCAAGTACAACTCAGGTGCAATACGCAAATACATCGGTAAATCTAACGCATTGTGGTGAGTTTCAAATGGCTTAGCTGCTGCACCACCTGGGATGGTTTGCAACATCGGCGTTTCGACCTCAAGGAAGTTACGCTCAGTTAAAAAATTGCGAATATGGGAAATTACTTTCGAGCGCACTTGGAAAGTATGGCGCACTTCGTCATTGACGATTAAATCGACATAACGCTGACGGTAGCGCTGCTCGGTATCCACCAAACCGTGGTGCTTATCTGGCAATGGTCGCAGCGCTTTAGTCAGCAACTGCACCTGCTCCATATGCACATATAAGTCACCTTTGCCTGAGCGCGACAAGTGACCTTCAATGGCAATGATATCGCCTAAGTCCCAGCTTTTAATTTCGGCTAGCTTCTCTTCGCTCAAACCCTTGCGATCGACATAAGCCTGCAAACGACCGGTCATGTCTTGGATCACCATAAAAGCGCCACGGTTGAGCATAATGCGACCGGCGACTTTGACAGGAATGGCTGCGGCAGCTAACTGCTCTTTAGTGTCATCCACATATTGCTTTTGCAAATCAGCACAATAATGCTCACGACGAAAATCATTCGGAAAGGCATTACCCTTAGCGCGCTCAACGGCCAACTTTTCTTTACGTAAGGCGATGAGTTTGTTTTCTTCTTCTTGCAATTCATGCTGAGTTGGCAATTGTTCGCTCATGATCGGTTATCCACTAAATGTATTCAGGTCGCTGCTAGAGCGATGATAGGCACTATAAATTGTGCTGATTACAGGCTTGGCAGATGATGCACCTGCCAGCACTGATCAAAGTCCTTGCTTAAGGCTTGCTTCTAAAAAGTCATTGATGTCGCCATCGAGCACTGCATCGCAGTTACTTTCTTCAACGTTGGTACGCAGATCTTTAATACGCGACTGGTCCAGCACGTAGGAGCGAATTTGATGTCCCCAGCCAATGTCAGATTTAGTATCTTCAACGGCTTGCGACGCATCGGTGCGCTTTTGCAATTCCAGCTCATACAGCCTAGCACGTAGCATTTTCATCGCCGTATCGCGGTTAGCGTGCTGTGAACGTTCGTTCTGACAACTCACCACAGTATTGGTCGGGATATGAGTGATACGTACTGCCGAGTCCGTGGTGTTAACGTGCTGACCACCAGCACCGGATGAGCGGTAGGTATCAGTGCGTAAATCTGCTGGATTGATATCAATTTCAATATTGTCATCAATCTCTGGCGAAACAAACACTGCCGTAAATGAGGTGTGACGGCGATTACCTGAGTCAAACGGACTTTTACGTACTAAGCGGTGTACACCGGTCTCAGTGCGTAACCAACCAAAAGCGTATTCACCCTTGATATGTAAAGTCGCACCCTTGATACCCGCAACATCACCGGCTGATAACTCCATAATCGTTGCTTCAAAGCCGTTATGGTCTGCCCAACGCAAGTACATTCGCAATAAAATATTGGCCCAATCTTGCGCTTCAGTACCGCCAGAACCAGCCTGAATATCCAGGTAAGCGTTGTTAGGGTCCATTTCACCGCTAAACATACGGCGAAACTCAAGCTTGCCCAAGTCCTCACCTAAGCGCGCGACTTCGGCACGAACCTCTTCAACGGCTTCTTCGTCTTTTTCTTCGACAGCCATTTCCAGAAGTTCTTTTGAGTCAGCGACACCGGCCTCTAGGTTATCAAGGGTCTCCACCACTTGCGCTAATAAGGAACGCTCGCGGCCTAAGTTTTGCGCAATTTCTGGATTATTCCATATATTAGGATCTTCCAGCTCACGCTCAACTTCAGTTAGACGCTCACGCTTAGTAGCGTAGTCAAAGATACCCCCGAATGACGTGCGTGCGCTCAGCTAAGTCATTGATGGCTAAATGAATTGGATTGACTTCCATAACAGACAGTTCTCGCTTGATTGGACGTGTAAAAAAAATCAATTGTACCTGAATATGCACTGACTGTGCGCGCCGCTGGGCGTGCGTCAGTGCAATTTTTAGCCCGGCATAATGTTAGAAACAATCAGCTGTAAGCTTTCATTACCGCGAAACTCATTGATATCCAAGGTGTAGGCCACTTGTGCATCGAGGATATTAGGATTGGGCCAAGTATCTAAGTCAACATTAAAGGCAATAGCATCCACGGCGGGTGCATTTTTGCTGCTTTGCAATACCAGCTTGAGGTGTTTCTCGCCAACTAAACGCTGACTGATAACTTTAAAGTCACCATGAAACAGCGGCTCAGGAAAACGCTGCCCCCAAGGCCCGGCATGGCGTAGCTGTTGCGCCAGCTGCATATCAAACTCATCAGGACCTAAGCTGCCATCAGAATAAATGCGGCCGGTTAAATCATCCGCGGTGAGCTGGCGACGTACTTCCGCATCAAAGGCTTTGGCGAAGGCTTCATAATGCTCTTGTTTAATGGTTAAACCAGCCGCCATCGCATGGCCACCAAACTTGCTGATTAACTCCGGAAAGCGTGCAGCAACAGCATCCAACGCATCGCGAATATGCAAACCAGGGATCGAGCGAGCCGAGCCTTTAAGCTCACCGTTATCGGCATCAGCAAAAGCAATGACGGGACGGTGATAACGCTCTTTCATACGCGAGGCGAGAATACCAATCACACCTTGGTGCCACTCAGGCTCAAACAAACACAAACCAAAGGGTAAGTTATCCAGCGGTAAGTCTTTGAGTTGCACGAGCGCTTCGCGCTGCATACCTTGTTCAATCTGCTTACGGTCCTGATTGAGCTGGTCCAACTGCTGCGCGCGCTGCAAGGCGCCGTCATAGTCTTCACAGAGCAAGCATTCAATACCTAAGCTGATGTCATCTAAGCGTCCAGCGGCATTTAAACGTGGGCCGACTATAAATCCTAAGTCCGTGGAGACCAAACGCCGGTAATCACGCCGCGCAACCTCTAAGATAGCGCGCAAACCCGGACGCGAGCGCCCGGCGCGAATACGCGCTAAACCTTGGTGCACCAAAATGCGGTTATTAGCATCCAAGGGCACCACATCGGCCACGCTGCCTAAGGCGACTAAATCCAGTAACTCGGCTAAATTAGGCTCAGGAATATTCTGCTGGGTAAACCAATCAATACTGCGTAAATGCGCGCGCAAGCCCAGCAACACATAAAACATCACACCGACACCGGCTAAAGCTTTACTAGGAAACTCACAACCGGGCTGATTAGGGTTCACAATGGCATCCGCAGCGGGCAGTTCAGCACCGGGCAAGTGGTGGTCTGTGACAATGACTGTTAAACCAGCAGCTTGTGCGGCAGCGACACCATCGATGCTGGAAATACCGTTATCCACAGTGATTAACACATCGGGCTGTCGCTGCAGTGCCACGGCCACAATTTCCGGAGTCAGGCCATAGCCGTAATCAAAACGATTGGGGACTAAATAATCCACATGCGCAGCACCGAGCATTTTTAAACCCAACATACCGACACAACTGGCCGTGGCACCATCGGCATCAAAGTCACCAACAATTAATATGCGTTGACCTTGCTGTAAGGCCTGCGCCAGCAAAGCAACGGCCGTATCCATACCTTTAAGCAGATTGACTGGCAGTAAACGAGCCAAGCCTTTTTCCAATTCAGTGGCTGTTTCCACCCCGCGCGCGGCATAAATACGCGTCAATAAGGGCGGTATATCACCTAAATCAGGCAGTACAGTCGGTAAGGGTCGTTGTTCAATACGCATAGCAGATTATTTATCTCTTTTTACATCAACGAAAACACAACAGCCAAGTCAAATAAGCCATCAGCGCTCGCCATGCAACCACTCTAATTCAAGGGTGTGCTGGCCGCGCTCATCGGTGATAAATACATCACCATCACTGATCATCACGCTCCAATTAATGGTGCGCGGCAAATCTTCAGCTAAGTTGCTCAGCGACTCTTGACTGATGGCCAGTACATTGAGGTTTTTCAGATTGCGCACCTGATCTAGCTCTTTCGTCACCCAAGTGCGCAAGCTGCCATAGGCTAAAACGGTCAGACGCTCGCCACGGCGCGAACACCAAGTCATGCGCTCAGCGGTCGGCTGGCCCACTTCAATCCAATGCAAAATACGGCCATCAAGGCTTTTTTCCCACACTGCTGGCTCATCCACATTGGATAAACCACGGCCAAACTCAACCTGCTCACTGTGCCATAAAGCACGTGATAACAAACGCGCCAGCAAACGCTCACCCGTCTCAGAAGGATGACGCGCCATACTGAAACGTACACTCTCGTACAGATTGCGATCCATATCAGTCAGGTTCAGTTCAACTTTATAAGGCGTGGCTTGCAGAGCCATAGGGCAATTCTCTATATAAGGTAGCAAAGCTGCTCAGTTTAACCTGTTCTGCTGTGCGATGCTGTAAGCGAATCCGCAGGCAAACCCATGGCATCTGCTCAAACATTGATATTAAACACAGGAGTTGCTTGCTTAGCGGTGGTCTTTAGCCAAGTATATGCCGCATAATATGTGTGGTTACGCACTAGCGCGATTGTGTAGTCGTTTTATTTTCGTGTACGGAGCTCGATAACTGTAATGATTCGTTTTAGCCGTTTTATGCTATCCCTCGGCTTATGCTTGTCCACTTTTTTTGCGTACGCAGACGATGATTCCCTGCTGATTCCTGCAACACATCAGTGCTCTTTAGAACGTATGACTGAAAACCCTAAGCTGGGTTACGAAGAATGCCTAACCTTTGCTCAACTCGGTTATGCCGACGCACAGTTCACTCTTGGCGAATACTGGTATCACGGTCAATACACTCCGCGCGATTATCAGCAAGCTCTAAAATGGTTTGAACAAGCCTCAGTCCAAGGGCATGCACTGGCTCAACTGCGCTTAGGTACGATGTTTTATCGCGGTGAAGGCGTACCCGCCAATACCATTCAAGCGTATATAGTATTAAAAATGTCAGCTATTAATGGCTCTGACGAAGCTCTCGATAGCGCCGACCAAGTGGCTCTACAAATGCAGCGCAATGAGCTTGATATTAGCAACCAAGTCCTCGCGCAAATTTTCCGCAGTTACTTGCTTGAACTCAACAGCGAGACTTACACTCCCTCAGCACGCTAATTAAGCACGCGCGCACGGCATTTGCTCCGTGCTGTCACTGGAGAGCGCCATGTCTGCTTTATACCGTATTTGCCTGACCTTATCTGTGGGCTTGTATTGCATTACCAGTAGCGCCGCAGATAAAACTCCTGATGCTGCTCTTGAATCTATTGCGCCAGCGCCACCTATGGTGCGCAGTCCGATTTTGGGTCGTAATGTTCTCGCAGCGCAAGCTATCCAACTCAGCGCTGATGCTAAACAACTCGTTGATCTCACCACCGCAGTTGAACATTTCTCGGCATTATTTTTACCCGCCAATGTCGCCGAGCCGCGTGGCATGGTGATTTTATTACCCGGCGCAGAAGAAAGCTTTGATTGGCCGGTGGCTATTGGCACCTTACGCCGCAAATTACCTGATGCTGGCTGGCATACACTGAGTCTCAACCTGCCAGAATTACCCATCGACACGCCCAGCCCACATAAGGTGACTGCTGATCATGTGGCAGAACAAATTCCTGTCTTGCCGCCTGAGCCTGTATCTACAGCAGAAGAAGATACAGAATTAGAGCCTGAAGAAGCCGTTGAGACAGAAGCAGAAGAGGAAGTAACCAGCGAAGAACCTGCCCCCGCAGCACCACTGGAAGACGCAGAACCTGAACCAGAGCCCACCGTCCCCGCAGCCATTGTGATTCCAGCCTACCCAGAACGCATCGACAATTTTATTGATGCCGCTATCGCTTATGCGAAAACGCTAAACGCTGCCGAAGTTGTTCTATTAGGCCATCACGAAGGTGCCCACTGGGTGCTTAATTATCAAGGTCAGGCGGGTACCAACGTACCGCTGCGGCGCGTTTTAATATCACCACGTAGCAGCGTATTACTCAATACATCCTATATAGATTTAATTACAGCCAGCCAACAGCCCATTGCCGATTTCTATTATAAAAACGATCCTATTGCCCAGCATGCGGCGCAGCAACGCTTGGCTGCCAGTCGCCGTGCGGCTCGTCAAGATTATCGGCAAATCAGTTTGACCACCGGCACCGCAGTCCAGGCTTTAGAGCAAGAGTATTTATTGCGTAGAGTGAAAGGCTGGCTCAACAAGCCCGCTGAACAGTAAGTACCAATAGCGCTGCACTGATGCCCTATATCAATTAAACGATTGATATCCTCGCGGCACTAAAACTCGAGAGCTTTCGCGCAGCGGGATAACAACATAGCTAGAACCCGTATCTTGATCTACGCGCTTACACACAGTCTTCATAGCCACTAGATCAACTTTGTAAATGCTTGCGAATCACTGCATAAGCATCATGCAAAGCGCGCGTTCTTTCCGTGGCGGCGCGTACTTGCGCAGGTGGCGCACCCGCACCAATTAATTTATCAGGGTGATGCTGACTGACTTGGCGACGATACGTTTTTTTCACCTGAGCTAACGAAGCTGAACGACTTAAACCGAGCAAGGTAAATGCCGCACTCAATTCGCTACTCGCAGGCTTAGATGCAGCCCGCCCACGCATCGACTGCACCTCAATACTGGCAAAGGTTTCAGGTGAACAATCCAACCAAGTTGCACACTGCTGTAAAATCTTGCGCTGTTTAGCGGTGGCCAAGCCTTGAGCTAAAGCCATGCGCCAGCCAGCTAACAACAAGCGCTCAACCTGCGCCGTACTTGTATAGTGCGCACGCAAACCAGTACGCAGGTGACTCAACTGGCAATCTTTACCTTGTGAGAAAGCAGCTATAGCAGCTTTTTGTACAGCACCTGACAGCTTTAAACGCTGCATTTCTAAACGCGCAGCCTGAATATGCTCAGGCGTCACGCGACCCGTACTTTTAGCCAAACGGCCTAACAACATAAACAACACTTGCTGAGCATCCAGCGGCGGCGTGGCATTTTTTGTCTGCGGCATACAGCGCGCACGTAACTCAGACCAGCTGGCAATGGCTAAATTACGGTCAATAATACTACCAATCAGTGCACCCAATAGCGCACCTGGTATATGTGCCACGCTCAAACCCAGCACAGCACCCGCTAGTGTTGCAGGCCAAATCATAGACGCGCCAGCAACGCTTCAGTTGCCGCTAAACGCTCTGGCGTCCCGACATCAATCCAATGACCATCAAACGGCTCACCACTGACATCACCATCACGCATGGCAAAGCGTAATAAGGGTGCCAGCTTAAAAGCACCAGCCGCACTGTCAGCAAATAATTTTGGATGCAATACGGCAATACCGCTGTAAGTTAAAGTATCCACTGAAGTACTTGGTAGTTGCACTTGCCCATCCGCTAGCAAAAAATCACCCTCAGGATGATGCTCAGGATTGGGCACTAACACTAAGTGCGCTAAGCCTGCTAATGGACGACGCAAGGCGGCAAAATCATAATCAGTCCAAATATCGCCATTGACCACTACAAAGGGCTCATCACCCAAATACTTCAACGCTTGGAAAATCCCACCACCGGTTTCTAACGGCTGTGTTTCACGCGAGTAAGTAACCTGTAAGCCAAAGCGCTCACCATTGCCCACATGCGCTTCGATCTTCTCACCAAGCCAAGCATGGTTAATGACCACCTCAGTAAAGCCTGCGCGTGCTAAAGCACCTAAGTGGTACTCAATCAAAGGTACACCTGCTACAGGAATCAATGGCTTGGGCGTATTCAGCGTCAAGGGGCGCATCCGCTCGCCTTTACCGGCAGCTAATATCATGGCTCGCATACTGTTTACCTCACTTCTGGGAAACTGGCTAAAAGTTGGGCTAAAGGCGCAAGTGCGGGCTGACGCTCAATCACTTGATGCAAATAATTAAAAAAACGCGGCACATCGGCTAAGTAGCGCGGCTTACCATCACGGTGATTAATGCGGGCAAAAATACCTATCACCTTAAGATGACGCTGTGCGCCCATCAAATCACAATCATATTGAAACTGTGCAAACGTCTCAGGCAAAGCAACTCCAGCCGTGCGCGCTTGCTGCCAATACTGCTGCAGCCAGCCTTCCACACGCTGTTCAGGCCAACTGATAAAGGCATCTTTAAACAAACTGGTGATGTCGTAACTGACAGGACCACGTACCGCATCCTGAAAATCCAAAACACCCGGATTGGGGTCACTGAGCATTAAGTTGCGTGGCATATAGTCACGATGCACCAACACTTGCTGTTGCTTAAGCGCACTGTCAACCAACACATCACAGGCCTGCTGCCACAAATACTCTTGCTGCTCGCTCAGTGTGATACCCAACTCGTGTTGCACATACCACTCTGGAAATAATTGCAGTTCACGGCGCAGCAATGCTTCATCGTAAACCGGTAAGTGCGCGTCATCGATCTCAATCTGTTGTAATTGAATCAAAGCGCCCATCGCTAAAGCAAAGAACTCATCCGCATTATCGGGGTTGAGAACTTCCAGCCATGTTTGCTGGCCTAAATCCGACAGCACTAAAAAACCACGTTGTAAGTCTTGTGCCCATACTTTAGGCACATGCAAACCACCCTGAGCTAACAACTGGGCCATTTTTATAAAAGGGGCGCAATCCTCGTGTGGCGGTGGCGCATCCATCAGCACTAAATCAACAGTATCTGAGTGCCAACGAAAATAACGACGAAAACTTGCATCGCTACTGGCTGGTTGCAGGTTATTTACGGTAGTCTCTGTGCAACCTATTTTCTGCGCAATGTGCGGTAACTGCTCAGAAAACCACTGCGTTAGCTCATTTAAACGGCTATCGTTGTTATTTATACATTGATTGGGCATGGTAATTCTCCAACGGTGCTGGCCGTTCTGTAGGGCATGCTTTATTATCGCTGATCTTTTCCAGCCCTTCGAGAGGCATGCAAGGTATTTCACCAAGCGCATGCGGGAAGCACGGACACACACTATGGCAGCTAAATATATTTATCGTAAAAAATTCCCCTTACTGGCAACTGGGGCACTCTGTATCTTACAGCCTTTGCTCAGTAGCAGTAATGCCGTAGCGCAGCAGTATGATTGCCAAGCCACCACGAGCGGCGGTTGGGCATGTAATACACAAGAAAGCGCAGTGACTCTACCTCAGCGTCCTGATAACGCGACTGTTATAGCGCCGCAACAAAAAAGCACAACCCGTGCAGCCGCAAAACCTAAAGAAGCAGTGCCTGCGACCAAGAGTAAAGGCACGGCGCTAGCCTATCGCAGCGCAGACTTCAGCCACTTAGACTGGGTACCGCGCGAGCAACTGACCACTGAGCAGTTAGCTGAAGTGGGGCCTTATTGTGGCGGTAACTATATTGAACCACTGCGCCCTGGTCTGAACGACACTACCGCTTTTAAAGATGCACCTTTATATATCAATGCCGGTGTCTCTCGCTACGAACAAACCACAGAAACGGCGACACTAGCCGGTGATGTGGTGATTCGCCAAGCCAGCTTGCAAGTCGAAGCCGATGAAGCCAACCTCTATCAGCAAGATAATCTGGGCGAGCTCAAAGGCAATGTTCGTTTACGCGATCGCAACACCCTCGTGGTCGGTGATCGTGCAGAACTACAACTGGATAACGGTGAAGCAAAAATTGAAAACGCTGAGTATGTGATGCATACCGGCGGCACCCGTGGCCGGGCGCAATATATCAAGCGCCACGAAGATTCAGTTATTCGTCTTAAGGATGGCTCATACACCAGCTGTGAGCCTGGTAGTAATACCTGGCACTTGCAGGGTAACAACGTCACGCTCAACCCCAACACAGGTTTTGGTACTGCAACCAACGTGACTCTGCGCGTGAAAGATATACCGGTGTTTTATACGCCTTATATCCACTTCCCGATTGATGATCGTCGTCAGTCAGGTTTGCTACCGCCGAGTATCAGTTACAGCAACCGTAAGGGTGTCGATATCACCACCCCTTACTATTTCAACTTAGCGCCTAACTTTGATGCCACTCTCTACCCAAACTATATGGGTAAGCGCG
>RRZU011578258.1_pt1 | contig 20139 bp, 20 predicted proteins | sample 2165561 | NCBI WGS metagenome assembly RRZU01 (sample SAMN10456909, study PRJNA506462) | wastewater metagenome | isolation source: wastewater sludge | place: USA: Moscow, Idaho | reverse complement strand
TCGCGTGGTTACCAGGGGCGTGGTGGTGACTCGCGCGGATACCAGGACCGTGGTGGTGACTCGCGTGGTCGCAGTGGTGACTCGCGTGGCTACCAAGGTCGCGGTGGTGACTCGCGTGGATACCAGGACCGTGGTGGTGAGTCGCGTGGTTACCAGGGGCGTGGTGGTGACTCGCGCGGATACCAGGACCGTGGTGGTGACTCGCGTGGTCGCAGTGGTGACTCGCGTGGCTACCAAGGTCGCGGTGGTGACTCGCGTGGTTACCAGGACCGTGGTGGTGACTCGCGTGGTCGCGGTGGTGACTCGCGCGGATACCAGGGTCGCGGAGGTGACTCGCGTGGTGAGCGCGGTGGACAGCAGGGCGGCTGGAGCAAGGACCGGGACGGGCAAGGGTCTCGTCCCTCCGGCGGACGCTCGTTCTCGCGCGATTCCGGTTCGGGGTCACGGGAGGGCTACCGCCCTCGTCAGGACGACGGTAGGCCCCGCGATGACCATCGCAGTGGCGGACGCTCCGATCGCGGTCCTCGCCGCGACGGACGTGGGGCAGGCCCGCGGGAAGATCGGCGTGGCCCCTCGCGCGAGGACCGAGGCGGGCCGCGCCCGGATCGTGACCAGCGCAGGGACGATGACCGCGAGCCGTACGTTCCGCGCCCGGGGCTGGCCCGCAAACCTGACGAGCCCGACACCCCCGAGGACATGGACCTGCGGGACCTCCCGCGCGGAGTGCGGGCGGAACTGCGTGGGCTGAGCCCCGAGATCGCCCAGATCGTGGGGGCGCACCTCTTGAAGGCGGGAGAGTTGATCGATACCGACCCGCAACTCGCCCACGCGCACGCCGAAGCGGCTCGTCGCCGGGCAGCGCGGCTCTCCGTCACCCGGGAGGCCACCGCCGAAGCCGCGTACGCGGCAGGGGAATACCAGGTAGCCCTCGCTGAACTGCGGGCCCTGCGTCGCATGAACGGCGGCAACGAATTCATCGCCGTGATGGCCGACTGCGAGCGCGCGCTCGGGCACCCGGACAAGGCGCTCAAACTCATCAAGGAAGGACTCGCCGAGCAACCCGAGTTCCGTCAGCGGGTCGAGTTGAGGCTGGTGGAGGCCGGTGCCCGGCTTGACTTGGGGCAGGAAGCGGAAGCCCTGCGACTTCTCAAGCACGAGATCGAGGCGTCCTCGGGCAAGGGCTCGCGCGCGGCGCGTGCCAGCTTGCGCTACGGCTATGCGGATCTCCTAGAGCACACCGGGGACGCCGACGGAGCCGAGCGGTGGTTCGCCGCTGCCGCAGCCCTGGACGAAGAGGGCGTCACCGATGCGGGGGATCGCGTGTCTGCCCTGCAGGGGCTGGTGCTGGAGGTCGACGAGGAAGCGCTCCTCGGCGACGAACCCGAGATCGCCGGCGACGACGCTGAGGAGGAGACCGGGGCTCCCGAGGCAGCCGACGACGACGCTGAAGGGGAGACCGCGGCTCCCGAGGCCGCCGCTGGCCCCGCGGATGGAGGCGAGAACGAGACGGGCCTAGTCGCGGAACGAGTCGACTCGGGTGAGGAGGACCGCGACGCGTGAGCAGGTTCATCGACGGCTACGACGCGGCGTTCTTCGACCTGGATGGGGTGCTCTATCGCGGTCCCGGGGCGATCCCGGGTGCCGTCGCCGGCGTCGGGCGACTCCACGCCGGCGGTCTGCGCACGATGTACGTGACGAACAACGCCGCCCGCAGCACCCAGACGGTCGCCGACCACCTGACTCGGCTCGGGTTCGACGCGAGCGAGCCGGACGTGGTCTCCAGCGCCCAGGCGATGGCCGCCCTGCTGCGGGAACGGCTGCCGCAGGAGGCGAAGGTGCTCGTTCTGGGCACCCGGAACCTGCTCGATCACGTGGTGGATGCCGGGATGGTTCCGGTCGAGGGCTTTCGAGACCGCCCCGCGGCGGTCGTGCAGGGCTACGACCCGGCAATGAGCTGGCCCCGGCTTGATCAAGGAGCCTTCGCCATCCAGCACGGCGCGCGGTGGTTCGTGACGAACACCGACTCCACGCGTCCGGAGGCGGACGGGATCGTACCTGGCGCTGGAACCCAGGTGAATGCGATCCGAGCCGCCGTCGCCGAGGGCCCCGACGCGATCGTCGGCAAGCCGTACAGCCCGCTCATCACGGAGGCGCTGCGCCGCAGCGGCGCTCGCCGCCCTGTCTTCGTCGGCGATCGCATCGACACCGACATCATGGGCGCACACGCCGCGGGGATCGATTCGTTCCTGGTCTTCACCGGGGCCAGTGGTGCGCAGGATCTCCTGACCGCTCCCGAGGGCGGTCGCCCGACCGCGATCGGGTGGAACGTGGAGTCCCTCTTCGAGCCGGCCCGCGTCGCCAGCACCGAGCAAGGAGTCGCGCGCTGCGGTGCCGCCCGCGCCTGGCTGGAGGCCGCGGGCACAGTCGTCCTCGATGCCCCGACCGACACCGTCGAGGAGCAACTCGACGCGCTGTGGGCGCTGGCCGTCACGGTGTGGCAAGGAGAGACCGGTCCCCTCGATGACCTGGTGGGCCGCTTCACACTGTTGCCCGCGTGAGGTTCACCCCTGTGTGGGCGCTCCTCGGAAGGGTCCCCGGGAGAGCGTGCCCCTGTCGTAGAGTGAGGTCGACGCAACAGCCGAGCCAGGAGAACCCAACATGACCCGCCGAAAGCCGTCGACGCTGACTGACCTGGCCCTCGTGGCCGTTTTCGCCGGCCTCATCGCAGCGTTCTCGCTCGCCCCGGCCATCCCGGTCGGGGCCTTGATGGTCCCGATCACGCTGCAGACGCTGGCGGTGGCGCTCACCGCCATGATCTTGGGCCCGGTGCGCGGTTTCGCAGCCACGTGCCTCTATCTGCTGCTCGGATTCGCGGGCCTGCCGGTCTTCGCGGGCGGGGCGGCCGGCCTCGGGGTCCTCGTGCGCCCGTCGGCGGGATACCTGCTCGCCTTCCCGATCGCGGCCCTCGTCATCGGTTACCTCTCCCGGCGTTTCGTCCTCCGGTACGGCACGGCGGGGCGACGGTGGGGGATGTTCGTCGTGGCCGGACTGGCCGGTTCCATCCTGGTGATCCACCCGCTCGGAATCCTGGGCATGAGCATCAACGGCAACATGCCCCTCGGAGCTGCCGCCCTGCTCGATCTGGCCTACTGGCCCGGCGACCTCATCAAGACGGTGATCGCATCCGTGGTCGCCGTCGCCGTCCACCGTGCCTTCCCCGACCTGTTCGCCCCCGCCCCGCGCGTCACCGACAGCGAGCGCACCGCCGCACACATCGGATGATCCACCTGGAGGGCGTCCGCGTCGACGTCCCCGTGCCCGGCGCCACGGGCGGACCCTGGACGAGCAAGACCCTGCTCCACGACATCACGTGCGTCTTGGCGGAGCGGCGCATCGCATTCATCGGGGCCAACGGGTCCGGCAAGTCGACGCTGCTTCGACTACTGAACGGGCTCACGCTGGCCACGGCCGGAAGCGTCACAGTGGACGGGCTGGATCCCGTCCGGGACGGCGCGGCGGTGCGTCAGCACGTCGGATTCGTGTTCACCGACCCGCTGAGCCAACTCCTCATGCCTACGCCGATCGAGGACGTGGAACTGTCGCTGCGACGAGTCATGCCGCAGCGTGCCGAGCGCCGCGCACGAGCGCTGGAACTCCTGGCCGAGCGAGGCCTGGACCGAGTCGCTGAGCAGAGCATCTACGACCTGTCGGGAGGCGAGCGACAACTCGTGGCGCTGACCGCGGTCTTGGCGGTCGAACCGGGAGTGCTCGTCGCCGACGAGCCGACGACCCTGCTCGACCTGGGCAACCGCTACCGTCTCCGGGCGACCCTGAACGCCCTGGAGCAGCAGATCGTCGTCTCGACCCACGACCTCGATCTGGCTGCCGACGCGGACCGCGTCCTGGTCGTCTCGGGTGGCCGGATCGTCGCCGACGGGGCGCCCACCGAGGCCATCGCGTTCTATGAGGCCAGCCAGCGATGAACGCCGCGCGCGCACTGCTGGGTGTCTACGTGCCCGGCGACACGCTATGGCATCGCCTGGGAGTGGGCCGTAAGTACCTCGTGTTCCTCGTGCTGCTGCTCCCGGCGTTGATCGTCCGGGATCCCGTGGTGGTCACGGCGCTCGTGGTGATCTCCGCCCTGCCCCTGCTCGGGCTGCATCTGCCGCTGCGGCTGGCGCTGGGGGTGCCGTGGCCCCTGGCCGCGATGCTCCTGATCCTGGGCGGCTACCACGCGCTGACGGGGGCGCCCGGGACCGGCGTCACCGTGGTGGGCACGACGGTGCTCGCGTTGTACGCCAGCCGGCTGATCCTGTTCACCACGCCGCTTCCTGCGCTCGTCGATGCCCTGGTCGCTGCTGCGCGTCCCTTCGCCCGGCTCGGGGCCCGGCCGGAACGCTTCGGGCTGGCCGTCGCCATCCTCATTCGATCGATCCCGTTCCTGGCCGCCTCGTTCGGCGACATCCGCGCTGCCGCACGTGCCCGCGGCCTCGAGCGCAACCTGGCCACCGCGCTGACCCCCGTGGTGGTGTCGGCGGTCGCCTACGCGCGGCGCACCGGAGATGCGCTCACTGCTCGTGGGCTCGGCGACGACTAGGCTGCACGGGTGGAAGACGAACAGCGCGCCGAGAACGCCCCCGACGCCGGATCGACGCCGCCGCTCACCGGCAACCAGGACATCGACGAGGCCCTCGCGCGACTCGAGTTGGGCCCCGACGTCCACACCCACCACGATGCGCTGGCCGCGGTCGTCGACGCGGTGCAGCGCGCCCTCAACCCTGCCGACTCCGGACCACGTCGCGCACCGTGAGGCTTGACGCGGCACTCGTCGCACGGGGGCTGGCGCGCGCACGCGGCCAGGCGCGCGACCTGATCGGCGCCGGTCGCGTTCACGTCAACGGGGTCGTCGTCACGAAACCCTCCGCGCCGGTGGAGGAGGCCGACGAGATCAGCGCGGCGCGCGATCCGTGGGTCAGCCGAGCCGCGCACAAGCTGCTGGGAGCACTCGACGCGACCGGCTTGTCCGTGGCCGGAGAGCTGGCGCTCGACGCGGGGGCGTCCACGGGCGGATTCACGCAGGTGCTGCTCGAGCGAGGGGCCAGCCACGTCCATGCCGTCGACGTCGGGCACGGGCAACTCGTCACCGCCCTGCGTGAGGATCCCCGGGTGACCAACCATGAGGGGCTGAATCTGCGTGGGGTGACGCTGGTCGACCTGGGCGGCCGGGCGGTGGACGTGGTGGTCGCCGACGTCTCCTTCATCTCGCTGCGGCTGCTCGTGGGGCCGCTTCGCGCCGTCACCCGGACCGGTGGGGCCGCGCTGCTCATGGTCAAGCCACAATTCGAGGTGGGCCGCGGCCACCTGGACTCACGCGGCGTCGTCCTCGACGAGCGGAGGGCTCAGCAGGGCGTGGAGGAGGTCGCCGAGGCAGCCGTCCGGGCAGGCTGGCGCGAGGTGTGGCGTGGTGCGAGCCCGCTGCCGGGCGAGCACGGCAATCAGGAGTTCTTCCTGCACCTCGTCGCGGAGCCCACCGACGCGGCGCGTTAGGCTGGCGCGGTGAGTCCACGACACATCGCCCTGGGAGTGCACGACCAGCGTCCCGAGGCCGTTGATGCTGCCTGCGACTTCGTCGAGCGGCTCCGGCCGCACGGCTTCGTGTGCTGGGTCAAGGCCAGCACCTATCCGCTGCTGTCGGACCGCATCGGGGACGCAGACGTGCGGCCGTTCACCGAGCGCCCCGACCAGGAGCCCGAACTGGTCGTCGTCTTCGGTGGGGACGGGACGATCCTGCGGGCCGCCGAGTGGGCGGTCCCGCTCGGGTACCCGGTCCTGGGCGTGAATCTGGGGCATGTGGGATTCCTCGCCGAACTCGAGCCCAGCCAAGCGCACTCGCTGGTGGGACGGGTGGTCGAGCGGGACTACCGAGTGGAGGAGCGGTTGTGCTTGGAGGTCGAACTCCGCTCCAGCCACGACGGTGACGTCATCTGGTCCAGCTTCGCGATCAACGAGGTGTCCTTGGAGAAGGCGGCCCGGGAGCGCATGATCGAGGTGGTCGTCGACATCGACGGCCATCCGCTCTCGCGTTGGGGCACCGACGGCGTCCTCGTCGCCACCCCCACCGGTTCGACCGCGTACGCGTTCTCGGCGCAGGGTCCAGTGCTGTGGCCTGACCTGGAGGCGTTGCTGGTGGTGCCGCTCCTGGCTCACGCCCTGTTCGCCCGGCCACTGGTGCTCAGCCCACGCTCGACCGTGGACATCACCATGCTGGAGAATCCGGCCTCCGGCGGCGTCCTCTGGTGCGACGGGCGGCGCAGCGTCTCGGTGGCCCCCTACAACCATGTCACCGTCCGCCGCAGCGGCCACGCGCTGAAGCTGGCCCGCACCTCCGAGCAGCCGTTCGTCCAGCGCCTGGTGCGCAAGTTCGATCTTCCGGTGTTCGGGTGGCGCGGTGCGGCAGAGCGCGATCGCGTCCGAACCGGAGAGGCCGGCTGATGCTGACGGAACTGCGGATCGCCGGACTGGGCGTCATCGGCGACGCCGCCCTTGAACTGGGCGCCGGGTTCACGGCCGTCACCGGCGAGACCGGGGCGGGGAAGACCATGATCGTCACAGGCCTGGGCCTGCTGACGGGGGAGAAGGCCGAGAGCAGGCTGATCCGGCATGGGGGCGCGCGTGCGCTCGTGGAGGGGCGTCTGAGCGTGGACCCGGGACTGGCGGGCCGCATCGCCGAGAACGGCGGGGAGACCGAAGACGGTGAGGTGCTCATTGCCCGGGTGTTGACGCCGTCCCGCTCGCGGGCCCTCGTGGGCGGTGCTCACGTCACCGTTCCCGGGCTGCTGGACGTCGTCGGCGAGCAGATCACCATCCACGGTCAAAGCGAGCAACTGCGCCTGGGGACGGCCGAGCGTCAACGCGAGGTGCTCGACGCCTTCGGGGGGCCTGAGCTGGACGCGAACCTGACGGCCTATCGACGCCAGTGGGCTCGGCACCGGGCAGACAGCGAGGAACTGGCCGAGCTCCGGGAACGCGCGCAGGAACGCGCCCGCGAGTTGGCGGTCCTTGAGTTCGGACTCGCCGAAATCGAGAAGGTCGCACCGCTGGCCGACGAAGACGTGGTCCTGCAGGCCGAGGCCCGTTCCCTGCAGGCCGTCGACGACCTGCGGCAGGCCGCACGTGCCGCCACCGTCGCGTTGGCCGGCGAGGACGACGCCTTCGACGAGCAGCCGACCGCCCTCGGCCTGGTGGCGGCAGCGCGCAAGGCGTTGGACGCGGTCGCCGAGGACGATCCCGGCGCGGCGGGGCTGGCGCAGCGGCTGGCCGAGGTGTCCTTCCTGCTGAGCGATGCGGCGACGGAGGTGGCCTCCTACCTTGCCGGACTCGAGGCGGACCCTGCCCGGTTGGAGTGGATCGCCGGGCGGCTGGCCGCCTTGCAGGGGTTGACGCGCAAGTACGGTGCCACGATGGCCGACGTGCTGAGTTGGGCCGCCGATGCCGCCGTGGATGTGGAGCGCCTGCAAGGCTCCGACGAGCGGATCGTGAGCCTGGCGGGCGCGGTCGCCCAGGAGCGCGGCGAGCTGGAGGAACTCGGAACGATGATCGGCGCTGCCCGTCGTCGAGCTGCGGGCGAACTGGCGCAACGGGTGGAGGCGGAGCTCACGGCCTTGGCGATGCCGCATGCGCGGCTCACCTTCGAGGTTTCCCCGCTGCCCGATCTGGGACCTCAGGGAGGCGATCAGGTGACGTTGCTGTTCGCGGCCAACCCGGGATCGACGCCTGCCCCCCTGGCCAAGGTCGCCTCGGGCGGCGAACTGTCACGGGTCCGGCTGGCGCTGGAAGTGGTCCTTGCTGGCGGGGCGTCGGGGCACACCTTCGTCTTCGACGAGGTGGACGCCGGGGTCGGCGGCGCAGTCGCCTTGGAGATCGGGCGCCGGCTCAAGCGGCTGGCGGCGAGCAGCCAAGTCATCGTCGTCACCCATCTCGCGCAGGTGGCAGCCTTCGCGGACCGGCAGTTCGTCGTTCACAAGGCCGACGACGGACAGGTCACCACATCGGGGATCGCCGAGGTGACCGGCGAGGCCCGCGTCGATGAGTTGGCCCGGATGATGGCCGGATTCGACACCACCAAGGCGGCCCGCGATCACGCCGCCGAACTGCTTGCGCAGGCGAGCGACTGAGTGGATGAACCTGCCGGGTGCGTCGGCTTGACAGACCCGGCAGAATGAAGTGAACACGCGCACGAACGCGGCATAGGTGAGGCAGGGGAAGGCAGCACCGAAGCCGAAGGAGAGCGTCGTGAACACCACCCGCGGGATGTTGACCATCATGTCCGCACCCTCACCGTTGTGCCCGCACGTCGAATGGGCCCTCGGTGGGGTTGTTGGCGCGCCCATTTCGCTGGACTGGCGACCCCAGCCGGCCGAGCGAGGCAGCTATCGCAGCGAGTTCAGTTGGACGGGGGCCCCGGGGGTCACAGCCACGTTGGTGAGCGCGCTCAAGCGTTGGCCGCGGCTGCGTTTTGAGGCATCCGAGTCGGGGAGTGCGGTTGCCGAGCCCGAGCGCTACTCCTACACGCCCACGCTGGGCGTGTTTCACGCGATGACCACGCTGAACGGTGACGTCGTGGTTCCCGAGGACCGGCTTCGACGGGCAATGCTGACGGCGGCCGGCGATGCGGAGGCGCTGCAGGACGAACTGGATGCCCTGCTGGGATCAGCGTGGGACGAGGAACTCGACGTGTTCCGGCAGGCAGGCGAAGGGGAGTCCCTGCGCTGGCTGCACGAGGTGGGCTGAACGCCGCCTTGATATGCGAGGGGCCCCACGAGCAGTCATGCTCGTGGGGCCCCTGCGTCGTGACAGGCGAGTCAGGCCGTGACGTTCTCGTTCGTGACCGCGACGGCAACGTTGTGGCCACCGAAGCCGAACGAGTTGTTCAGCGCGGCGAGGTCGCCCGCGGGCAACGTTCGCGTCGCGTTCGCGGCAATGTCGAGGTCCAGCCCCTCTTCCGGATCGACCAGGTTGATGGTCGGCGGCACCACGCGGTCGCGCAGGGCCAGGACGGGGGCGAGCGTCTCCAGGGCGCCTGCGGCGCCCAGCAGATGCCCGGTCATGGACTTCGTCGACGTGACGACCACCTGGTCGGTGGCCGCGCCCAGCGCCAACCGGATCGAATGAGCCTCGGTCACGTCACCTTGTGGCGTCGAGGTGCCGTGGGCGTTGACGTGGCGGATGTCAGCGGGGGCCAGCCCGCTCTCGCGCAACGCCTTGATCATGGCCTGGGCCTGGCCGTGGCCGGACGGCTCGGGCTGCACGATGTCGTGGTTGTCGTCGGAGATCCCCGCACCCGCCAGGGTGCCGTAGATCTTCGCCCCACGGGCCCGCGCGTGCTCCAGGGACTCCAGTACCAAGACGGCGGAGCCTTCGCTGAGCACGAAACCGTCCCGGCCCTTGTCCCAGGGGCGCGAGGCCGTCTGGGGGTCGTCGTTGCGCTTGGAGAGCGCCTGCATCTGAGCAAAGGCACCGATCGGAAGCGGATGGATGGTGGCTTCCGTTCCACCCGCCACGATGATGTCGGCGCGGCCGAGGCGGATCTGGTCCACTGCGAGCGACAGCGCCTCGTTCGAGGAGGCGCATGCCGACACGGGGGCGTGTACGGCTGCAGCGGCGTTCACCAGGAGGCCGACGTTCGCCGCAGAAGCATTCGCCATCAGCATGGGGATGGTGAAGGGGCTGACCCGGCGCGGGCCCTTGTCCTTGTAGACGTCCCAGTTGCCCAGCAGCGTGTGGAGGCCGCCGATGCCGGTGCCCAGGCAGACCGCCAATCGCTCGGGGTCGATCTCATTACCGTCGCCCAACCCGAGGCCGGCATCCAGCCAGGCCTCCTCCGCGGCAATGAGCGCCAGTTGGGTGTTGCGGTCCAGCCGCCGAGCCTTGACCCGGTCGATCTTCTCGCTGGGATCATGGGCGACATGCCCGGCGATGCGGACGGACAGGTCCTCGGCCCAGGGCTCGGTCAGCGCACGCACGCCGGACTGCCCGGCCAACATGGCGGACCACGTCGACGCCACGTCGCCACCCAGCGGCGTCGTGGCACCCATTCCGGTGATGACGATCTGCTTCATCGATCTCGTTCCTTCGTGCTGGAGGCGGAGCTCCCCGGACGTGGTGCGTCCGAGATGGTGGGGCGCCCGGACCCCCGGGCACCCGCGGCGACGTCAGCTGTGCTGCTCGACGTAGGCGACGGCGTCGCCGACGGTCTTGAGGTTCTTGCTCTCCTCGTCGGGGATCGTGACGCCGAACTTGTCCTCGCAGCCGACGATGATCTCGACCATCGCGAGGCTGTCGACGTCGAGGTCATCGACGAAGGACTTGTCGAGCTGGACGTCCTCGACCGGGACGCCGGCAACCTCGTTGACGAGCTCGGCGAGCTGCGAACGGATCTCTTCAGTGGTGGCCATGAGGTTTCTCCTTGATGTGTTGGTGTGCAGATGTTGCACCGGCCAGGAAGGCCGGACGAGGTGGGTGGGTCAGGGGATCGTGATGACCTGACCGGCGTAGACCAGCCCGGCACCGAAGCCGATGATGAGGCAGGTGTCGCCGCTGGTGGCCTCGCCGCTGCGGATCATCGCGTCCAGGGCGACGCCGATGGAGGCGGCCGAGTTGTTGCCGTAGTGGACGATCGTGCGCGCGACCTTCACCGAGTCGGGCAGCTTCAGGTGCCGCAGCATGGCGTCGGTGATCCGGTTGTTCGCCTGATGGGGGACGAACAGGTCGAGCTCCTCAGGGGACAGCCCGGCGGCCTCGAGGGCTCGCTTGGCCGCGTCCGCGATGAAGGTGGTCGCCCAGCGGAACACGGGACGGCCGTCCATCATGATCTGGGACGGTTCCCCGGTGGCGACAGCCTCGGGCCAGGTTCGGTTCATCTCGATGACGGTCGCCTGATGCCCGTCCGATCCCCACACGAGGGGGCCCATCGTCGCGACCTCGGATGGTCCGACCACGGCGGCGCCCGCGCCGTCGGCGAACAGGAACGCGGTGGTGCGATCGGTCAGGTCGGTCATCTCCGACAGCGTCTCGGCGCCGATCGCCAGCACATGCGTGGCGGCACCGGAGCGCACCAGCGATTCAGCCATGCCGATGCCGTAGCAGAACCCGGCGCACGCGGCGGAGATGTCGAACGCCGCAGCGTCCACGCATCCCAGTTCGGCGGCGACGATCGCTGCCAGGGACGGCGTCTGCACCAGGTGGCTGACCGTCGAGATGATGACGGCGTCGATGTCGGCCGCGGTCAGGCCGGCACGTTCGATGGCTTGGCGGGCGGCCGCCAAGGACAGGGAACGAACATCTTCCCCCTCAGCCACCCAACGGCGCTCCACGATGCCGGTGCGCTGCTGGATCCACTCGTCAGAAGAGTCGATGTAGGTGCACATCTCGGCGTTGTCGACGACGCGACTCGGGACCGCGGCGCCCAGCCCCTCGACCCGCGCGTACGGCGATCCCTTGCTGGCAGTGATGGGCACGTTCTCAGGCCTCCTGGCTGGACGTCGACGCATGCTCGGCCACGAAGGCGCGGGCGTCATCGAGCTGATCGGGTGTGTTGAGATTGAACAAGGCGACACCGGCCAGGTTCCGCTTGGCGATGCCGGTCAGGGTCCCGGACGGCGGCAATTCGAGGATCCCCGTCACGCCCAGGGCGGCCATCGTCGCCATGCAGAGATCCCATCGGACCGGCGAGGTGACCTGGTTCACCAGGCGCGCCAGATAGTCCGCCCCGTGGGCCACGACGGCCCCATCGGCGTTGCTGAGCAGGGTCAGCGCCGGATCGGTGGCCCGCAGGGAGGCTGCGGCCGCTGCCAGGCGGACACGTCCGGGTTCCATGTGGGAGGTGTGGAAGGCGCCGGCGACCGACAGCGGGACGACGCGGCTGCCGGATGGCGGGTTGGCCTTCAGTTCGGCGATCTGCTCCGCGGTCCCGGCAGCGACGATCTGGCCGGATCCGTTGTGGTTCGCCGCGGTCGCTCCCAGCGCCTCGATGGCTGCCACGACCGCGGCGGCATCGCCGCGGACGACTGCAGCCATGGTCGTGGGACGCAGCGCGGATGCCTCCGCCATGCCCAGCGCGCGCTCGCGGACCAGCGACACGGCGTCTCGCGGGCTGATCACGCCGACACCGGCGGCCGCCGTGATCTCGCCGACACTGTGCCCCGCGGCGATGTCCGCGCCGCGGAACGGCACCGTTGAGTCGCCGGTGAGCGCCTGGGCGGCCACCAGACCCGCTGCCACCAGGAGGGGCTGGGCGATCGCGGTGTCCCGGATGGCCTCCGCGTCGGCGTCGGTCCCGTAGTACGCCAGGTCGATGCCCGCGGCCTCGGAGAAGGCCGTCACGGTATCGACGGCGGGGCCGGTGAGCCAAGGGGCGAGGAATCCGGGGGTCTGGGCGCCCTGTCCGGGCGCGACGATCGCAAGCACGAGGACCATCTTCTCGGGCGGGAAGGTCTCTCCATGACGAGGGACACACAGTCTTTCCCGACGGGGTTTGTGGGAATCCTCCAGTGGCTACGCCTCGGTGAGGAGCCGCCCCAGCGTGCCTGCCAGGCGAAGCACGTAGCCGCCTCGGGGATCCGATGGCGCGTAGCCGGTGAGGTCTTCCACGCGGCCGAGCCGGTAGCGGACGGTGTTGGCGTGGATGAACAAGCGGCGCGCGGTCGCCTCGATGGAGGTGCCGGTGGCCCAGTACGCGTCCAGGGTGCGCATCAGGTCACCGGTGTGCTGGGCCAGCGGAAGATAGATGTCATGGGCAAGCTCGCGCCGGGCGTGACCGTCACCGGCCAGGGCGCGTTCCGGCAACAGCGCGCGGGCCGACACCGGTCGGGGGGCATCGACCCACGCCGACGCCGCGCGGCGACCCGAGGTGGCCGCGCGGGCGCTCACGACGGCCTCGACCAGATCCGGCACCACGGTGCCGACGACGACCGGACCATCGCCGAAGTAGGGGGTCAGGTCGGACGCGTGCGCGAGCGCCTCCTCCTCCGTCGTGAAGTCCCCGCCTAGCAGGACGACCAGGCGCGGTCCCTGTCCGGCCGCCAGGATGTCGAGCCCGCGGCGGGCGGCGGCGCCGCGCAGGTCACGCAGTGAGGCGTCCCGGGCGGGAAGATCGCCGAGGATGACCGTCAGACCGCGGGGCGAGTGCCAGCCGAGCGTCGAGGCCCGCGACACGACCGACTCGTCGGCGTCTCCGCGCACCACCGCGTCCATCACGAGAGCCTCGAGCCGGGCGTCCCAGGCGCCCCGGGTCTCGGCGGCGCGGGCGTACACCTCAGCGGCGTCGAAGGCGATCTCGCGGCTGTACTGCAGGACCGCCATGGTCAGGGTGGGGCGGTCGGATCGGGGCAGCTGGGAGGTGATCTGCTCCTCGACCGTCTCCACGGTCGTGCGGATCAGGTCGACGGTCTGCTGCAGGGTGAGTTGGCGCATCAGCGACCGGGGTGCCGAGGCGAAGATGTTGGGTTGTTCCACGTCGCCGGCCCCGCCCCGGAACCAATCCAGGAAACCGTCGACCCCAGCCCGCACGACCAGGGTGACGGACGCGCGGTTGTTCGCGTCCAGATCGCCGAACCAGGGGTAGTGCGCCGTGATCTGCGCCAGGGCGGCCGTCGTCATCGACGCGGCGGCCGCGGCCAGCCTCTTGGACATGGCAGCGCGCGCCCGGCCGGTCGGCATCCACTCTCGCACCTGATCGCGCATGCGCCCTCCTTCAAGGGCAGAACACTACCCGCGTGCGAGAGGCTGCGGCGCTCGTGCGACGATGAGCCCGTGTCGAGACGAGATCCGGTGGTCGATCTGCGGGAGATCGCGCGCCTGTTGGAGCGGCGCGGCGGGCAGACGCGGCGCGCCCAGGCGTTTCGCCGGGTGGCCGAACTGTTGGGCGGTCTCGACGCGCCGCAGCGTGCCGACCTGGATGCCCGCAGGGCGTGGTCGTCCCTTCCTGGGGTCGGCGCCACCACGACCCGGGTGATCGCCCAGTCCCATGACGGGCTGGTGCCGGACTACCTCGCCGAACTGCAGAACGCTGACGGGCCGCTCGCGCCGAGCAACGACGTCCTGGATGCCTTGCGAGGTGACCTCCACTCCCACACCGACTGGTCGGACGGCTCGAGTTCGCTCACCGAGATGGCGCTGGAGGCGTTGCGTCTGGGCCGCAGCTACCTCGCCGTCACCGATCACAGTCCGCGGCTGCGGATCGCCCGTGGCCTCGACCGGACGCGCAGGCTGGCCCAACTCGACGAGATTGCGGCGCTCAATGAGGCATTGCCGGGGTTCACGGTTCTCGCCGGTGCCGAGGTCGACATCCTCGACGATGGGGGGCTCGACGGGGACGCCGACACCTTGGGCCGGCTGGATGTGGTGGTTGCCAGCGTGCACAGCAAGCTCGCCCTGCCCGCCGAGGCCATGACGAAGCGGCTGGTCGCGGCGATCGCGCATCCGCGCACCGACATCCTCGGGCATGTCACGGGCCGGCTGGTGGCGGGGGACCGCGGAACGCGCCCCCCGAGCGCCTTCGACGCGGAAGTCGTATTCGAGGCGTGCCGCACCTTCGGTGTCGCCGTGGAGATCAATAGCCGACCCGAGCGACGTGACCCACCCGCCGATCTGCTCGCGCTGGCCCGCGACCTGGGATGCGTGTTCAGCATCGACACTGACGCGCATGCCCCCGGCCAGCTCGGGTTCAGCGAGTACGGGGCGGCCGCGGCGGACGCCGCGGGGATCCCGGCCGAGCGCATTCTGACCTGCTGGGAACTGCCCCGGCTGCGGGCCTGGCTGGCCGAACCATCTCATCGTGAATCTCTCGGTTCGGAGAGATAGGGTGGCAAAGAGTCCCGGCGGGGACCATTGACCCGCCGTCGTCCGCTGTGAGAAAGGACACATCAGTGGCACCTCGCGACAACGCGGGCCCCATCCTCAACGGCCTGCCTACCAACCTGCCCGACATCGACGCGGAGGAAACAGCGGAGTGGCTGGAATCCCTCGACGGCATGATCGATGAGCAGGGCCGGAACCGGGCGCGATACATCATGCTCAAACTGCTCGAGCGTTCGCGTGAGCGGCACCTCGGCGTCCCCTCGCTCACGGCCACCGATTACGTCAACACCATCCCCGCGGAAGCGGAACCCTGGTATCCCGGAGACAAGGACCTGGAGCGGAAGTTCCGGCGGCTGCTCCGGTGGAACTCCGCCGTCATGGTGCACCGCGCGCAGCGTCCCGGTGTCGGCGTCGGTGGGCACATCTCGACGTTCGCCTCCTCCGCCACGCTCTACGAGGTGGGCATGAACCACTTCTTCCGCGGGAAGGATCATCCCGGCGGTGGCGACCAGGTGTTCTTCCAGGGGCACGCCAGCCCGGGCATGTACGCCCGCGCCTTCCTGGAGGGCCGCCTGCAGGAGGCGGACATGGACGGGTTCCGCCAGGAGAAGAGCCACATCGTCGACGGGCAGATCCGGGCGCTCCCCAGCTACCCGCACCCGCGGCAGATGCCGAACTTCTGGGAGTTCCCGACCGTGTCGATGGGGATCGGCCCCATCAACGCGATCTGGCAGGCGCAGTTCAACAAGTACCTCCACAACCGTGGCCTGAAGGACACCAGCCAGCAGCACGTCTGGGCGTTCCTCGGCGACGGCGAGATGGACGAGGTGGAGAGCCGCGGCGCGCTCCAGACGGCGGCCTACGAGGAGTTGGACAACCTCACCTTCGTCATCAACTGCAACCTGCAGCGCCTGGATGGCCCGGTGCGCGGCAACGGCAAGATCATGCAGGAGTTGGAGTCGTTCTTCCGTGGTGCGGGCTGGAACGTGATCAAGGTCGTGTGGGGTCACGGCTGGGATCCGCTGCTGGCCGCCGACAAGGACGGCGCGCTGGTCAACCTGATGAACAGCACCTCCGACGGCGACTACCAGACCTTCAAGGCCAACGACGGCGGGTACGTCCGCGACCACTTCTTCGGGCGCGACCCGCGTACCGCGGCGATGGTGGAGGACTGGGACAACGATCGCATCTGGAACCTCACCCGCGGCGGACACGACTACCAGAAGGTGTATGCGGCCTACGACGCGGCCACCAAGTTCACCGGTGCCCCGACCGTGATCCTCGCCCACACCATCAAGGGCTACTTCCTCGGGCAGCACTTCGCCGGCCGCAACGCCACGCACCAGATGAAGAAGATGGCGCTGGATGATCTGAAGCAGTTCCGCGATCGGCTCGACATGCCCGTCACGGACGCCCAGCTCGAGGAGAACCCCTACCTTCCGCCGTACATCCGCCCCGACGAGTCCGACCCGCGTATCGCCTACGCGCTGGATCGTCGCCGGGCCCTCGGCGGCCCTGTCCCGGAGCGTCGCAACAAGCCGCAGGCACTCAAGCTCCCCGACGACAAGGCGTACGCCTCGGTCAAGAAGGGATCCGGTCACCAGCAGATCGCCACCACCATGGCGTGGGTGCGGTTGCTGAAGGACCTGCTGCGTGACAAGGAGTTCGGTGCACACGTGGTGCCGATCATCCCCGACGAGGCGCGCACGTTCGGTATGGACTCGCTGTTCCCGACCATCAAGATCTACAACCCCCACGGCCAGAACTACACGCCGGTGGATCACGACCTGATGTTGTCCTACCGTGAGGCCAAGGACGGCCAGATCATCCACACCGGCATCAATGAGGCCGGTTCGGTGGCGTCCTTCTCGGCGGTCGGTTCCAGCTACGCCACCCACGGTGTGCCCATGGTTCCCGTCTACATCTTCTATTCGATGTTCGGGTTCCAGCGCACCGCCGACGCCATCTGGGCTGCGGCCGATCAGCTCGCCCGGGGCTTCCTCATCGGCGCCACCGCGGGTCGTACCACGCTGACCGGCGAGGGCACCCAGCACATGGATGGGCACAGCCCGGCTCTGGCGGCGACCAACCCGGCCGTCGTGCAGTACGACCCGGCGTACGGCTATGAGATCGCCCACATCATGCAAGACGGGCTGCGTCGCATGTACGGGGAGAACCCGGAAGACGTCATCTTCTACCTGACGGTCTACAACGAGCCGATCGTCCAGCCGAAGGAGCCCGACGATGTCGACGTCGAGGGCATCCTGCGGGGCATGCACCTGGTGTCGAAGGGCAACGCGGAGGGTCTGGCCTCCGACGCCAAGCACGTACAGTTGCTGGCCTCGGGGGTGGGCATCGCCTTCGCCCTGGAGGCCCAGCAGTTGCTGCGTGACGACTGGGGCGTGATCGCCGATGTGTGGTCGGTCACCTCGTGGACGGAACTGCGGCGTGACGCCATGGCGGTGGATTCGAACCGGTTCCTGCACCCCGAGGTAGCGGTGGACGATCCGTGGATCGTGCAGAAGCTCGCCGACGCGCCCGGCCCGGTCATCGCGACCTCGGACTACATGCGTCAGGTCCAGGACCAGATCGCGCAGTGGGTTCCCGGCGACTTCGCGTCGCTCGGCGCCGACGGGTTCGGCTTCTCCGACACCCGGGCGGCAGCGCGGCGCTTCTTCCACATCGACGGTCCGTCGATGGTGGTCAAGGCGCTGCAGATGCTGGCCAAGAACGGTGAGATCGATCGCACGTGGCCGGGGCAGGCAGCCGACAAGTACAGGCTGCTTGAGGTCACTGCGGGCGCGTCCGGTAACGCTGGTGGTGACGCTTAACAGGCGTTCGTTCCCGACCCGACGCGCGCGGGGCGCCACGCTTTCGTGGTGCCCCGCGCGCGTCTCTGCCCCTGTTCGCTCTACGATGGGGTGGTGATTCGCACCAAGGAAGGGGAATCCCCGGTGGGCAACACGCCCGAAGCACCGGGTGGCAAGCCCGCAGTGACGGCCCTCGGTTTCGAGCCGGGGCAGATGGTTCAGGAGCTCGGCTGGGACAACGACGCCGACGAAACCCTGCGCGACGCGATCATGGAGGCCATCGATGCCGACATGATCGAGGATCCGATCGAAGCGGTCGACGCGGTCGTGCTCTGGTGGCGCGACGAGGACGGGGACGTCGCGGATGGTCTCGTCGACGCGCTCCGCGACCTCTCTCAGGAGGGCCACATCTGGCTGTTCACGCCGAAGATTGGCCAGGAGAGCCACGTCGATCCCACCGACATCGCCGAAGCGACCCTGGCCGCAGGCCTGGTGTTGGCCAACCCGGCGACCGTGTCCTCGCAATGGCAGGCCCAGCGCATCGTGCGTCCCAAGGGCGGGCGGCGCTAGCGCTTGGTGTCACGGCTGACGCGTCGCCGGTAGGATTGGCCGCTGGGGCGCATAGCTCAGTTGGTTAGAGCACCTGCCTTACAAGCAGGGGGTCGGGGGTTCGAGTCCCTCTGCGCCCACCCAAAGTGTCTTTCGGGAACACGCGACATCGAAAGATGTGGTGTGTTCCCGTTTGGCTTCCTTGCCTTCGTCGCCGCCCTGGTGTGCTTCGCGGAAGATGGTGGCGAAGGGCTCAGCCAAGGTGGGGCGGAGTTGTTCGTCGTCGGTGATGTCCAGGCGGGTGTAGAACGCTTGGTTCGCGATCCTGCGGTCGGCGTCGCCGGAGTACTGGTAGGCGCGGTGCGCATCTGTCAGGAGCCGCAGGCTGTCGTGGAGGAACGCGCGCCCGCCCGTGTGGTGCTCGCTGTGCTCGGCCAGGCGACGGTTCACGTCCGCCAGGCCCGCGCGGATGCGGTCTTGGTGGCGCTTGAGCGTCGCGAGGTCGATCGCGTCCGCGAAGTGCGCGGCAAGCAGCTTGTCGCTCTCTGCTTCAAGCCTCGCCCGGTTGGCGGTGAGGTCGGCGAACTCTTGATCGCGTCCCGCGCTGCGCTTGTCGAATGCGGCGTCGACTTCGGCGGCGAGGTGCCGGTATTCGGCCTCGCTGATGGTGATGTTGCCGTAGGAGCTCTCGACCAGGCGCTCCGCAACCTGCACGGGCACGGCCCGTCGGGTACAGGTGGTCTTCTTCGCTGCTCTGCCGGAGCAGACGAAGTAGGCGTAGGTCGTGCCGCGCGGGTTGGTGGCGAAGTCCAGCAGCATCCTCGACCCGCAGGTGCCGCAGTGCAGCAGGCCCTTCAGATGGTGAGCATGCTGCACGTGCCGGGTTGCGTGCGCGTTGCGCGCCTTCAGCAGCGATTGCACCTGATCGAACAGCGCGGGCTCCACGATGGGTGCGTGCGCGCCGGGATGCAGCGCGCCCTTGTAGCGGATCACCCCGGCGTAGTACGGGTTCGTCAACACACGGTAGAGAGCGTTCTTCCCCAGCGGCTTCGACGGACGCTTCGGCGACGGCACCGACAGCAGGCCACGCGCGGTGAGGTCACGCAGCAGCGCAGTCACAGAGGTCTCGCCGGTGGCGTACTGCTCGAACGCCCAGACGATCAGAGGCGCGCGTTCGGGATCGACCTCGACCGTGCGTACCTCGCGGCCTCACTCGTCGGTGCGGCGCACGTTCAAGTAGCCGATGGGTGCGCGTCCGGGGGTGCCGCCCTGAGCGACCTTCTGTGTGAGCCCCTTGGTGACTTCGGCGGCCAGGTTGCGGCTGTAGAACTCAGCGATGGACGACATGATGCCGTGGACGAGCATCCCCGACGGGGTCTGGTCGATGGACTCGGTGGCGGACACGAGGGTGACCCCGGCGTTGATGAGGGCTTCGTGAATCTTCACGTCATCGGCGCGGTTGCGGGCGAGCCGGTCGAGCTTATGCACGATGCAGAAGGTGACGCGGGTCGCGGCGATGAACGCCAGCATGTCCTGCAGCCCGTCACGGTCTGCCGAGCGTGCGGACTCTCCGGCGTCGATGAACTCGCGCACGACCCGCGTCCCCAGCTCGTCGGCCTTCCGCGCGTTCGCCTCGCGCTGGGCCGGGATCGAGAAGCCTTCCTCAGTGCCGCCGCGCTCGGCCTGCTCACGCGTCGACACACGGAGGTAGGAGACGGCGAGCAGCACGGACGCATCGGCGGCCCGCTCGGACGTCGTGGTGTCGAGTGTCGCGCTGCTCATGCTGGACCTCCATTCTGGTGGTCACGTATCCGACTCATCGGTGCTGTTTGACGGTCCCGCAAATCTTGCGGGACCGTGTTCCGGGTTCGCGATCTGACGGACGCTCTCCGGGACCGGGAGCCCGTAGGGGTCTGGCTCGCCG
>RRZU010035933.1_pt1 | contig 20143 bp, 6 predicted proteins | sample 2165561 | NCBI WGS metagenome assembly RRZU01 (sample SAMN10456909, study PRJNA506462) | wastewater metagenome | isolation source: wastewater sludge | place: USA: Moscow, Idaho | reverse complement strand
TGAAAATGAGAATTATAACGGAGAACCAACACCTGGTTCTCATCATCATAGAATAGTTCATGTACCATGGCTTGTATTTTTTAGCGGTAAATAATATATTTTTTACTTGATTGTGTATTACTCCACAAATATAAGTATATATATCTCCCAACGACACTTTTTAGGATTTATTTTGAGTTAAATGTCTGATTATTTTGATATTGTAATAATTTACACTACATATTTACAGCTTTATTGTAGTAGTTTTTTCAGGTGGTTGAATGATTTTTCGTTTGTCACGAATCGTTCATGCGAAATACAAAAAAACGGAAAAGTGAATTGCACTTTTCCGTTTTTCTTTTTTCGTCGTTTATGACTACATCGTTGCGATACAAACTTTTTATTTTCGCATCACTTTAAGAGTTGTGAGCAGTTCACCGGTGCGGCTGTTCGAGATTTTAATCAGGTAAAGCTGCGATGATATTCCTTTGTTACAATAGATTTTAAGTGCATTATTTCCTGCCTGTACGAAGTGTTTGCTGCTTTGCAAAGTCCTTCCTAATAAATCATCAATATTAATTGTAATTTCTTCGGCCTGCTCAACGAAAGCCCTGATATTTAATTCGGTGTTAAATACACCCGGATATACCCCAAAAGCTGTATTTACACGAACATTGTTTACTCCGGTAGGATTTGCCATACCGGCACAAACTCCGATTGTACGTGTCATTGATGAACCTTCGCTATCAGTAACTGTAAAATTAAAATAGCGTATACCCGTTATTCCGTTTGCAGGTGTGATTTTTACCGATGAACCTGTATGTTCAAGTGTCAGGCCAGCCGTTGCAACAGAGCTATAGGCCGGGCTTTTAGTAAACCCAACTGTATATGGCGCTAAATTGGGTGTTGCATTCTGACCAGCTGGTATAAATACCTGTGGTACCGACATCCACTCAAGGTAATTGTCAAGGTTTGTATATCCGTCTTTGTCGGTATCAGCATTACTATCCGAGAAATCGCCCGAAGCCGAATTAGGATTTGTACCATACAGGTTTTCCCACCAGTCAGGTAATCCATCTAAATCGGTATCGAAACTGGCTGGACGTGATTCGGCAGGCATGTCTTCATACCCTCCCGCATCGTCGTGATGGTCAATCAGACCCAATTTGCCGGATATACTGCCTTTGTAAGTAGTTGTGCCGGTAAGCGTTTCGTTAATAACCCGAATATCATGATTATCCAAAGGTAAGTTTGCTCCCACGTCAGATAATACCGATTTGTAAGCTGTTTTTGTGGTTTCGATGGTTGCATATGACGGGAAAAATGCCTGTGAAGCAAATACCGTCCAGTTCACAACCTGATTGTTAGATGTAGTATAAGTTCGCCCACAGGTATTGTCAGTGCCATCGCACATCAATGTCCCGTTGGTGTTTTCTTCAATATTTCCGGAGAAAAAATAACTTTGCGAACCACTTCCTGTGCCTTCCAAATCAGCTTTAAGCATGGTAGTTTGGGTGGACGAAGGGCCTCTTTTGAAATAATTATTTACAAAGTTTACCTCGTGTGCTCCACCATCGGTGGCACGTGTGCCCCAGTTGTAAACCACCATGTTGAATATATCTAAACGTCCTGAGTAATATCCGTTTCCATCCAGACCGCCGGCCATACTCCAGTTTCGACCCGAATTATGTGCCAACAGGTTGTGGTGCAACGAAGCCACATCGCCACCCATACTGCCGGCATAACCGTGAGCTGTACCCGCCGGATAATTCTGGTGACCGGCAACGTTCAACGCTTCGGAGATAAGGGTACGTTGCATTGTAATATTTTTGGCATTTCGCGAACTTACAGCCTCATCTATGGTCCATCCTACAGAGCAATGGTCCATGATACTATGATTGGCACCAGCCATACCTATACCATCGTAGGTGTTACCCGTTTGTCCTAATCGCATACGTACAAACCGAATAACCGATTCGTTGTTTATGCCGAGAGGCGCATAGCGCAGGGTAATACCTTTCCCGGGTGCTGTTTGTCCGGCTATTGTAATATTCGGGTTGCACATTGTTCGTGCGGGCATATCAATATAGCCCGATACATTGAAAAGTACTGTTCTGGGGCCGGTTCCCTGAGTTATTGCATCGTGAAAACTTCCTGGTCCTGTGGAGTTGAGATTGGTTACATAAACTACTTTACCTCCGCGTCCACCGATAGCAAAACGGCCATACCCTTCGGCTCCTTTGAATGCCAGAACCCGCGGCTTGTAAACCCACATATTCCCTTTGGTAACTGTGCCTGTTGATGTTACTTCGTCGACACGCCAATAGTAATTGTTCAAACTATACGAGTTTACGGTATAGGTAGTATCGTTTAAGGCTTTGTTACCTACAAAAACGGCTGATGAAGTAGTGGCATTGGCTACTGTAGCAGAGTCGGTGCCAAAATACAAATTGTGCGACTGAGCGGTTTCAGCCTTCAACCATTTTAATTGTATGGTGCCGGCATCGCCATCTACATGTAAATCGCCATTCACCGGATAAGGTGAATAGGCCTGATGTAAGGCATTGGGTGTGTTGATTTCGAATCCGTTTAGAGGTACGCAATTAAAAGGATTTGTAGTGCCGCTTTTTGACACAAGAATTGGTTCAAAACGAATGACAGCATCCTGACCTTCCGCAACATCGAATGTAAGGTAACAAATGGGTACTTTGGCCATATCCAACTCTCTGACAGTTGGTGTGAGCGTTGCCACTGCCAAAGTGTTGTTTACATATACTTTTATCGGATTGTAAACAAAAGCGGTTGCACCATCCACGTTATTGTGGTAGGTCAGCAAGGTGTTTTTGCCTGCTGGTAAACCGTGTATTACCATTTCAATTACCCTTGAAAAACCACCGTCCAGTGTTAATTTGGCATCGGCTGTAACTGTAGTGCTGGTAATTCCTCCTTTATAATAATTTGTCCATACTATAGTGTCGGCTCCTTCCAGAGTTTTGCCATTTAAAGTGACGGTTACAGTATCGAGCAAAGAGTTGGGGTTTGCCATTTTAATGCTTACCGAATTTGCATTGGCAAATGTCCATGCCCTGAAATTGGGATTGTTTCCTTCTGCCTCGGAACGACCTGAACGGTTTATGTCGACTTTGAACGATGGAAGTTCATCGGCTTTTACCAGTATGGAACTGGTGAAAAGGAAAGAGAGAAGAGTAAAAATGAGAATGCTTTTTTTCATAGGATAATAGATGTTGATTTTACAATTTTTTAAATTGACGATGCTTTAAATGTAATGTAATCAGAGTAGTTATTATGAGTTATTACTTTTATACAAATTTATGCCAATGAAAGGTACTTTTTAAGAATGATTGCTAATATTAAGGGTAGTGAAATTGGTTATTTTACGTATATATAATCTTCAAATGTTATTGATTGTTCTTGAATTGCTCCTCAAAAATATATCTTTACATTACGTAATGTTTTTTAAATTGGTTATCAATGAAAATAAAACCTTTGATCGTATTTTTGTTACTTTCTGTAAATCTTCTAAAATCACAATTAACTCCTCAATTTCATCATTTTTCAGTAGACGATGGATTATCAGAAAATAACATCCTCTGTATGTTGCAGGATAAAAAGGGCATTTTGTGGTTTGGGACATATGATGGTTTAAATAGTTATGATGGATATAATTTTAATCATTACAAAGGTTCCGAACATCATAAATTTAAACTTTCAAATTATAGAATTGACAATATTCAGGAAGATTTAAACGGTTTTTTGTGGATTCAAACATATGATGGTAGGCACTATCGATTTAATACTTCAAAATTTGAATTTATACCTATACCCGAAATTGTTGCTTCGTATTCAAAAAAAGCGAATATTTATCGTGAAAAATATATATCAAAAGATAGTTCCGTTTGGCTATACGCCAATGATCAATCAGTATCGTCAATCCTTAGAGTATCAGCAGATTCAACAAATACGAATTTTCGATTAACTGATTTTCAATTGACATCCCCTATAAATGAGACTGTAAAAGTAAACTCAATTGTAAAAGGTACAGGAGGCATCAGTTGGATTTTGACAAATTTAGGTATTTATTATGTAATTAATTCCGAAAGTAGAATAAAAACATTTCAAAATCCGGCATTAAGAAATGAGTTCTTCTCATTTTGTGAGCAGGATAAATATTGTTTTTTTGGAGGAAAAAATGGACTTTTTATCAAATATAATGCAAAGAATCAGAATTTTTCAAGGGTGAAAATCTCATCGCAATTTGATGTCATAAAATTATGTAATATAGGCAAAAATCATGTTTTATTGATAACAAATTCAAAACAATTTTTTGTATACGATATTTATGAAAATACCATTGAAAAACATGAACTTTCAAATAAGGTACCAGGTGTTATTTATGATATACAAAGGGATGATTCGGGTAAAATATGGTTTGCAACGAATTTTAACGGCGCTGTTTATTTTGACCCATTGGCAAAAAAAATTCATTACCTTCAAAAAAGTCCAAATGCTGAAATTTCAGGCATACTTACACCCAAGTTAAGCGTATTAAATGATAAAAATGGAAATACTTGGATTTCTACAAGCCCAGGAGGTTTTTATTTGTTTAACAAAGCAAAAAACAGTTTAGAACCCTTTTTTAATAATCCTTTATCAAAAGAAAGAAAATTCTCTAATCTATTACATGCCGCTATCTCAGATAATCAGGGGAATGTGTGGATTAGTACCTATTCACAAGGGGTTGATAAAGTGTCATTTAATAAGTCGGATTTTCAATTTATACGTCCTGTAAATTCCGATGTTTATACCAATGCCAATGAAATTAGAGCGTTGTATAAAGACGCGCAAGGAATGTTATGGGTGGGCTCACGTAGAGGTTATGTATATGTTTTTGATGAAGAGAATAAACTTAAAGGCCGACTTACTAATGCAGGAAGTATTGGGAATGGTAACCTGTTTGAAGCCCCTGTATATAACATAACCGAAGATAAAAAAGGAAACATCTGGCTGTCGACAAAAGGTAAAGGATTGTATAAACTAAGCCGACGGGGAAGTAATAAATTCGAAATTTCGAACTATAGACACAGTGATTCAAATAAGTACAGTATTAGTTCCGATGCAGTATATAATGTACACGTGGACAAGCAGAATAATATATGGATTGCTACATTTGGAGAAGGTATAAATCTTTTACATGATAACAATGATGTACCCATATTTATTAATAAGAATAATCAGTTGAGGAATTATCCCAAACTTTTGTGTAACAGGGTTAGATTTATAACAAGTGATAAAAATGGAAATTATTATGTTGGCTCTACAGATGGATTACTGATGTTCAGATGGGAAAATCAACCCGAGAAAGTAAAGTTCAGCAGATATTATTTTAACCCTGAAAAGAAAGTTGCGTTATCTGGAAACGATGTACAATATATATTGCCAACTCGTAACGGAGATATTTATCTGGCTCTGTTTGGTGGAGGGGTAAATGTATTGAAGCAAGTAACAAAGAATGCCAATAAGTTACCAGAAATTTCGAAATTGTATAAAAAAGATGGCTCAATTTCAAATGTAATTTATACTTTACTTGAAGATAAATCAGGTAATGTCTGGATGTCGACTCAAACAAAGCTTATTCGATATAATATAAATGACTCAACATTCAGCAATTATAAACCAGAAAACCGGAATCGTTATTTTTTTGTTGAGGGTTCTGCTGCATTATCGGCAAAGGGCGAGATTTTGTTTGGTACATCCGATGGTGTAGTGTCGTTTTCGCCTGAACGGCTGAATTTAAAAACCGATACCCTATCTATTAGGTTACGGCAATTGTATTTGTTTAATAAGCCTGTAATTGTGGGGGGTGAAAAATCACCTCTCATTAAATCGCTCGATGATACAAAAGAATTATTTCTAAATCATCAACAATCAATTTTCTCAATTGAATATACAACAATTGAATACCGGAATCCACAAAATATACAATATGCTTACAAACTCGAAGGATTTGAAAGTGACTGGAATTATGTTGGTAATCAGCAGGTGGCTACTTATACCAATTTACCTAAAGGTGAATATCTATTTCGGGTAAAATCAACAAATGATAGGGGTGAGTGGCTTTCAAATGAAAGAGTTATTCGAATTGTTAGATTACCCTCCTTTTGGGAATCAACTTTAGGGTTATTGTTCTATTTTGCCTTGTTTCTTTTGGTTTTAACTATGGTTATCTATCTGATAATTAAGTTCTATAATTTGAGGAATGAAATCTTTCTTGAACGTCAGATTGCGAATTTCAAAACAAGAATTTTTACTGATTTATCACATGAGTTGCGTACTCCTCTTACTTTGATAGCCTCACCTGTCGAGAATTTATTAAAAACCGAATCGTTTACCGATAACATTACTGACCAATTGCAAATAGTAAATAAAAATGCCCAGAGAATGATTAGACTGGTAAATCAGATTCTTGATTTTAGGAAAATTCAAAAAAATAAAATGAATTTACTTGTCGAGAAAATTAATGTAGCAACAGATGTTTGTTCAATTATTGAAAATTTCAAAAGGCTTGCATTCGAGAAAGATGTTTTAATAAATCTTCATGATACAACCAATAATGAAAAATTGTGGGTTGACAAGGATAAATTTGAGACTATTTTGTATAATTTAATATCGAATGCATTTAAATTCAGCAAGCCCGGAAAACAAATTGATATATATATAAATGACACAGATGAAAATGTGATAATAACCATTAAGGATGAGGGATTTGGCATTAGTCATGATAGAATTAAACAAATCTTTAACCGATTTGAGAGTTTTGTGCATTCAGGGAGCTCTATTCAAGCTAGTACCGGAATTGGATTATCTCTCTCAAAAGAATTAACGGAATTGCATGAAGGAACAATTTCCGTACAAAGCGATTCAAAGAATGGAAGTATATTTAGTCTTACTTTTAAGAAAGGTTTTGAGCATTTAATAAAAAAGTGTGAATTTCTGGTATCAGACTTTGATTCGGACGAGAAGATATTGGTGCAGTATTTAAATGATACAAATAACATACAAAACAATGGTGACCGTTTGAAAGTGCTGATTGTTGAAGATAATGATGAACTCAGATTTTTTCTAAAAAAAGTTTTAAGTCATCATTATGATATTATAGAAGCCTCAAATGGGGAAGAAGCCTTCGGGATTTCGCTCCAATCTTTACCTGATGTAATAGTTACAGATTTAATGATGCCTGAAACCGATGGGTTGGCATTGTTACAAAAGATTAAAACCGAGATAAGTATCAGTCATACACCTGTGATTGTGATATCAGCTAAAACTGATACTGAAAGTAAACTAGAACTCCTTCAGGCCGGTGCCGATGATTATATTGTTAAACCGTTTAGTACCAGTTATCTTGTGGGGCGTATCGATAATATTATTGCCACCAGAGCCCAATTACATAAGCTTTATCAGTCATCTTTATCAAAAGGTGTATATACTTTATCAAAACCTGATTTTACACCAAAGGATGAATATTTCATTCAAAAGACTCTTTCTTATATTGAATTAAATATTTCAAATTCAAAACTAACTATTGATGATATTGCTGAAAGTATAGGTATTAGTAGGTCAACCTTTTTTAAAAAAATGAAGAGTGTTACCGGGCTTGCACCAAATGATTTTATACGCGAACTGCGTATAGATCGTGCATTGCAAATAATGGAGGCAGGCGAAACGAATATAAGTCAGGTTTCTTTTATGGTAGGAATTGAAGATCCCCGGTATTTTAGTAAATGCTTTAAACAGAAATTTGGAGTTACGCCGCGTGATTATATAAAACAAAAGCTGTAATTTTTTAATATCGATATAAAACAAAGAATCAGACATGGCATTTTACCGGTTTAGCCACGTTTAATATCAGTAAAACCACATTTCTTTTTTAAGAGTAAATTATTTTTGCTTCAAATTATATTCATTTATCTTAAATTAATTAATATGAAGCAAATCTCTCTTTTTTTCTTATTATTGTTATCAACAATAGTTTGCGCTACTAAGATGCCGGTAGACAATACAACAATTGCAACAGCAATAACCAATGCTGCTGATGGCGATACGCTATTGCTATCGGCCGGCACCTATGCCACTGGCATAAATTTCCAAAATGGGAAGGTGATTACACTCAAATCAGCCGGAAACGGTAGTGTGGTTGTCACAATGCAGGTAAGCCCTTCAAGCTTTTCAGCTACAAACTGCGGTTTGGTATTCGATGGTATGGTTATTAACCGCGGTAGCGATAATTTTATTTACGGCGACGTAGGTAATGTTAAAAAGCTGGCATTCAACAACGACACCATCATGAATGTAAATCGCTGTATTTTACGAACACCAAATGCTGGTTACACCATTGACACAATCAGTTTCAATAATTGTATAATTAAGAATTGTGGTAGCAATGGCTATAATTTTATTTACCCTAAGCATTTGGTTAAAAACCTGTTTGTGACCAATAGTACCTTGTATAACTACACAGGAGGTGAAAGTTTATTCTATCCAAATCAAGCGGGTACAAGCAATGTTTTTAACTTTGTATTCGAGAACAACACCGTTTACAAGTGGGGAAAAGACGATTCGAGAGCATTGTGTAACACACGTGGTTCGTATAGTACGTCTTCTACATACACATTTCGGAATAATATTATCACTGAACCCGGGGTTACGGCTTTACCGAAACTTATAATTGCCACAGGTGGAACATTAACTGCCGAAAAAAACCTGGTAGTTAACTATGGAACATATGTAATGACTACTCCCACGTCGTCGACCATAAACGACCTTTCGCTTGCAGGCCTTGGATTAACATCCATAGGATTTGGAGATGCTGCAAATGGTGTATTTTCAATTTTATCGTCCTCGCCACTGGCTACAGCCAGCACCAAAAATGGTATCGTTGGCGACCCACGCTGGTTAAAAGTAATCACTTCGGCAGTAACACTTTCTACGGCAACCTTGCCCGCCGGTCTAAACTCTGTTTCGCCTGCTGAGGGAACATATAATGTTGGCGACAATGTAACTTTAACTGCGGCGAAAATTTTTGGTTATAAATTTAAAGAGTGGCGAAATTCTGCTACTAACACTGTAGTATCCACTGTAAATCCGTATAGTTTTACTATTAGTGGCAATACTTCGTTAGTGGCTGTTTATGAAACATTGAACACCTATAGCTTTACAGTTAGCAAAAGTGGTTCAGGCGGCGATTGGGGCGTATTAAATATATCTCCAGCAGCAACTAACGGTCGATATGAGGAAGGCACAATGGTAACTGTTACTGCAGCGTCAAACAAGGTTAGTAATTTCTTATATTGGGAAGATGCTTCTACTTCGCTCAGCCGAACGATTACAGTTAACAGTGATGTATCACTTACTGCAACTTACGACCAGGTTCCATTTATTGTTGGATGGGATTTTAAAGCTCAAACTCCAACAGCAGGTCGTTCAGGCGATTATTATGCTGAACTTTCCAATTCGGGTATTTTCTCACTCAATAACCAGGATGGCTCCCAAGCCTCATGGTTAGCCAGTTCATCTCTGTATTCGCCTGCATTGCCGGGTATTCGTATGTGGTCTCCGGCAAATACTTTTGCTACTCCACGTTATTATCAGGCAACATTCTCAACTGTCGGATATAAGAATATACGGGTTGAATCGCTGGTTGGTGCTTCATATCATGCATATCCGGTTATTACACTACAATATTCAACAAATGGTGTTACATATACTGAACTTAACAGAGTAGACATAACTTCTGTATATAATTCAGGGTGGATCGCGCTGAACGGTACTTTACCAGACTCGCTAAATGCCAAATCAAAAGTATATATCCGATGGATGGCTGATGTAAACAGCACTGTACCAGTATTAGGAAATGCAACAGATGTTGATGGAACCGGTATTACAAATGTATTTGTTTTTGCCGACAAAGAAGCTGTAAATGACCCAAATCCACCAGTACTAGTATCTTCTGTGCCAACAGAGAATTCAACCAACGCGTCGGCAAATGGCGCAATTATTCTTACCTTTGACGAACGTGTTAAAGCAGGTACAGGAAATTGTAACCTTGGTGCCACAACCTTAGCACCTGTTTTTGGCTCCAAAACGGTAAGTTTCTCGTATACAAAACTGGATTATAATACCAATTATACATTTACAATACCTGCTGGTGCACTTACAGATATTTCTGGAAATGCGTACCCGGGATTAACGCTACACTTCCGAACCATGAACCGCCCACAACCGGCAGCTCGTCTTTACGATGCGGTGATTGCCAAAGATGGTTCAGGCGATTACACAACTATACAGGCTGCTATTGATGCAATGCCTACCGGTAGAACTGCTCCCTGGTTGATATTTATTAAGAATGGTGTGTATAACGAAATTATCAGAATTGGTAGCACAAAACCATTTATACATTTTATTGGGCAGGATAAAGAGAAAGTGAAAATTACATTCGCAATTAACTGTAGTAGCGGACCTTCCGATACAGGATGGGCTTATAATAAAGGAAACTACGGAATGGAAGACTGTGCTTGTATGGTAATGCAGTCGAGCGATTTCTATGCTGAGAACATCTCATTTGAGAATAAATATGGAGTAGAAGCTCTGAGTGGACCAATGGCGCTGGCTATTAAAACCTACAATGACCGCTTTGCATTCTATAATTGTAAAATGCGCTCCTATCAGGATACATGGCAAACTACTAATGTCGACAACTATCGTCATTACGCTTATAAATGTCATATTGAAGGTGCTGTGGATTATATTTACAACAATGGTAACGTACTTATTGAACAATCAACAATATATAATGTAAGAGCTGGTTCGGTTATTGTTGCCCCGGCACACAAAGCAGCTACTACATGGGGTTATGTATTTAAAGATTGTACAATTGATGGAAATGCTGCCGCACAAAGTGGTGGAAACTTACTAGGACGTCCATGGCACGATAAACCACAGGCGGTTTATATCAACACAAAAGTCCTTATCCCACTTACTACCGAAGCATGGACAAACATGGGAACTATCCCAAAAATATTTGCCGAGTATAATAGCTACAATGCAAACGGACAACAATTTGATTTGTCTGGACGTAAAAAAACATATTCGTATACCGATTCATCAACAGGTCAGGTTGTAACAGGTGATGTTGAGAAAAATGCTTTAACGGATAGTGAAGCAGCTCAATATACTTATGAAAATGTAATCATGGGCTCAGACGGATGGAATCCACGTGCATACTTTGAACCGGTTGCAAAACCAACTAACGTACAAGCGTCAGGTAAAACCCTGTCGTGGACAAAGGTAGATTATGCCATTTGTTACGTAATTTTGCGCAACGATAGCGTGATAGGTTTTTCAAAAACAACCTCGTTTACAGATAATTCAGGATTAAACGGCACTACATACACTTACAAAGTGAAAGCCGCAAATGAATATGGTAGTATTGGCGAAGCATCCGACGCTGTAAATGCGGTGTATACTTCGGTTAAAAATCATTCCGCTGATGGTTTGAATGTGTTTGTGACTGACGATAATGAAATCCATGTATCAAATACAGTTGCCGGCGATGCAGTAGCATTAGTTACTATTGATGGTAAAACACTACTGACTGATATTGCAAGCGGAAGCTTGTATACCAAAAAAGTAAATTATCCGAAAGGAGTTTATATACTTAAAATAAATAATAGTACTTTCAAAATTAAACTCTGATCCCGACTTAATTAATTGGCAGACTGACAGGTATTCACTTGTTAGTCTGCCTGATTTTCAGACATTTCAGATTCTCAGGTAATAGTTATAATTAAAATATATGTATAAAAAATTAGTTTTTTGTGTGTTGCTGACATTACAAGCCGGTTTAATTTGTGCTCAAAACAATTTAAAAATTTGGTATAACCGTCCATCCTCAGCATGGACCGATGCTTTACCCTTGGGTAACGGCCGGTTAGGTGCCATGGTATATGGTATTCCCGAGTCGGATACTATTCAGTTAAACGAAGATACCTTTTGGTCTGGTAGTCCTTATCAAAACACCAATCCGAATGCATTAAAGTCACTGAAAACCATACAGCAATTAATAGAAGATGGGAATTATAATGATGCACAAAAACTGGCATTAAAAGATATTATTGCTGATAAAAATATTACTTCGCACGGTCAGGTGTACGAATCAATTGGAAATTTTGTATTGACTTTTCCAACGCATAAAAATTACAATAACCTGTATCGCGAATTGGATTTGAACACAGCCATTGCCACTACTAAGTACAATGTAAATGGTGTGGAATTTACACGCGAAGCGTTTACCTCATTCACCGACCAATTGGTGATTATCCGTTTATCGGCATCAAAAAAAAGACAAATAAGTTTTACGGGTTCCTTTGCGAGTCCGCTCAAGAAAAACCGCAGCATTGCAGAGTCATACGTTGATAAATCAACTCCTGATGTTCTGAATGTAATAAGCAAACCAGGACGCGAATTTGAAGAGAATATCCCTAATCTATTACATGCGGCTACTTATATAAAATTCATTCCTGTAGGCGGAAAACTGACTTCCGATGCCAAATCAATCACCATCGAAAATGCCAACGAAGTGTATATTTACATTTCTACTGCTACTAATTTTGTTAACTACAAAGACATTTCGGGCAATGCCGAAAAACGTGCACAGGCTTATCTGGCGAAATTTTCGAAAAATTATAAAAAGGCAAAAGCCGACCATATTGCATTTTATCAGGAGCAAATAGGAAGAGTAAAACTGAATCTTGGTACCACAGCTGACGAACAATTATTTAAACCTATTGATAAGCGCATCGAAGAGTTTTCAACAAACAACGACCCTGAACTGGCTGCAACTTACTTTCAGTTTGGACGATACCTACTTATTGCATCCTCTCAGCCGGGAACTCAACCTGCCAATTTACAGGGAATATGGAACCCGAATTCAGGCTTTTATCCGGCATGGGATAGCAAGTATACCACCAATATCAATGTAGAGATGAATTATTGGCCAGCCGAAGTTACCAACCTGAGCGAATGTCACTTGCCCTTTATACAGTTGATAAAAGATGTAAGCGTAACCGGCAAACAATCGGCTTCAGTAATGTACGGAGCTCGTGGTTGGGCGCTGCATCACAATACCGATTTGTGGCGCTCTACAGGTGCAGTGGATAAAACAGCAGGCGTTTGGCCAACCTGTAATGCCTGGTTTGCATCGCATTTATGGGAACGTTTTTTATTCTCGGGCGATAAAAATTATTTAAAAGAAATATACCCAATCCTGAAAGGAGCTTCAGAGTTCTACCAGGATTTTCTCATTCGCGATAAAAAAACAGGCTATCTGGTGGTTTCTCCTTCAAACTCACCCGAGAATAATCCGGGTTTTTGGAGCTACGACGATGTAAAACCGGATGGTACACCTATTAAGGAAAGAGCCAATTTTTTTGCCGGGATAACTATGGATAATCAAATGGTTTTCGATTTATTATCGAACACTATTTTGGCGGCAAAATTTTTGAACGAAGATGCCGCTTTTGCCGCTGACTTAACAAAAATCAGGTCGCAACTTCCTCCTAACCATATCGGGCAATATACGCAGCTACAGGAATGGCTCGAGGATTGGGACAGAAAAGAGTCAGGTCACCGACATGTATCGCATCTTTGGGCTGCATTCCCGGGACGTGATATTTCTCCTTATAGTTCGCCTGAATTATTTGAGGCTGCACGCAATTCGTTAATTGGTCGTGGCGATGCCAGTCGCGGTTGGTCAATGGGATGGAAGGTGTGCTTGTGGGCACGTTTTCTGGATGGCAACCACGCCTATCAGCTGGTTAAAAATCAGTTAAAACTTAAACCGGCATCTGCTTCAATCAGAGATCAGGATGGTGGCACCTATGCTAATATGTTCGATGCGCATCCACCGTTTCAGATTGATGGTAACTTTGGATGTACTGCCGGTATAGCCGAAATGTTACTGCAAAGCCACGATGGCGCCATACATTTACTACCAGCATTGCCCGATGTTTGGAAAACCGGTTCGGTGAAAGGATTACGTGCCAGAGGAGGTTATGTAATTGATGAAATGTTCTGGGAAAATGGGAAAGTTGTATCACTAAAAGTTAAATCGACATTAGGCGGCAATTTGCGCCTGAGAACCTACCAACAACTTAATAACTCAAAGTTGGCAGTAGCCAATGGTGAAAACACAAACGAGCTTTTCATGAAAATTGAAGCGGCAAAACCTGTTGTGTCTGATAAAGCAAAATTTGAAGGTGTAAAAGTAAAACCCGTTTTTGAATACGATTTCGCAACACAAGCAGGTAAAGTCTATTCTTTTAAATTTTAAAATTCAATGAAAAAGTCAATATTACTATCATTATTTTTTTTTCTGAGCGTAGTTACTGTTTTTAGTCAGCTAATAGCTTTCCCTGGTGCACAAGGATTTGGAAAATACACAACCGGAGGACGTGGTGGAAAAGTTATTTATGTAACATCATTAGCCGATACAAATACCGAAGGAACATTGCGCTGGGCATTAGGACAATCAGGCTCACGTACCATAATGTTTAAAGTATCAGGTACTATTACCCTGACATCGGCTTTGAGTATTAATATTGGCGATGTAACTATAGCCGGACAATCGGCTCCCGGTGATGGTATTTGTTTAAGAGGTTACGGTGTAACTGTGAACGCAAGCAATGTCATTGTACGATATATGCGTTTCCGTATGGGCGATGAAAATAATGTGGAGTCAGACGCCTTTGGCGGCAGTTGTCAGCGCAATGTTATGATTGACCACTGTTCAGTCTCGTGGAGTGTAGACGAATGTTGCTCATTTTATCAAAACCGCGATTTTACAATGCAGTGGTGCTTGATTTCAGAGAGTTTACGTTTGTCAAATCACGCAAAAGGGCCTCATGGATACGGTGGTATTTGGGGGGGGTGGAATGTTTCTTTTCATCATAACCTGATGGCTCATCACGATAGTCGAGCACCGCGTTTTGGTACAAATCCCTGTACAGTTGGACATGATACAGTTGATTACCGAAACAATGTGATTTATAATTGGGCAGGGATGGGCTGCTATGGTGCTGGTGGTGAATACATTAACATGGTGAATAACTATTACAAACCTGGGCCAGCAACACCCGTAAGTTCAGTTCGTGCTCGTATTTGTTCCATCGATCGGGATATGACTTCATCCAATGTGACAGACGGGAATCATGCTATTTACATGCTTTGGGGAAGATACTATGTTGATGGAAATAAATTTGATACATCAACCAGTTCGGGCACTGGATTGACTTATGTAAATCAGACCAACTCTGACAACTGGACTTATGGTATTTATGCTCAGATAAGTTCATCTATGTTCACCGACGCAACTACCGAAAAAGCAGCCATGAAGCTTACGAAACCACTCCCATCGGCCGATTACCAAATGCAAACAGTCGAGGTGGCATACGATAAAGTTCTTGCATACTCAGGGTGCAGTAAAAGCCGTGACAGTTACGACTCCAGAATTGTATCCGAAACAACTAATGGTACAGCGGTATTTAAAGGTCTGTCAAGATACAATGGACTGGGTTCAGTTACTTACCCAGCCGGTACTGTTATTGGTTCAACAACCCTTACCACCGAAACCACTATCGATTGGAAAAGTACAAGTCACCCAAAACAGGGAATTATTGATAGTCAGAATGACATTAAACCGGAAGGGGCAGATGCTTCTTGGAGTCCGTGGCCTACTTTAAACAGCACTACAGCTCCTGTTGATACCGATAACGATGGTATGCCGGATGTATGGGAAACGAGCAATGGATTAAATCCTGCTGTTGCCGATGGACATCTAACAACGATTAATGGTCTTTACACAAATCTTGAAATGTACCTCAGTAGTTTAGTGGATGCTATTACTGTTCAGCAATATGATGCTGTAAAGTTAACTGTTTTGCCGAACTCACAGGGCAAAGCAATCCCAAATTCAGGCACATATGTTCCGGGTGAAACGGTTACTGTAACTGCTGAACCAGCAGTAGGTTATAAATTTGTTCGTTGGGAAAATGCTACTGGTACAGTTGTTTCAACATCAAATCCCTACAAGTATCAGGCAAGTTCAGACTTGACACTTAAGGCCATATACACATTGGCATCTGATTATGTGGTGAATTTATCAGTAGAACCGGTAAATGCTGGAAGTATATTATATGCCTCAGGTGGTTCTTATGTAGGTGGTTCTCGTATCAATGCTCGTGCAGTTTATAATCACGGATATGAGTTTGTAAAATGGATAGACAACACTGGTACCGAAATAAGCACTTCCGACTCATTGTCAAATTACATTGTATCAAAAGATGTTACACTCAGGGCAATATTCAGAACGCATAATTTCAGAATATATGCCAATACTTCTAATATCGCCACCAAACTAGAGTCGGCCCGCACAGGCGATACCTTGTTGCTGGCAGCTGGAACCTATAGTTCAGGCATCGCATTTCAGAACGGGAAGGTACTCACACTTATGCCCGACGGTAGCGGTAGTGCTATAGTAACACAGCAAATAAGCCCTTCAGGATTTGCCGCCACAAACTGCGGACTTGTACTATCTGGTTTAAGAATAAATCGCAGTTCCGATTATTTTATTTACGGTGATGTAGCTAATGTAAAGAAAATTGCATTTGTGAATGATACTATTGAAAATATCAACCGTTGTCTGATACGAACTGCCAATGCGGGCTATACAATGGATACAATTTATTTTGATAACTGTATAATAAGAAACTGTGGTAACAACGGATGGAGTTTTATTTATCCTAAACATATTGTACGGAATGTAATAGTTCAAAACAGCACGCTTTATAATTATACAGCTGGCGAAAGCTTCTTCTATCCCAATCAAACCGACAATGCAAATGTGTTAAATTTTAATTTTCAGAACAATACTGTTTATAAATGGGGGAAAGATAACAGCAGAGCTATATGTAATTCTCGTAACTCTTATAGTACAAACTCGGTTTACTCGTTCAGAAACAATATAATTAATGAACCGGGTGCCACTACTCTCCCAATGATATTAAATGCTACCGGTGGCAGTCTGAGTGCAACAAAGAATCTTGTGAACAATTATGGTTCCTATGTAATATCAAATCCTGTATCATCCGTAATTGAGGATTTAACCCTGGTCGGATTGGGACTAAGCTCAGTTGGATATACTGACGCGACAAATGGTAATTTTAGCATTTCCGAAACTTCTCCGATAGCCACTGCAGGCGTAGATGGAGCCGTTTTGGGCGATCCCCGCTGGATAAAGAAGTCAACCGGAAATGCTTTTTTATCTGAGAATGAAGTTAGTTTTTATGTGCAAAACAATACTGCCAAATTAATTAACCTTACTGCAAAAAGTATTGTAAATGTGTATAGTATTGAAGGTAAATTACTTTTCAAAACAATAGTCACCGGCACTGAAATGTGGCTCCCTGTACGAAACAGAATTTTTATAGTTCAAATAACTGATACACGTAAGATTACAAATCTGAAGGTTATTCTATAAAACGGTATAAATAAAGAGGGTGTCTGTTATGACATCCTCTTTCATTAAATGTCGGGATGACAAGATTCGAACCTGCGACCTCTACGTCCCGAACGTAGCGCGCTACCAACTGCGCCACATCCCGAATTTTTGCATTGCAAAATTATTTATATTTTTCAAAATATCTAAATAATCAGTTCTGTTTTTCTGAAAAAAATGACGTTAAAAAGCAGGATTTAATTTTAGATTCGTTATTTTGTGTAGAATAAAACAGCTAAAAGCAGTATCTTTGCACGAAATTTCAGAGAATGTTTCAGAAAGCAATACAAGATTATACTGATAATAATAAGCTGGATAGCTTTGAACTAAAAGCTGTTTTTTTCGATATGGACGGGGTGCTATTCGATTCGATGCGTAACCATGCCCGTGCATGGACAAATGCAATGACCGATATTGGCATTGCTTTTACTGAGCACGAAGCGTATATGAACGAAGGGAGAACCGGTCATTCAACTATTGATGGTGCATTTAACCGTGAATATAACAGAGATGCTACCGAGGACGAAAAGCAGGAAATATACAAATTGAAATCGAAGTATTTTGAATCGTATGGCGAATCGCCTGTAATGCCGTTTGCTCCGGAATTGCTCGAAAAGGTAAAAAAACAGGATAAAACCATCTTTTTAGTTACAGGCTCTGGTCAAAAGAGTTTGCTTGAGGGTCTTCAGATGCATTTTCCCGGAATATTCAAACAGGAACGTATGGTAACCGCTTTTGATGTAACCCAGGGTAAACCACATCCGGAACCTTATTTGAAAGCGTTGAAGAAATCAGGGCTCAAACGCTCGGAAGTGGCTGTGGTTGAAAATGCTCCTTTGGGAGTGGAGTCGGCGAAGGCTGCCGGCTTGTTTGTAATAGCTGTAAATACGGGGCCGCTCGATGTAAATGTGCTTTGGGATAGTGGGGCTGATATTGTGCTGGATAGCATGCAGGAGCTGTTTGAGAAGTGGGAGGAGATTTTTAAGAAGTAGGTAGTTTGCAGTTTGTAGTTTACAGTATGCAGGAAGAAGTAAGCGGTAAGGGGTTTGCAGTAAGCGGTTCTGAGTTCTGAGTTTTGAGTACTGAGTATTAAAAAGCCCGTAGGGTTTACATATCAATAGTGCTTATATTTTGAGTTATGAGTGTTGAGGATTGAGGATTGAAGATTGAGATGAGAGAAGCCCGTAGGGCTTGCATGTAAATAGCCATGGGTGAAACCCATGGTGTGAATGAGAAATACGCCCACAACCCCGGAGGGGTTGAATGCAGGTATGATTGAAATGTGTGTGACGGATATTACGTTGCACTATGCGCGAGGGATTGAAGTGGATGCCACGGCGCAGAGCGACGGGGCAGAAACGTAAAGCCCGACCCGACGAAAGGAGGGACGCGCCCAAAATAAAATATTGAAAATAAAAAATGGTTGTTGGCAGGAGTTGCAGACTTCTGATTTCTAACTTTATAAAAGAGATATGCAAATTTATAACTATCCTCCACGTGAACAATGGGCTGAGATATTGGCTCGTCCGGTATTCGACAATAGTAAATTGTTTTCGTTAGTTGAAGAAGTATTAACCGACGTAAAACAAAACGGCGACAAGGCTGTGCGTGCTTACACGGCTAAATTTGACAAGGTTAGTATTGATAGGCTAGAGGTGACAGCCGATGAAATTGCTGAGGCTGAAACGCTGGTTTCGAAACAATTGAAACAAGCCATAGAAATGGCCCGCCGGAATATCTGGAAATTTCATGTGGAACAACAACATGATTTGCCTGAAATTCAGACATCGCCCGGTGTATTGTGCTGGCAAAAAGCAGTGGCCATCGAAAAGGTGGGCTTGTACATTCCGGGAGGTACTGCACCTTTGTTTTCGACGGTGCTTATGCTCGGCATTCCGGCTTCGATAGCTGAGTGTAACGAAATTATACTTTGTACGCCTCCTAACGCTGAAGGTAAGGTGCATCCGGCTGTGTTGTATGCTGCCAAGGTAGCTGGTGTACACCGTATTTTCAAAATCGGAGGTACGCAGGCAATTGCTGCCATGGCTTATGGCACCGAAACTGTTCCAAAAGTGTATAAAATATTTGGTCCGGGCAATCAGTACGTAACTGCAGCAAAGCAGTTGGTATCGCTCAGGGATGTGGCAATTGATATGCCTGCCGGGCCATCGGAAGTAGAAGTGCTGGCCGATAATACTGCTAATCCGGCTTTTGTGGCTGCTGATATGCTCTCGCAGGCCGAACACGGAGCCGATAGTCAGTCGATTTTAATTACAGTAGATGAAAAGCTGGTACCCAAAGTGTTGGAGCAAATTGATATTCAACTGGAACAATTGCCCCGCAAAGAATTGGCTAAAAAATCGCTTGCCAACAGTAAAATTATTGTACTGAATACTTTGGAAGAGGCAGTGCAAATGACCAACGAATATGCTCCGGAGCATCTTATTATTTCGACGCACTACCACAATGGTGTGGCCGCGAATATTGTAAATGCAGGGTCGGTGTTTTTAGGTAATTACAGCCCCGAAAGTGTGGGCG
>RRZU011638010.1_pt1 | contig 20145 bp, 17 predicted proteins | sample 2165561 | NCBI WGS metagenome assembly RRZU01 (sample SAMN10456909, study PRJNA506462) | wastewater metagenome | isolation source: wastewater sludge | place: USA: Moscow, Idaho | reverse complement strand
TCGATGGAACCGAACCCGAGAGCGGCCAGGGCGTCGACGTATTCGCCGTTTTTGTCCAGTCCGGCAGCAAGCCCGACCGGATTGGGGAAAGTCAGCCCCATCACCTTGACCGGATCGGGCGGAATCGGCCTGGCAATCAAGCAGGCGATTCCGGCACGGTGCATGAAACTGACGCCAGACATACCCAGTCCGTGGGCGGTTTCGGGGTCGAGGGAAAAGAGGGCTTTGCGGATGAGTGAGTAGAGCATGGCGGGATTTTAACTCAAGCCGGACGGCTGTGGTTTCGAGAGTTTGCAATAGAGCGGCAGACAAGAAGGCTGCGTGCGGTCTTGCAAAATACGCTATAGGCCGAGCGCTTTGTCTGAACCAATAATCGTCGGGTCAACTGCATCAAACTCCTGCCATTGGCCGCCGATCAGTCCTTCAATGGGTCGATAGTTTGCCTTGTAGGACATTTTTTGACTATGGCGAATCCAATAGCCAAGGTAGAGGTAGGGGAGGTGGTTGGCGATACACTGGGATATCTGCCAAAGAATGCTGTAGGAACCGAGACTCGCGCTGGCTAGATCAGGATCATAGAAGGTGTATACCGAGGACAGGCCGTCGCCAAGTGCGTCGATGATGCTCACCATGCGTAATACGCCGTTCTCGGAAAACTCGATCAGACGTGTGTCGACGCTGCTTTGCAGTAGAAAGCTCGTGTACTGTTGGCGCTCGTCCTGATCCATGCCGCCATAGGCGTGTCGGGCGGTTTGATAGCGCAGGTAAAGCGTGAAGTGCTCGTCGCAATCGACGAGCGGCAATTCGCGCACATGCAGATCCGAATGTGTTTTGAGGCATCGGCGTTGGCTGCGATTGGGAGCGAAACGTTCTACCGGCAAACGTACCGGAATGCAGGCGTGACAGTCTTTGCAGTTTGGACGATAGGTCAAAAAACCACTGCGGCGGAAGCCGCTACGTAACAACTGACCGTAAACTTCTGTGCCGATCAAATGCGGGGGCGTGGCCACCAGTGAAGTGGCGCGCTGGCCGGAAAGGTAACTGCAGGGGTAGGTCGCTGTGTTATAGAACTGCAGCCGTGAGAACGGGGGGCTAAAGTCGTCGAGTCGTGACATCTGCTGTCTTCCTAAACCCACGCGAGGCTTGCGCCATCGATTGGCCATCGACCATTCAGTGGCAGGACAGCAGTCAATGCCAGTAATTGCGTAATGAATTCGCTGCGTGGGATTTCACGGGCGCCGAGCGAGGCGAGATGCGGAGTGTTCATCTGGCAGTCGATCAGGCCAAAGCCTTGCTCGGTCAAAAAACGTGTTAGGTGGGCAAGGGCTAGTTTTGAGGCATCGGTTGCGTGCGAGAACATCGATTCTCCGTAAAACATTTTGCCAATTGCTAGGCCGTAGAGACCGCCAACCAGTTTGCCATTCATCCAGGTTTCGACTGAATGGGCGAAGCCAAGTTTGTGCAGCTTGCCGTAAGCCTCCTGTATTTCAGCTGTAATCCAGGTTCCGACTTGGCCATTACGCGGTGTTTGGGCACAAAACCGCATTACTGCCGGAAAATTACTATCGAGCTGGATCTGATAAATTCCGGCGCGTAGCGTGCGCTGTAATGAGCGTGAGATTTTAAATTCCGACGGTACGAGAACCATGCGCGGGTCGGGGCTCCACCAGAGAATCGGTTCGCCGACTGAATACCAGGGAAAGATGCCTTGGCGATAAGCGAGAAGCAGGCGTTGTGCTGATAAGTCACCACCCGCACAAAGCAGGCCGTTCGGTTCAATAAGGGCCTGTTCGAGCGGAGGAAAGGCGTCGACACTTTCAAGCCAGGGAATCATCGATATAAGTGGATGGCCCGAGCGACGGCTCGTGGAGTCGCCGTTTCTGAACGGAAGGCAATTATATGCTCGACGTCGAGCGGTATGCCAATGATTTCTTCGATGGCGTGATTGTGATGTAAAGGAACGAGGGAGAGTGTTTCGGTTCCACTATCGAGCCGGAGCGTATAGCGGACGGCACCATGAAACGCTCGGTTCATGACCTCAGCCTGAACTTCGCTGGCGTCGTCGTGAATGACGTTATCCGGGCGCAGCAATACTGCCACGTGGCGGCTTAGCCGCATGTATCGCAACCCTCGATGCATTCGGCGGGAGGAGCGGCTGAATCTGGCCAAGCTCAACCTCTACGCACTTGCTGTTGATGACGCTGCCCGAAAAAAACCATTGACCAATAAAATCGGCGACAAAACGGTCGCTCGGTCGATGCTAGAGGTTGTACGGGCTATCGTCATCGACAACAGTATGCGATCAGTAACGCTGAATGAGGTGATCGAATTCGAGATGGGCCATGAAAGGGTAGGGGTCACTAATGGCAATAGTGTCTGAATGTAAGAGGCCGCGAGTTCAAATTCGAAGAGCAGCTCCGATTGACAGGTTAAGTGGGCAAGATGTGAAAGCATCTGGGGCCCTTAGACCGCCAAGTCAAAGTAGCCAAGGATGAACTACACACACATCACTCAAGACGAACGTTACCAGATTGCCATCCTCGGAAAAGCAGGGCATGACAAAAGTAGCATTGCACGAATGATGAATCGCCATAAATCGACGATAGGCCGAGAGATGGCTCGCAATCGCGCAAAACGCAGCTACGGGTCCGCATGCGAGCCTGTGAGAACGGTTCCCGTATTGCCACCGAAACCTGGGTAGTGTTCTAGGACAGACTGGTCGAGACCTGAAGCCCAGAGCAAATCTCCGGGAACCTCAAAGTCAATGGGCAGCCCACGGTCAGCCACGAAGCCATTTACCAGCGCATCTACGCCAATAAGTGCTCACGCCAAAGAATTCATATTATTTGCGTGTCCAACCTATATCCGGATCTGGATTATCACGATCATGGCGACTTTCAAGATCGCTCCCGCATATATGCTTCAAATTTCTCGAGCGGTAATGGGCGGCAGAAGTAATATCCCTGATAGGCTGAACAGCCGCTGCTTGCGAGAAAATCTCGTTGCGCTTCGGTTTCCACACCTTCGGCAATAACACCGAGGCCAAGACTGTTCCCCAAAGCGAGAATCGTACGTGCAATGGCAGCATCGTTGCTATCGGACAGAACATCACGAACAAAGCCCTGATCAATCTTCAATTGATCAAGCGGCAAGAGTTTCAGATACGACAGCGAAGAGTAACCTGTACCAAAATCATCGAGCGAAAAGCAGACCCCCTTGGCTTTTAGTGCGCTCATTTTTTCGATAACGTCATCGATGTCATCGACGAGCAGGCTCTCAGTCAACTCCAGCTTGAGTCGCTCGGGGTTGGCGCTACTGCGACTAATTGCCTCGACAACCTGACTTACAAAATCCGGATGGTGGAACTGACGAGCGCTGACGTTGACCGATACCGTTAGATGCGCCATTTTTTCGTAGGCAGACCAAGTAGCCAGCAAATCACAGGCCGTTTGCAATACCCACTGGCCGATAGGCAAAATCAGCCCGGTAGCCTCGGTGATTGGAATAAAGTCAGCCGGAGAAACCAATCCGCGCTCAGGGTGGTTCCAGCGCAACAGTGCTTCGGCTCCAATCACTCGGTCGGATGAGTCAACCTGAGCTTGGTAGTACAACACGAATTGCTGGTGCTCAATCGCTCTATGCAAGTCGGATTCCATGGCTGCACGGTCTGCGACGGCAGACTGCATTTCCGGATCATAAAAACGCAGGGTATTGCGCCCGGCCGACTTTGCTTGATACATCGCCGTATCAGCGCGCTTCATAATTTCATCAACGGAAATCGGTTGTTCGTCGAAGAGGGTGATGCCGATGCTAGAAGTACATTGGTGACGGTGCGGGCTGAGTTTTACGCCGTTCAAGGCAATGTCAAGCAGGTAAGGCTTGCTCAATTGCGCCAGGACCTTTCGCGCAACGCCTTCGGCGTGCAAAGCAGCTTCCTCGTTGTTTCCCAAGTCTTCCAGGATGATCACAAACTCGTCGCCCCCCAAGCGCGCGACGGTATCGCCTTTGCGAACACAGGTCTCTAACCTTAAGGCGACCGCAACCAGAAGCTGATCGCCAATATCGTGCCCTTGGGTGTCGTTGAGCGTCTTGAAGTTGTCCAGATCTATCATCATCAGGGCGCAGTGCCGTTTGTGCCGCGCACTACTGGTTAAAGCCTGCGCCAGCCGGTCGAGCATCAGACGGCGGTTCGGTAGGCGGGTCAGTATGTCGTAAAAAGCCAGATGCTTGATTTCATCTTCAGCGGCCTTCTTGTAGGTAATATCGCTGAAGACACCAACGTAGTGGTTTAGGTCGCCCACGGCATCAAAAACTGCCGAGATGGTCAGTTGCTCAGGATAGACGTCGCCGTTCTTGCGGCGATTCCATATTTCGCCATCCCAGTAATGGCTTTCGTTCAGAGTGCGCCACATTCCCTTGAAAAACTCGCGGTCATGGCGATTCGACTTGAGTAGCGACGGTTTTTTTCCGAGTACTTCTTTTTCCGGGTAGCCGGTAATTTGTTCAAAGCCCCGGTTGACCGCCACAATCTGTTGGTCTCTATCCGTGATGATGACCCCGTCCGTTGTGTTCTCGAAGACCAATGCAGCCAGCCGCAATTGCTCTGATATGCGCCGCTGTTCCGTAATGTCTTCGAAAACCCAAATGCTACCTGCTTGCGAAGCCCGGAGATCGAGCGCACAGCCACGCATTCTTGCCCAGAAAGCTTCGCCATCATGGCGCTTCAGACGTAGTTCGTCTTCGTAGCTACCTCCTGGTGACGCAATCGCAGCGTAGGCACGAGTACCGACTTCGACAAACTGCTCGTCCGACAAAAAAATTTCCCGTGATAAATGGCCATGCATTTCTCCGGGCTGGTAACCGAAAATATGCTCAGCATGGCGATTGACCAGCTGGATGACGCGCTCCCGTATAAAAACCACGCCCACCTGTACGTTTTTTAGGATGGCTTGCTGTTCGGCAAACGAGTTGCGCAAAGCGCTACGCATCTGATCCAGTTGCTCGGCCAAATGACCAATTTCATCGGGCTGTTTCCAGTCGAGCGAATGATCCAGGTCGCCGCTGGCCAGTTGATTGGAAAAATCGATGAGGCGGGATAACGGCTTTAGAACTCGACGGCGCAGAGTAAACAGGATAAGCACGAGTGCAAACACAAACTGTCCAAGCAGCGCCAGGAAATAGGTACGCCTATCCGTCTTGAGTTCTTCTTGTTTTAGTCCGTCGTCAATTTCAACTTCAATGAAACCTACCGGTTCGCTATTCAAAACCAGTTCGCGCATCAAAACACGTGAGTTTCCGAGGCGCCGCTCAGGCTTTTCGACAGCAAGAATCATGATTTTAGACGGGTCATTAACCGTAATCCGAACCACTTGCGGATCAAGCATTGCGGCTTGTGCAATGGAATTTACCGTCTTGAAGTTCACGTTCCAGATCGGATCGAGCAAACTCTTGGCCAGCAATTCGACCTTGCTGTTCAGTTGTGTTTCCAGTGCGCTGTTCAGATGTCGTTGAGCAAGACTCGTGAGCAGCAGGCCGCCAAAAAGCGCCGGCAACAGCAAACCCGCGCACATGGTAACCACCATGCCGGTACTCAGGCTGCCGATTGGACGACGACCAAAAAAAGCCGACAGTCGATTGGGGGTGTAGTCGTTAAGTGGCATCAAGTTATTGGAGCAGTTTTGCGAGACACCAAAAGCCGATCATCGAAATGATGACAATCGCAGCCGCAATGACAACGAACTTAGCTTGGCAACACGGATGATACCTCACCAAAACACTTGAGGAACCAATGTGACGTTTCGCGGGCAGCGATTTCAAACCCTTTGGAGACAGCATAATCGATTCCGATTTCCGGAATGACGATCAGCTCCTTGCGGCAATTCATTTTTTGCAGTGCTCTACGGTTACTGGCGACATGGAGATCTTCGATCTCTTCGACCAACAGGAGCAATGGGCATTCCAGTGAGCGCAGGTAAAGCATACCGGCCAGATCGATCAATCCCCCTCGGCAAACGACGCCCTTGATATCATGGTCGCGTAAAGCAGCAACGCGAACGGCGACCGGCGAAGTGGCGTTTGAAGCACAAAGGCCAAGCGGTTGTGTCTGGAGTTCTCCCAGTAGCATGCGATTCTTGATCAAGGCGAGGAAGTCCAGTAGCCGCTTGGCCAGCAAAGGGACGTTGTTGTGCACGTCGGCAAAATGCTCTTCTTGTCGTGCCAGTAGGTCGAGGCTAAGAGTCGATAGACCGGCACGACGAATCAGGTTCGCCAGCGCCTCGTCCCGCTCATCGAGAGCGAGGGCGGCGTGGGCCAAAACGACAATGCCACGTGCTCCCGGCTGCAAGGCCAGACGCCCGTGCAAGCGACCATGCTCCGACGAAATCGAAATCGGGATAGCAAAACCGTCAGGTGTCATGTCAATCATTTTCTCGCGAGCCTTACCGGGATGCGGCGAGCGCCGAAGGGTTTGCCGAATCCCCCAAAACATCCGGCAATCAAAGTCTGGCAATGCGGGCAACGGCCATTATTGGGCAGATCGTGATGACGAATCGTATACCAGTCGCGCTCGATGAGTGCGGCATGGCAAGCGGGACAGAAGGTCGTGCCGCCTTCACTGTCATGCACGTTTCCGGTATAAACATAGTGCAGGCCGGAGTCCATGGCGATATGACGCGCATGCGTTAGTGTTGAGACGGGTGTGCGCGGCAAATCGTCCATTTTCCAGTCGGGATGAAAGGCCGTGAAATGCAAAGGAACGTCCGGCCCTAGCTCATGGGCAACCCATTCGGAGATGGCCTTGATCTCCGCCGGCGAATCATTTTTTCCGGGAATCAACAAAGTGGTAATTTCCAGCCAGCAGCTGGTTTGGTGATGAATGTAGGAGAGAACATCTAGCACTGGCTGCAGATGTCCACCACAGAGTTTGATGTAAAAATCGTCCGAAAACGCCTTGAGATCGACATTTGCGGCGTCCATGACCGCGTAAAACGCCTTGGCCGGCTCCGGGTGAATATAGCCGGCGGTGACGGCTACCGTCTTTATCCCACGCTGCCGACAGGCCAATGCGGTGTCGATGGCGTATTCGGCAAAAACGACTGGGTCGTTGTATGTAAACGCCACTGATTGTGCGCCATAGGCTTGTGCCGCGCCAGCAATGCCATCCGGGCTGGCGGCATCCATCAGGCGATCCATGTCATGCGACTTCGAAATATCCCAGTTCTGGCAGAACTTGCAGGTGAGATTACAGCCGGCGGTGCCAAAAGAAAGAACCGACGAACCGGGGTGGAAGTGATTCAGCGGCTTTTTTTCAATCGGATCGATGCAAAAACCCGAGGACCGGCCGTAGGTGGTCAGCACCATCTGATTGTCAATGTTTTGACGTACGAAGCATGCGCCGCGTTGGCCTTCATGCAACGTGCAGTCACGTGGGCAGAGGTCGCATTGAATACGCGCTGCCTTACCGTCGGTAGCTGGGAGGGCATGCCACCATCGCGCCGGGTGGGCAGATTCCGGAGTTTTCACGCTTCTTTCCATTTTTGGACACCATAGCGGGCAAGGGTGATTTGGTCATCCCAGAAATCGGCAGGCAATCCGGCTTTGCGTTTGAGTTGACTGACAAACTGCTTACGATCAGGCAACGATTCCCAAACCTGCGGCAGAAACGTTACACGCCGGTGACCGTACGACAGGATCAGGCCATCAACACCCGGACGCAGGCAGGCGAGGGCGTCCGCTTCGTTGGCGAAAGTGATGGATTTCGGCATTTCAAGCAACGAGACTTCGATTCGCGTATGAGCCAGTTCTCCGCTGGCGAGCGGAGGGAAACGCGGGTCGCGAAAGGCTGCGGCGATGGCGTTTTCTACAACATCAGTGGCCAGAGGCCGGTGCGCTTCGAGGCTGCCAATACAACCGCGCAGTTCCCCGCTTTGTGTCAGCGTAACGAATGTGGCACCGGGTCGTACAAGCTCGGGGCAGGGTTCGAACGCCCGAGGCATCCCGCCGAAACCTTGTTCGATGGCATTTCGGGCAAGGGCTAGCAATGCTGTACCTAGAAGGTCAATGGACATATTGTTTTGCCCCGACAAAAGCGAACGCACCGTAGCCGACCACGCGGTCCTTGTCTCCTGCCGTGTCACCTGAGTTACGCAGATCAACCAACTGCGCCGATAGACCATGTTTGCGCGCAGCCAGCAGCAAGCCATTGATCGGTGTGGCCCCGCAGGCTTGTCTGTGGTCAAGCGATGGATCAAGCTCAAGAATCTGCTGCGCCGTTTGCGCGTCGATTCGTCGCGCAACAGAGTAAGGCAGGTAATGCGAGAGGTCGGAACTGATTACGATCAATGTTTCTTCTCTACCCCAGAGCCGTTCGAGCACTTCGGCCACCTGCTCGGGCGAAGTATCTCCAACAGCCAGCGGGACGAGCGAAAAACTGTCGATTACCGTTTGCAGAAAGGGGAGTTGCACCTCAAGCGAATGTTCTCTGGCATGCGTCTCTTCAAAAACTACCACTGGCGGCAAATCGGCAATCGTTGCTATTGCGTCCTGATCAAGCGGAACGATGCCCAGCGGTGTGGCGAAGGCGGTGCTGGAAGGCAAAGCCAAGCCATTGACGGCAACGCGATGCGTCGGCCCGAGTAATACGACACGCCGGATTGCCCCGCGCAAAGCAAGCAGAGGAGCGTAAACGCTGGCGGCGATCGGGCCGGAATAGACAAAACCGGCGTGCGGAACAATGATCGCTTTGGGGCAAACCGCCATGCGCTGAGGTACCGCCAAAATCATCTGCGCTATATCTTGCGCCAGAATAGCGGCGGATTCCGGATAAAACATCCCGGCGACGGCCGCCGGACGCACATGCAAGCTCATGATAAGACGCCTCCCATAGGCCTATTATGGGATGGACGATGGTAAATGCAAGCGGCACGAGGCACGAACGAATAAGTTAAAATGGCGCGATGCCCCATCATTACGCCATTGTTCCCGCTGCCGGTAGCGGAGCGCGCTTCGGTTCTGAAGTGCCAAAGCAGTACCTTGATCTTAACGGACACCCGCTAATCCATCATGCGCTCGCTGCGTTATGCCATTTCAGCCGGATTGACGGCGTTTGGGTCGTCTTGTCGCCAGATGATGAATGGTGGAGCGCTTACGATTGGACAAACCTTGGTCCAAAATTACATGTCGTCTTTTGCGGCGGCAGTACGCGCGCTGAAAGCGTGGCTAATGGGCTGGCTGCGGCCGCAGGGGCTCTGTCTGAAAACGACTGGGTTCTGGTGCACGATGCCGCACGCCCGTGCCTATCGCAGGAAATGCTGGCAGCTTTATGTGATGAATTGGCAGGGGACCCGGTAGGCGGCCTGTTGGCCGTGCCTGTGGCCGACACCTTGAAACGCGCCGATAGTGAGCAGCGCGTCGACGCCACCGAGCCGCGCGACGGCCTATGGCAAGCACAAACGCCGCAGATGTTCCGTTCTTCTGTGTTGCGTAAAGCACTGGTCGAGAACTTCGGCGTAACCGATGAGGCAAGCGCCATTGAAGCCATCGGTTTGAAACCGAGGCTGGTTCGTTCTGATTCGACCAATCTCAAGGTAACCTATCCCGCTGATCTCCGCTTGGCGGCGCTTATTCTTCAAAAGGAAAGCCGATGATTCGTGTTGGTCAAGGAAGTGATATTCACGCCCTCGTTACTGGCCGAAAATTGATCATCGGCGGTGTGGACATTGCGCACGAACTCGGCCTGCTTGGGCATTCGGATGCCGATGTTTTACTGCATGCGATTATCGACGCGCTGCTTGGTGCGGCGGGGCTCGGTGACATCGGGCGGCATTTCCCCGATAGTGATGAGCGCTATCGCGGCGCAGATAGCCGGATGTTGCTGCGCGCGACCCGCGCTATGCTCGCCGATGCCGGCTGGTTCATCGTTAACGTCGACTCGACGATCAACGCCCAACGCCCGAAAATGGCACCCCATATTCCGCAAATGGTGGCCTGTATTGCCGTAGATCTGCAGGTGCCGGTCGATTGCGTCAACGTCAAGGCTAAAACTGGCGAACGGCTTGGTTTTGTCGGCAGGGAAGAGGGGATATCGGCAGACGCCGTAACGCTGATTGAGCGCAAGCCTTGATCCTGTTTGCGTTTCTACCGAACCGCTTTCCCCCAAAAAAATCAATGCAATTGTCGCGATGGCCGAAGCGGGGGTAGGCAATCCTTGGTATAGTTACAAGTTGGTTTTTGTTATACGTTAGTTTTACTTTTTTACCGTCCAAGTGAGGTCAGTATGTCGAATAAGTACGTTTACGTTTTTGGTCAGTCGAAGACTGAAGGCGCCGCTGATATGAAAAATCTGCTAGGTGGCAAAGGTGCCAATCTAGCAGAAATGTGTCGTCTGGGAATCTCGGTACCTCCCGGCCTCACGATCAGCACTGAAGCCTGCACCGTCTATACAGAGCAGGGCGCCGATAACGTGCGCAAACTGATTGAAGCTGAAGTCAAGCAGGGTGTCGAATTCCTTGAAAAGGAAATGGGTAAGAAGTTTGGCGATTCCGCTGATCCTTTGCTGGTTTCGGTTCGTTCCGGTTCGCGCGCGTCGATGCCGGGCATGATGGACACCATCCTGAACCTCGGCCTGAACGATGAAGCTGTCGAAGGTCTGACCAAGAAATCAGGCAATGAACGTTTCGCTTGGGACTCCTATCGCCGCTTCATACAGATGTACGGCGACGTCGTTATGGGCCTGAAGCCCGAATCGAAGGAAGATCACGATCCGTTTGAAGTAATTATCGATGAAATCAAAGAGAAGAAGGGCGTTGAGCTCGACACCGATCTGGGCGTCGACGACCTCAAGCAGATGGTCAGCGAATTCAAGTCGATGATTCGTACGCGTCTTGGTCGCGAATTCCCGAACGATCCGTGGGAACAACTGTGGGGTTCCGTGATGGCCGTGTTCCAGAGCTGGAATAACGACCGCGCCGTGTTCTACCGTCAGATGAACGATATTCCGAGCTCCTGGGGTACGGCGGTTAACGTGCAGTCCATGGTCTTCGGTAACCTCGGTGACAGCAGCGGTACGGGCGTTGCCTTTACGCGCGATGCAGCGACCGGTGAAGACGTGTTTAACGGCGAATTCCTGATCAATGCGCAAGGTGAGGACGTTGTGGCCGGTATCCGTACGCCGCAGCAAATCACGCTGGATGGCTCGCGTCGTTGGGCAGAGCTGGCACAGGTCAGCGAAGCCGATCGCGCCGCCAAATTCCCGTCGCTCGAAGAAATCATGCCAGAGATCTACGCTCAGCTGATCAAGACCGAGACGGCGCTGGAAAATCACTATAAAGATATGCAGGATATCGAGTTCACCATCCAGGAAGGCAAGCTGTGGATGCTGCAAACCCGTTCTGCCAAGCGTACCGGTGCTGCACTGGTTCGCACGTCGATGGAAATGCTCGCGCAAGGCATGATCGACGAAAAAACTGCATTGCTGCGTGTTAATCCTGATCGTCTGAATGAACTTCTGCACCCGGTCTTTGAAGGCGGCGCCATCAAGAGCGCCAAGGTCATCGCCAAAGGTCTGCCGGCCTCTCCTGGTGCGGCGACCGGCCAGATCGTCTTTTTCGCTGACGAAGCCGAAAAGTGGGTTGCCGATGGCAAAGCCGTGATTCTGGTTCGTCAGGAAACCTCGCCGGAAGACCTGCGCGGTATGGCTGTTGCCAAGGGGATTCTCACCGCACGTGGCGGCATGACTTCGCACGCTGCCGTTGTGGCGCGTGGCATGGGCAAGTGCTGCGTCTCTGGCGCTGGCTCGGTTCGTGTCGATCCGAAAGCGCGCACGATGACCGTTGAAGGCAAGGTTTATAACGAAGGCGACTGGGTCTCGCTCGATGGTTCGACAGGTCGCGTTTACGAAGGCAAGGTCACGACCTGTGATCCGGATCTGTCGGGTGACTTCGGCAAATTGATGCTTCTGGCCGACAAGTACAAGCGCTTGGCCATCCGCGCCAACGCCGATACGCCACACGATGCCCAAGTGGCTCGCAACTTTGGTGCGGTTGGTATTGGCCTGTGCCGTACCGAGCACATGTTCTTCGAAGGCGACCGCATCAAGTCCGTCCGTGAAATGATCCTGTCGGAAGACGAAGCCGGCCGCCGCAACGCGCTGGCCAAGCTGCTGCCGATGCAGCGTGGTGACTTCGAAGGTCTGTTCCTGGCTATGGACGGTCTGCCGGTTACCATCCGTCTGCTCGATCCGCCGCTGCACGAGTTCCTGCCGCACGACGATGCCGGTCAAGCCGCGATGGCCAAGGAAATGGGCGTTTCCGCAGCAACCATCAAGAACCGCGTTGACGACTTGCATGAATGCAACCCGATGATGGGCCACCGCGGTTGCCGTCTCGGTATCTGCTATCCGGAAATCACCGAAATGCAGGCGCGTGCCGTGATTGAAGCGGCGCTCAACGCCAAGGCCAAGGGCAGCAAGGTCAAGGCCGAGATTATGATCCCGCTGGTTACCACCGTGCGCGAATTCAACGCGCAAGCCAAGGTTATCCGCGAGACCATCGACAAGGTCTTCGCCGAGCGCAACGACACCATCGAGTACATGGTCGGCACGATGATCGAAACGCCGCGCGGTGCGCTGGTTGCCGACAGCATCGGCAAGCAGGCCGAGTTCTTCTCGTTCGGCACCAACGACTTGACCCAGATGACCCTGGGCTTCTCGCGTGACGATATCGGCAAGTTCCTGCCGATGTACCTCAGCAACGGCATGTACGAACAAGACCCGTTCCAGTCGATCGACCAGAAGGGTGTTGGCTTGCTCGTCAAGGATGCCGTTCAGAAGGGCCGTTCCGTGCGTCCGAACATCAAGCTCGGCGTTTGCGGCGAACACGGTGGCGATCCGGCTTCGATCGACTTCTTCCACCGCGTTGGCCTTGACTACGTCAGCTGCTCGCCGTTCCGCGTGCCAATCGCCCGTCTGGCTGCAGCTCAGGCGGCGATTAGCAACGGCTAAGTTGTAGTTGATTTACACAAAAGCGCCAGTTCTCGAACTGGCGCTTTTTTTATGTGTTCCTCCCGAAAGTGAGTCGTGGCGGATGGTGAAAGACGAAACGATTGCACGGTTATGAATGATATCGAAAAGCGCATAATTTGTATTATGTTAAGTCGTGTGTTGCTATTATTCATGAAATGCTGACCGACAACCTAATCTCCTGTCTAAGGGACCTGAATCGGTCTTGCGTTCAGGTCATTCATTGTCTAGGGTAAGCGTTAATCAGTTGGGCCCTGAATTCGTCAGCGCTAGTCAAAGTTTTATCCGCCCCCCTCCGGTCGGATCAATAAAGCTACAACTCATCCACTTGAGCGTTTGCTAAATGGGTTATTCAGGGCAGGCTATCGAAAGTCAGCGTATAGCAAGAAAGCTTTCGCTGATTTCTTCAAAGTAATCCTGCTCATCATCGGGCCCGATACCGAGCTCATCGAGCACTGACTTGCCGATTTTTTTCCACCCAGGTGTTTCGACTCCGGAAATAAGGTAGTAAAAATGAATCGACAATTGCAGAATCGCCACCAGCGTGCGCACCGTTCCGACCTCGTCGCCAGGCATCTCGTCGTGGTAGGCAATTGCAGCGCAAACGAAATCGGGCAGCCCCCAGTGCCGGGCAACGATATAGCCAATGCTGCAATGATCGACGTTGAACCTGGCATCCTCTTCAGCCAGATCGGGCCAGTTTAACTGCTTATCGAGTTGAAACGACTTGCAGTAGTCAGGAAAACGCTGCAGAAGCAGCGGCACGCCGCAGCCGTGGAAAATGCCGGCCATGTAAGCCTGATCGGGAAAAACGTTGCATATCGATTGACGATCCTTGGCGATCAAGGCCGCCATCTGGGCAATTTCATGAGACCTTGCCCAGAACAGATCCAGTATCTTGCGCGACTTGTCCAACACGGAAGACCGCAAAGCCATGGCCTGCACCAGATTGAAGGTCTGATTGACGCCGACCACCATGATGACCTGATCTAGGGTGTTGAACTTTTTGCCGCAACCGAACAAGGGAGAACGCGCCGCCTTGAACAGCATGGCGGTAATTCCCGGATCGGTCGCGACGATCTGGGCGAGCGAGTGCACGTCAAAACTCTCACTCGCGAGCTTTCTGTTTAAATCGAGCAACACCTTGGGTTGTGGCGGGATCTTGATGCCCTTGGCAACAAGATCCTTCATGGCCATTTCAGCGTTGATCATTTTCTCAGTCCCAAATCCAAGCTTCGTCCGGAGATTGTACTGCGAGAAGCAGCCAACGTGGGCCACTCCACGGCCAACTACATTCGTTGCATTCTAGGCTACAACAAGAAATTACGCTGCATTGATGTCGTTGCCAGAAAAAACTCTGGTCCAATTTTGTCGCTTATGGCGCAAATGAATTATTGTGTGCGAGTAGCAACGACAAACTTTGCGGATAGATACGATCAAATGACACATCAAGCCAAGAAGCGGATGAGCCAAGCCGGCGCTTACAATGCCCTGATGCGCCCGATAATTTCGGCGTTCGCCCTCGCCCTCCTGCTCGTTGGATGTACGACGATACGCTACGACTATTACCCGCCAAGCAGCGATCAGGGGCGTTTCTGCATTACTCAGTGCGCAGGCGTTCGCGAAATGTGCCAGGGCAATGAAATCCAGCGCGCGCAATATGATCAAGCACTCTGTGAACGACGCAGTGAATCGATGTACCGCGCTTGCCTGCGTCACGCCGACAGCAAGGATGAAGCCAAGCGATGCTACCGCCAGTCTTGTTTCAGCCACGAAAACACCTGGCGCTGCGACGAAGACTATCGCCAATGCTTTGTTAACTGCGGTGGCGCTATTCAGGTGATTGAAGAGGAATAGAACGACGCCGATCTTTCAGGGGGAGTTATGGACACTTTCAATAACTTGCCTGCTTCGTCACGAGCCTTCACGCGGTCGATAACCAGCACCATCGCTTGCTTGACTTGATCAATCGATTCGGCAGTCGGCTTACAACTGAACATGAACCTGGAAACCCGCGTCGCAGAACGCACGTAAGCGCTGACCGAAGCCATCCTGCGACTCGACAGCCTGTCCAACGCAGACATCCTCACCGGTCTGCCTAACCGCCGTTACGCCCTGCAAAGCCTGGCCGATGCCTGGAATGCGTCTTCAGCCTCAGGCACCGCGCTCGCCTGCATAATGACCGATGCCGACGATGCCGTTTACCCTATAAACGGGAGTAGAACCTCATCTCTGCTAGGCTAGACGCTTACTTGGCAGGGCTTTCCGTGCCATTCCCGAGGCAGAAAGGAGTCTCCTAATGGGTGAGATGCTGGCCCGTCAAAAGCTGACCTCGAACGTCAAGCGCATGATCAAGAAGCTATTTTTGCAGGAACTTTGGGAAGACGCTGGTCAAGGCTGGGAGGGTATCGAAGACACGTTGGCCTTGTCGGGTTGGAGTCGAGCTCGGCGCGTCGTGATACTGCGTAGAAAGCTCACCGGCGAAATGCTGCTCACCGAGAAGGACGACACACAGTGGACACGTGTGCATAATCCAATGAATGTAAACCACTATTTTTCAACCAGTCAACTTCATTGGCATTCGTTGGTGGCAATGACTTTGGAGTGCGAAAGCCCTGTCTGTCACGCCCGTGTCACATTCGTTAGCAATAATCCCCCTGCTGATTTTGTTGGCAACAAACCATCTAGATAGGGGAACTAAAAAATGCAGAAAAAAATCATCGCGCTGGCCGTCGTCGGCCTTATCTCAGGCGCCACCTTCGCGCAAAGCAACGTCACGATTTATGGTATCGCCGACATGAGTTATGTCAATTACAGCGACGCCAACGCAGAGGGTGTCGAATCGACGCACCAAATCAATTCCGGACAATGGAAAACCTCGCGCTTCGGTCTCAAAGGATCCGAGGATCTGGGAAATGACCTGTCCGCGATATTTCAGATGGAATTTTCCGTGCCAATGGACGTCAATGGCAGCAATGTAGCCCAAAGGCCATCGTGGGTTGGCTTGCGGAGCAAGAGCCTCGGCGAGATACGAGCCGGTAACTTCAATACTTTTGAAGACGACCTGCTCTCGGCGACGAGCGTAATGTTTGAATACAACACGGTCGCCTCCCCGAAATACGTTTATATCGAAACAGCCGGCGCTGAATCGCGAAACACCATCAGCAATGCGGTGCATTACTACTCGCCAGTTTGGGATGGCTTCCAGGTCAAAGCCGGTCTATCAACACACGCCTCAAACTCGGACGATGTCTTCGCTACCGGCCTGAACAGTGCTACCGGCAACAACCGCGTCTTCGCCGCTGCCCTGCTCTACAACAAGGGGCCGCTCATCGCCGGTGCAACCTATGAATACAACAAATACGAGGACTATTCAGGCAGACCAAGCACAACGAAACTGGACTCGGGCAACACTTGGAACCTGGCCGCAGCATATGATTTCGGTTTAGCCAGGGTCAGCGGTGCTTATGGCAGGATCAACTACGCTGAAAACGGCTCCTTTGCAACCGGCCAAAAAGTCGATAACCGTACGCAATGGCAGCTTGGCGTTTCAGCACCGATTACGCCCAAAGATCTGGTGTCCATCAACTACGCTCATGCAAGAGTCAGTTACAACGACAGAGCACCGGCCTTGAACGATGACTCGATCGGCTTCTGGGGTATCGGCTACCAGCACTCTCTGAGCAAACGAACCACGCTTTACGCTGCCTACGGTGACATTAGCCAGGATGATGACAATTTCACCAAAGCGAGACTGGACAGCACATCGCCAACCACCTCCAACGCAGGCTTCCAAAGCGCCTTTGCACTGGGCATTCGTCACAACTTCTAATCCACACCTGAAATCCTGACGACAATCGGGCGCTGCGGCGCCCGATTTCGTTGAGTCATCCATGGAAAATCAAACGTTCTTCGCAACCCAAAAGGGTTTTGCGCCAAGAAACCGCCCCACCAGCATTTGTCTTTTTGCCCCAAACCCGGGCCGCTTCGTCACGTCAAACTGCGCAGCACGCAAAGCCCGACGAACGTCCCCGGCAACCGTCCAGGTTGCCAGCGTTGCACCATCTGCGGCAAGGCGCGACAAAGATCGGCACAGCTCCGGTGACCATAGCTCGGGGTTCTTGGCCGGAGAGAAACCATCCAGATAAAAGGCATCCACCGCCGCATCGAGCTTCGGCAAAGTCTCCCTAGCATCGCCAAAAAATAGCTCGAGAACTATCCTGCCTTCTGCCAGTTCGAGCCGATGCTCACCAGCGACCAACGGCGGCCAGTGACAGCGCAGTTCTTCGGCAATCAAGGCAAATTCCGGCCAGGCGTCGTGAACGAGCGCCAGATCGTCCACATGAAATGGATGTTTTTCCAAAGAAACGAAATGCAGCTGAGCGCAGCGCTGCGCATCATTCTGCCAGGCCAGCCAAGTGGCCAGAAAATTCAAGCCAAGACCAAACCCGGTCTCCAGAATGGTGAAGCATGCCCGTCCCTGCCAACGCTTCGGAAGCCCATTGCCGGCGATAAAAACGTGGCACGCCTGAGCGTGCCCACCTGCCGCCGCATGGTAGATATCGCCATAGGCTTCAGAAACTGGCGTACCGTTGGCATCTCGCGTCAAACGGGTGGGTTCAAAAGACAATGACAAAGCGCTTCCTGATCTTGCCGCCCTCAGCAGCAGAACCCCTCAAACGGTTATCCAGCCCGGCGAAGCAAGAAAAACCTCGAAGCCGCTCATGACCAAGAATCAAATCCTCGCCTTCCATCGGCGATCTCGCTCGGCGCGCAATTGGTTCCGGCGGTCTACTCTGGCACGATGCTTTAACAGGCGATCCCGCTTGATTCGCGACCACGCCCCTAACCATAGAAACGCAATGATCACAATGAATGCAATCAGAATCCAGGGTTTATCCATCATTTCCGAAGCATCCGGCACTGTTGTCTGGGAAAAGGGGGCGAGTATAGCGCAAGGCGAGAAATTATCCTCATTGCACGAGAAGGAACGGCAATCGCTTCTTGCCATACCACCACGGTCTGTAGCACCATCTGGAAAGTCTTTCAATGAACAAATCGCAGAATGAAGTATCTCAGCCGAAGCGCCTTTCACGTTCTCACACACCCCGTCAGCTTTGTACTACTGACGTTCAAAGGGTTCCGCAAAAACCAGGGCTTTCTGCTTGCTGGAGCAATCGCCTACTACGCGCTGCTATCGGTCGTCCCCTTTCTGATTCTGACGGTTATGGCGCTTTCGCACCTCGTCGACCAAGCCGAACTTCTGGGCACGCTGAAACGCTATCTAGAATGGCTGGTACCCAGCCAATCCAGTGCGCTCTTGGCAGACCTGAACCATTTTCTGGAAAACGGCGTCGCCATCGGCCTGGTTTTACTGGCGACGATAGTGTTCTTCAGTTCTCTGGCCTTTTCGGTACTCGAAAAATCGATGGCAGTAATTTTTTCGCATCGCGGCATCATCAAACAACGACACTTCCTGACTTCGGCGCTGCTTCCTTACTTGCTGGTTTTTTTTCTTGGTGCCGGCCTGCTTTTATTGACCATACTGACCATCAATCTGGAAGCAATGGCGCTGATGAGCGTCGTTTTCTTCGAGTGGCACTGGTCGCTCAGCGGCCTTTCCAGAGTGCTATTCTACCTGCTAGGTCTAAGCGCTGAAACCATCGTTCTCACCTCGATCTATTTTATTATCCCGGTTGGTCGAACGGCGTTTCGCCATGCACTCATTGGCGGGCTGGTCACCGCATCGCTTTGGGAAATTATTCGCCACCAACTGATCTGGTATTTCCAAATGATGTCCAGCGCCAGTGTGGTTTATGGCTCGCTAACCACCGCCGTCATCGCTCTGTTCAGCATGGAAATCATTGCCACCCTGCTCTTGCTCGGCGCGCAGTTTATTTCGCAATACGAACGGCTGGATGACTCTACCCGAACAATCCAACACACTCCCACTCATGAATAACACTGATAACACTAACCCATCCAGCCCCGTCATCAAGCTTTGCCAGGAACTTGTCCGCATTCCCAGCCCTTCGGGTCAGGAAGGAGACCTTGCCCGCTTCGTAGCTGCGCACATGCGCGCTTTGGGAATGCACGTCGAAATCGACCGCTACGGCAGTGTGCTGGGGATTCGCCAGGGGCAAAAACCGGGCCCCACCCTCATTCTGGACGCACACCTCGATACCGTGCCGATCACCCGTCCCGCCGAGTGGCAGCACAGTCCTACGGGCGGCGAAATTGATCAAGGACGCCTCTGGGGACGCGGATCAGCCGATACCAAAGGTTCTCTTGCCGCGATGATCTGCGCGGCAGCCTCGATTCCGGAAGATGCCTTCAGCGGAACGCTCATCGTCTCGGCCAGCATCTGCGAAGAAGACATGACCACGGCAGCGCTCGAAGCAATACTTGAAAGGCACCCCGCAGACTGTGTCGTGGTAGGCGAGCCCACCTCATTACGGCTCGGCGTTGCCCAGAAGGGGCGTGCCGGAATCCTCATCGAAGCCAACGGACGCAGCGCCCACACCTCCCGTCCGGAACTGGGGGATAACGCCATCTACAAGATGATGGAGGCCATCGCCCGCATACGTGCGCTGCCCCTCCCGAACGATCCGGAAATGGGCAGCGGCGTCTGCGAGCTGATCGAGATCGATTCGGAGCCCCGGCCCTCGATCGGTACCGTGCCGCACCGCTGTACGGCCCGTCTAGCGCTCCGTCTGCTTCCCGGCGAATCCCGGCAAAGCGTTAGCGAACGCATCGCCGGCGCACTGTGTGGAATGGAAGGCATGTCGCTGAAGTTCACCACGCAATCGCAAACCTGCTGGACAGATCAGACCATCGTTTTGGAAGAATTCATCCCGGCCTGGAAAAACGCTGATTCGCCGCTGCAACGAGAAATCCTCGACACCCTGCAGACCACCGCCTTTGCTGCGCCTTACACCACCAACGCCTCAGCGGCCGCGGCTCGCGGTATTCCGACCTTCCTGCTGGGCCCAGGCGCGATCGACCAGGCGCACACCATCGACGAATGGATCAGCCTGGACCAGCTTAATGCTGCAGTGGACGCCTACACAAGGGTGATTCGTACATGCCTTAAGGGGCAGACGATGAACCGGTAGTACCGCAAAATTCCC
>RRZU012530289.1_pt1 | contig 20150 bp, 18 predicted proteins | sample 2165561 | NCBI WGS metagenome assembly RRZU01 (sample SAMN10456909, study PRJNA506462) | wastewater metagenome | isolation source: wastewater sludge | place: USA: Moscow, Idaho | reverse complement strand
TTTTCGCATAAAACCCACGAGAGAGCTCATCTCCAAAAGTTGGAAAGAGAATGCCTGAGGAATAATTCTTGGGAAATGGAAAATAAGCAAACGGAAGAACTAATGGCAAAGGAACATCTTCTACGACAAGATAAGCCGGTCCGGTAACAATATATTTTCCTTGTTTCATCTTAGCTTCTGTAAGATTTAAATAGAAATGAGGGTGATCATGTTGGTCGCAAGTCGTATATTTTCCATCTTTTAAGCAAAAAATATCAGATTCCAATTTTTTGGTCATACCACTTGTTACATAGCCCTCCCCTTGTTGAGTTATAGTGCCATAAATAAGTCCCTTTTTTGTTTTAAAATTGTAGGACAAGGCTTTTGATTCATAACTATCATTACCCTCTTTAAAAACAGGAAATTCTTTAAAATTACCCAAAGTATCTTTTATTCCACAGGCATATACAAGATTGCTATCTATATTTAAGCGAATAAAACCCGATTTTAAATTTATATTTTGGTAGGAAACAGAAGCTTTACCATATAGAAAAGCTGTTCCATCTTCCATTACAACAATCGAATCCTCCGCACTATAAACGACATCTGAATCAATGGCAGATTTTTTAGAAGAATTGGTGTTTTGAGAAAACGCAGAAAAACTTGTTGCGATAACAACAAGTATGAAAACCAATATTTTTAATTTGTTATTCAAAGTCCTTCTACTGCAAACTACTTCATTTTCAAAATCAGCTGCAAATTTATACATTTTAGAGTTACTTAAAGGATATAAAGTGATTTTTTAATTATTTTTTTGATACATATTTTCAGAAAAAGAAATCTTTTTCAGTAAAAAACAACTATTTTTGCAATTTACAATTTCAATCTCATCCCTCAAAAAAAACGCAAAACTCTATATAGGTATGTTAAAAAAAATAAGTTTAGTATTTACTTTATTATTTTTGGTTGCTTTCAATTCTGTTTTTGCATTTACAGTTGTTCTTGATGCCGGTCATGGCGGAGACGACCCTGGAGCCATTGGTGCATTTTCTAAAGAAAAAAATATAAACCTAAAATACATTCTGGATCTAGGTGCAAAAATCAAGGCAAACAACCCTGATGTGAAAGTTATTTATACACGCACAACGGACTTTTTTGTTCCTTTGAATACGCGTGCTGACATTGCGAATAAAGCCCATGCCGACTTATTTATCTCCATACACACAAATGCTTCAAAGAGTAAAGATGCAAAAGGAACGGAGACTTTTACACTGGGGTTGGCCAGAAGCAAAGAAAACATGGAATTAGCTATGTTGGAAAACTCGGTAATTTTACTAGAAAATGATTATAAAAAAAATTATCAAGGTTTTGATCCTAATTCTGTAGATTCCTACATTATGTTTCAATTTATGCAAGACCAGTACATGGATCAGAGCGTACATTTGGCCGAAATTATCCAAAAAAACTTTGTAAAAGGAACGCCTATGATAGACAGAGGAGTCAGGCAAGCAGGTTTTCTTGTACTAAGAGCTACAACAATGCCTTCCGTTTTAGTCGAATTAGGTTTCATAACAAATAAAGAAGAGGAAGTCTATCTAAACAAAGAGGAAACGATGGAAACCATGACTCAATCCCTTTATGAGTCTTTTTTATCCTATAAACATCAAATAGAAAAGAAAAATGGAGACGTTAAAGGGGGGAATTCTAACAGCACAACCGCTTACACGAGCAAATCAACGGCAACGGAAGAAACAGAAAAAGTTGAGAAAAAAACGAGCAAAATAAGAAAAACAGGCAAAATAACACCTATACAGGAAGATAAAAAAGAAGAAATCATTGAAACCCCAACCAAATCTACCGAGGCTCAAAAAAATGTTTCATCTGAAATTTTATTTAAGGTTCAATTTTTAGTTTCCAAAACTAAGTACAAGGAGGGACATTCTATTTTCAAGGGAGTAAAAAATATAGATCACTATTACGAAAATGGCTACTACAAATATACTAGCGGTAATACTTCTAATGTAGATTCTATAAATGCTCTCAAAAATCAAATATCAAAAAAATTTCCGGATGCTTTTCTTATTGCATACAAAAAAAATGTTCGAATGAACATACACGATGCCCTTAAAGAAGCTGAGACCAACATCAAAAAATAATAACATAAGAAAAACTCATGAATTTTAAAAAAATTTTTACGAAAGAAGCTAAGATTGGATTGTTAGTAGTGGTGTCAATTGGACTATTGTATTTTGGGGTAAATTACCTGAAAGGGGTCAATATTTTCAAACCTGATAAATATTTTTATGCACAATATAACCGTATTGATGGAATAGTAAAAACAAGTCAAGTAATGATAAACGGTTATAAAGTAGGACATATAAGTAATATCTACTTTGATTACACGAAGGAAGCTCCTATTACTTTGGAAATAACAGTGGACAAAGATTTAGTGGTGCCTAAAGGAACTATTGCACAAATATATGAAACAGGAATGCTCGGCGATAAAGCAATACAACTTATTTTATCTAACAGTAGCGAAGTACATGCAATAGGAGATACGCTACAAAGTGAAACTTCTCAGGGTTTAGTTGGTGAAATAGTAGGCTCTTTGATGCCTCCTATTCAAAGATTAGTACCTCAAATTGACTCGACATTATATGCTCTTCGCAAATTATTAGAAAACGGATCAATTGAAAAAAGTTTGAACAATATTGAGTCAACGACCACACAATTGGAAGGTATGTCAAAATCCCTTAAGAAAATTGTAAACAATGATGTACCGGTAATATTATCTGATGTTTCTACGATCACAAAAAATCTGAATAAGGTAAGTTCTGATCTTAGTAAAACAGATTTTTATGCTACTATGCAGACATTAAATCAGACATTGGATAATTTAAAATTGGCGTCAAACAAACTTAACCAAAACGATAATACAATGGGATTATTACTTAATGATAAATCACTCTATCTTAATCTTAATTCTACTATGGATAATGCAAATAAGCTTGTTATCGACTTAAAAGAAAATCCTAAGCGATATGTCCATTTTTCGGTATTTGGTAAAAAAACAAAATAAAAAAATTCAACAAAAATTAATATTAATTTAACATTGAGCCAAGATTCGGTCATTAATTAAGAGTTTCTTTATTTTTCAACAAAAAAAAGATGTTTTAACATTTTTTATAAGATATTAGTTATCAACGCTTTTCGAAAATATTTATTGATAACAAACTGAAAATGAGACACTTAAGACAACAAGCTGATAAACAATTGCGTATAACATTTATAAATTTTCCAAATAAAAATAGATTTTTTTATACCGAAATTTATGTTCAATTTTGTAAGGAAAGAAAAAAGATATAGAAAAATTTTTATAAGATTATGAATTCTAATTGTACTACTTTATGGAACAAATGCTTGGAAGTTATCAAAGATAACGTAAACAGTACAAGTTTCGAAACTTGGTTTGAACCTATCATCCCCATTAAGTACGAGGATAAGGTGTTTACCATACAGGTTCCAAGCCAATTTTTTTACGAATATTTGGAGGAAAAGTATGCCGATTTGTTAAAATCCACCTTGTTTAGAATTGTGGCTCCGAATACAAAACTTGTATATCGTGTTATTGTTGATAAAGACAACAAGAAAAATGGTTCTACAGACGTTTTAGGATCAGCAAGAGGTACATTCCAAGGCAAAAAGAAAATAGGAGTTCCTGAATTCGATTCTTATTTAAACTATAACTACAATTTTGATAACTTTATTGAAGGAGATTGCAATCGCCTACCTCGCACAGCAGGAATCAATATTGCAAGTCAACCGGGAAAAACTATATTTAATCCGCTGTTTATTTATGGAAAATCAGGAGTAGGAAAAACTCACCTTGCCAATGCTATTGGCTTAAAAACCAAAGAATTACACCCTCAGAAGAAAGTCTTATATGTATCGGCGAACCTTTTCCAATTACAATACACAGAAGCTTCAATGAATAATCAGACCAATGATTTTTTGAATTTCTATCAAATGGTGGACGTTCTTATTATTGATGATATACAAGAGCTTGGTGAAGGAAAGAAAGTTAGCACCCAAAATACATTTTTCCACATATTCAATCATTTGCACCAATCAGGAAAGCAGTTAATTTTAACTTGCGACAAAAAGCCTGCTGAACTGGAAGGTTTGGAGGACAGGTTACTCACTCGCTTTAAATGGGGGTTATCTGCTGAAATAGAACAACCCGACTTCGAAACAAGAAAATTAATATTAAAATCCAAAGTAGAAAAAGACGGTTTAAGAGTTCCGGATGCAGTTATTTCCTACATTGCAGAAAATATTACCGATAATATCCGCGATTTAGAGGGTACAATGATTTCCCTCATTGCTCAGTCTACAATGAACCAAAAAGTCATCAACATAGATTTGGCAAAAAAGGTAGTACGTAACCTTGTTACTATTACAGAGAAAAAACACACGATAAAGAACATTAGAGACTTAGTATGCGAATATTTTAAATTGCCAACGGAAAGTTTGTTATCTAAATCAAGAAAAAGAGAAGTGGTACAAGCAAGACAAATAGCTATGTATTTCTCTAAACAGCTGACAAAAGAATCTCTTACCACCATAGGGAATACAATTGGACAGCGAAATCATGCCACTGTTTTACATGCCTGCAAAACAGTTAAGGACTTAATCGAAACGGACAAAATTTTTCGAGGAAGCGTTGAAGAAATAGAGCGAAAGCTTAATTCTTAGCAGATATTTTAAAAGCGACTTTTTCAAGTCGCTTTTTTTGATGAAATTTTACTAGATACAAAAAAAACACTAAATTTACCCAATCAAATTTTATATTAAATTTTAAAGAGTATGGTCTATAGATTTATTCTTATTTCTGATGAAGTAGATGACTTCATGCGTGAAATTATGATTGATTCAGAAGCAAGTTTTTTTGATTTTCACGAAGCAATTCTTAACTCAGTAAATTATACGAAGGATCTTATGACTTCTTTTTTCTTATGTAACGATCGTTGGGAAAAAGAGCAAGAAATTACCTTGGTTGAAATGAATACTGGTTCGGAATACGACAACTATATAATGGAAGATACCAGCCTTGACGAATTCATTTCTGAAGAAAAGCAGAAGCTGTTATATGTATTTGATTATGTGTCAGATAGAGTTTTTTTCATAGAATTAAAAGAAATTATTCCGGGGAAAAACATGAATGCTCCTGTATGTTCAAGTAAAAAGGGAACTCCTCCTGAACAATTTCAAATGGAATCATTTGACACCGAAAAACCTGTTGCTACAACGACATCCATAATTGATGAAAACTTCTATGGAGACGAAGATTTTGACATTGAGGAATTGGATGAAGAAAGTTTTAGCGACATGGACTTTAGTGAAGATTTTGAAAACTTGAAATGAAACACTTAATAGTAGTTCTCGGACCAACGGGAGTCGGGAAAACTGCTTTGAGTCTTACCTTGGCTAAAAAGTTCTCAACTCCTGTTATTTCCGCTGATTCAAGACAAATATACAAGGGTATAGAAATTGGAACGGCAGCTGCTACTCAGTCGGAGAGAACTTTAGCTGAACATTTATTTGTAGGCATAAAAGAACTGGATGAATATTATAGTGCAGGACAATTTGAGCAAGATGTCCTAGAAAAATTGTCCGATATCTTTAGGCATAGTGACTATGCTTTGATGGTTGGAGGTTCCATGATGTACATAGATGCTGTTTGCAATGGAATGGATAATATTCCATCCGTGGATAACGAAATAAGAAAAAACGTTTCCGAGATATTTCAAAAGCAAGGTCTGGAGGGTATCAGAAATTTATTGCAACTTCTCGACTCAGAACATTACAAAAAGGTTGATTTAAAAAACAAACAACGCTTGATGCACGCTGTTGAAGTTTGTTTAATGACAGGTAAGCCCTACTCTTCTCTCCTCTCAGCATCAAAAAAAACTAGAAATTTTCACATAATTAAGATCGGCTTGAATAGAGAACGAGAAGAACTCTACGAACGAATTAATACACGAGTGGAAAAAATGTTTGCCTTAGGGCTGTTTGAAGAAGCTAAACAATTTTACCATTTAAAGGACACAAATGCCCTTAACACCGTTGGGTACAAGGAAATATATCAATATATGGATGGCGTTTATCCTGATATCGAAACAGTAAAGAAAATGATAAAGCAAAATTCGAGGCATTATGCCAAACGGCAATTGACATGGTTTAAACGAGACTCTGAAATTGCATGGTTTCACCCTGACAATATAAATGGAATAATCAGCTATATAGAATCATGCGAAAAATAACTAATTGCATGTTTCTTATCCTGCAAACTTTTATTTTTCTCAGATTAATTTGACCTTTGAGAAAGTAGGCATTACCTTCTCACTAAATGAAATTTAATATATCTCGCAGCCTTAACTTCATTGAAGAATACACAATCGCTTTTTATCTCTAAAGCATTTATCAAACTCACTCTCTCCTACTACATTGATTTTACTAACACTCAACCTTTTCAAAAAAAGCTAATTTTCTAATGTGACCAAATTAGTATCGACAATATAAATCTAGTCGTTGAATTTTAAAACGAAAATGGTAATGTACGACAGAATTTTCCTCTTTGTAAAAAGATTATTTAAACACATTAGCCAATGCATTTTCCAAATCTTGACCTCTTAAATTTATCCCTATAATTTTACCCTCTTTATCAATTAAAACAGAAGAAGGTATAGTAGAAATATTGTATTCCTTTACTATCGGACAACGCCATCCTTGTAAATTAGAACCATGGTTCTCCCATGCTAATTTATCTTCAGCTATTGCATTCAACCAATTTGTTTTGTTGTTATCAAGAGACACACTAAAAATCTCAAAGCCTTTAGCATGGTATTTTGCATATGCATTAACCAAATTAGGATTTTCCATACGGCAAGGACGACACCAAGATGCCCAAAAATCGACTAATACGACCTTACCTTTCAAAGAACTTAACTCGATAAGTTTTCCTTCGGCATTAGGAATAACAATGGACGGAGGTATTTTTCCTATTTCGATGGGATTATTTAATTTTGCGTTTATTTCTTTTAGTACTTGATTTTCAGGGTATGATGGTGTCAATGACTGAGAAATCTTAACGAACAAACTTTTGTGAGTTTCAAAACTTGGTCCATACTCTAAATAAGCTATAACAGCCGACGAAAGCATTGAACTATTCTGAATCAAAAACAGCTGCAAATTTCTTTGAAAAGTCTGATATTCAGCATCATAATTTTTTTTAATTGTAACCTTTGCTTCTGCAGTAGTAGCTTCTTTATATTTCTTTTGTGTTTGTTGCAAAAGAGGAAGTGTTGATCTAACCATATCTTGGTAAGTTTTGAGTAAATCCATATCCTTTGATCCGGAAGCACTTTCAACCCAAAGAGAACTCGAATCGCAATTAAGAGATAAATTTATATTATCATTCGGATGAAGAGTTAATATAATCTGTTGTTTTCCAGAAGTTTCAGTTTGAAAAGCTAATATATAAAATTCAGCAGTTTTGACTTCTGCTGTTATGTTGAATGTATTATCGGTAATTATCGCTTTTCCAACGCTCGTTACCTGATTTCCATCAAATAAATTGACCTCTACTGACTTAAAATCATTATTTCCGTTTATTAAGCCCTTAATAAGAGCCGTTTGAGCTGATACTTGAATAGAAACAAAAGTCAATACTAATAAAAAAATTCTCTTCAACATACGTTTAGTGATTAAATGTTAATCATGAAATAATAAAGAACTATCGCCGTAACTCAAAAATCTAAAATTATTACTTAAGGCAAATGAATATATCTCTTTCCAATTTCCCTTTACAAATGCCGACACAAGGAGCAAAAGAGTACTTTTTGGTTGATGAAAATTAGTAACCATCGCATTTACAATCTTAAAATCATATCCCGGAACTATAATTATTTGAGTAGAACATGTCAATGCCTCCAAATGGTTGAGTTCTAAATAATCGAGAATAAAACCTAGGGATTGAAATGACGTTGTTTCCTCCTGTTTTTGATAAGGTTCCCATTGAGAGACCGAAAGTACGGAATTATTTTTTGATAAATGCAATCCAATATAATAAAGAGACTCCAAGGTTCGAACAGAAGTTGTCCCAACAGCAACAATATGCCCCAAGTTTTTCTGTACAGCTTGAATAGTTTCTTTTTGAACAGTAATAATTTCCGTATGCATCAGATGGTCTCCAATTTGCTCCGATTTTACAGGTTGAAAAGTACCTGCTCCAACGTGCAAAGTCAGTTCACAAAAAGAAATATCAGAAGCTTTTAAGGAAGCAAATTCCCTTTCCGTGAAATGCAAACCAGCTGTTGGTGCTGCTACAGAACCTTTGATTTTCGAATAGATTGTTTGATAAGTTTGCTTATCACTCTCTTCAGTCTTTCTATTCAAATAGGGAGGTATGGGCAATTCTCCAAACGTATCCAAAATATCTGCAAATGTAAGCGTTGGATTATTCCAAGAAAATCTTATATGAAGAGTATTCCCTATTGCTTCCATTTTTTCTGCAATAAGAATTGTTTTCGTACCGTTTATTACGTAATCTTTTTGTAGCAGATTATCTTTCCATTTCTTTAAATTTCCAACTAGACATTTCCAAACACAAGATGTTTGTTGCTGAAAAACAAGTTGATAATCATTCGGAAACAAAGGTTCTAAACAAAAGATCTCAACCAACCCACCCGTTGGTTTTGCAAAAATAATACGAGCCTGTATTACTCTCGTATTATTGAAAACCATTAAGGATTTTGGGGGTATGTACCCTGCTATATTTTCAAAATAAGATTGTTCTATATGTCCGTTCTTATAAACAAGAAGTTTCGATTTATCCCTTTCTTTTAATGGAAATTTGGCTATATTTTCATCAGGCAAAGAATAATTATAATCGTCAATTTTTATTTCCTTTGCTGTATTATTCTCCATGTTCAGTTTTTTGTACAAAAATAGAAAACTTTACACAATAAATGTTTATCCGACAATCGTTTTCTGGCAACATTTTGTACCTTTACGTTATCTACAAGTAGTTGAAAAGCTAAAACTAAAAATCAATGAAAACCATAGGATTATTGTCCGATACCCATGGATATTGGGATGAAAAATACACCGAATTTTTCGAAAAATGTGACGAAATTTGGCACGCAGGAGATATTGGCAACATCGAAATAATTCAAAAGTTAGCTTCAAAAGGGCAGAAAATACGTGCTGTGTACGGTAATATTGATGGTCAAGACATACGACTGCATTTTCCATTGCATAATCGTTTTAAAATTGAGGATATATCGGTATGGATAACACACATCGGTGGTTATCCGGGCAAATATAACCCCATTATAATAAACGATTTAATAAACAACCCTCCAAAACTATTCATCTGCGGGCACTCACACATAACAAAAGTAATGTATGATAAAAAGCTGAATTTATTACACATGAATCCCGGAGCAGCAGGAAAGGAAGGTTTTCAACAAGTGCGAACAATTATGAGGTTTGCCATAGACAAAGATGACATAAAAAATTTGGAAATTTTAGAACTAAAATGAATTAACGCAACAAATTTACGTTACCTTTTTTAACGTACTTGACATTGTTGCCATTTGAGTCCTTATCCACTCCCGTTGCCTCGATAAAATAAAAATAAGTGCCTTCAGACGCTTTGGTTCCACCGATGTTTCCATCCCATCCTTTTCCGGGATCTGTCCAACTGTATACCAAGCGACCCCAGCGGTTATATACTGTACCACTAAAAGTAAGTATTGACTTATAAGCTACTCTAAACTCATCGTTTTTGCCATCACCATTAGGAGTAAAAACATTCGGAACATCCAAAGAAGATTCTAACACATTCATTTTGTAAGAAATTTCTGAAGAGCAAGTCGCATCAGAATTATAAACTCGAAGTCTCAGATAATACGTTTCCGGTTCTTTAAAAGAATAACGAAAATCTTTATCTATATAAGACAGTTGACACGTTGAAAAATCTGATTCTGTAGACAAACACCACTCAAAATCGGTAGCAGCAGGCACATTGGGACAACTAAGTATCTCAACTTCCAAAGGAGCAGAGCCACTCAACGTTGTATCTTCAGACTGATCTTTCTGCATTTCATTTGTAGCTGTTCTTGTCTGAATGGTAACTTTCGGATTAATCGCTGTCGCAAAGGCTTGTAATGTATCCGTTTCAACTGACTGTCCCCTCCCAAATCCTTTTGCAAACTGATCTCCAGACAATTTATAGGAGGTATTTCCTAGTGGAGAGGTCACCTGTATTTGTGATGTTTGGGAAACCGCACGAGAGACGGTCTCTGAAATATAAGAACTTTCAGAAAAATATGTAGAATCATATTGTAAATCGAACAGCCGTGTTACTTCGTAAGGAATTGTAGTTTGATCATAACGTTCAAATTTCATTTTTTCCGCAGTGATGTAAGGAACAAGTTGGATAAAATTGCACTTATCTTCAGCATTTGTATCTATTTTGATGCTGTCTAATTGGACTCCGAATTTGGTGTAATCAAAAACCCAGACATACTTTTTCTGTCCATCAACTTCCAATTCATAACCCAACGAAGGAGCATTCTGCAAAGGAACAGACGACACAGTTACCTGATTATCAGTAGCCAGCGAAGTTAAATTTCCATTAAGATCATAAGATTTCCAAACAAAATCACTGTTCGTTGATGAAGTATAAGATAGGGTTCCATTAGCCAACCCATCCACAACAAAAACGGAATCTAAATTATTTTGCGAATATCCAAGAAAAGAAACTCCTTGTATGGAAAATTGTGCATAAGATAATATAAAAGAGAAACTTATGATAATTCCTAATAGTATTTTCCTCATTGTGCAAGTAATTGAAAGTTAGTCGGTAAAGTTAATGATTTTTGGAGAACGGACAAGAGTTTTATTCTCATAAAAAGACCTTCAATTTATAGTTTTTTTTTTATCTTTGCACTACAGTAATATTTTTCAACAAAAATGCTATGATTATGAATAAAAAGAATTGGGTACTGCTTATAGTCTGTTTTTTTGTATTGTCAACACAAGCAAAAAACTTCGATTACGAAAAAGTAACTGTAAACGGTAAACAATACTACCTGTATAAAGTCGAAAAAAGCGAAGGTTTTTATTCTATCTCAAACAAATTTGGAGTACAGCAGGAAGATATTACAGAAGCTAATCCGGAAACAAAAAATGGATTAAAAGTTGGACAAAAAATAAAAATTCCCGTAATTTCGGAATCTAAAAATAAAAAAGAAAACATTATTTCTCATACCGTAGCTAAAGGAGAAACGATATTTTCGATATCAAAAAAATATGACGTTACAGAAGAATCAATATATAAATTAAATCCTGAATCGAAGCAAGCATTGCGAGTCGGTTCCATTTTAAAAATAAATTCTTCTTTATCAACTACTAAAGCCAAAGAAGTTTCTCAAAACTCGTTAAAAACTAAAAAAAACTTACAGGATAATAATGACATACCAAAAACTACCATTATCAAATCTGAAAATGAAAACCTTCAAGAATACAGAGAACATATAGTTAAACGTAAAGAAACACTGTACAGTATATCTAAAGAGTACAATGTTAGTGTTGATGATATTATTAAACTTAATCCATCTGTTTCAAAAGGATTAGAAGTCAAATCTGTTTTACGTATTCCTGGAGAAAAAGCTGAAAAGAAATATCAAGAAGTTGCAACGGGTGCTTTTCAGAAAAAAGAAACAACAAACGATGAAACAATTCTTGCAACCCAAAGTCTTATCACACCAAAAGAAGAACAAGAAGAAAAAATTGCGGTTCCCGAAATCAAACCCACCAACAAAGTAAAATTGGCTATTCTCCTCCCTTTTGATTTAAATGCGGAAGTAAGAGATGCCAACATGAATCGATTTATGGAGTTTTATGAAGGATCTCTTTTGGCAATTGATTCTTTGAGAAAGACAGGGCTTTCCGTAGAAGTGAATACGTTTGACATTGGCAAAACACAATCTCAACTAACTAGTGTGTTGGCAAAACCGGAGATGAAAACTGTAGACATTATTATTGGTCCTGCTTATACCAGTCAAATAACTTCTATCGGTGAATTTGCTAAAGAAAACAAAATAAAGGTAGTTGTTCCTTTCTCACCAAACATAAAAGAATTAGCAACTAACAAATATATTTTTCAGGTTATTAGCCCACAAGATGATTTGACAGAGCCTGTCACTAAAGAATTTTGCCGACTTTTTGCCAATAAAAAAATTGTTATTGTAAACCCTAAAAAAGATGATGCTAACGATAAAAAAGATTTTATTACAGCCCTGAAGAAAAAAATGAATGATAATAAAATGTCATTCACAAGTTTTATTGCAAATACAAATACAACACATAAGATTGATTCTATTGCCAATGCAGCCAATAAAGACATAGTGGTCGTAGTGCCCACCACGGACATTGTAGCTTTGACACAAATTGGTAATGCGATTGAACAAACACGCCAACCGAACATTAGCGTATTTGGTTTCCCGGAATGGCACTCCCTACAATTGACAGGTTTGTATAGCAAACCACTCTATTCGTATACCAATCATTATATCAATTTCAATGATCCCAAAACAATAAAATTCTTTACTGATTTTAGATATAATTTTGGTATATCAAATACTCAGAGTGTACCCAATTATGCTGCACTTGGATATGATCTTTCTTTTTATTTTCTTAGTTTAATAGAACACTATGGCAAGAACTTTGAAAAAGAAATGAAAAACACCACCACGGAGTTGCTACAAATGAATTTGATGTTTGAGCAAGTATCAGCAACTGGAGGCTACATAAACAAAGGAGTTTTTATGCAGTCTTTTAATGAATCCGGAATTAACTCGTTAAAATAAATGAAATTAAAAATAGCTTTATGTATTATTGCGACGACTATTGCAATGAGTGCTCAATCACAAAATTCTGAATTTAAAAAAGAATTTTGTATAGGGGCTAATTTTGGTGCAACATACCCCACGGTAAGTTTTGACCCGACAGTATCACAGAAATTTAATTATACCTATAGTGGGGGACTTTCGTTTCGATACATCACTCAAAAACATTTCGGTTTGCAATGGGAATTAAACTACAGTCAAAGAGGATGGACAGAAGCTAACACATTGCAAGGAACCTTTAGTAAAAATTTAGATTATGTGGAATTGCCTCTACTTACCCATATATATTTTGGAAAAGAAAAGTCTCGCTTTTTTGTCAATTTAGGGCCTAAAATACGTTATCTAATTTATGAAAAGAGCAATAGCACCTACACAAATCCAACGGCATACCAACAAATAACTGCTGTAGAAAACAAATTGGATTATAGTATTTTGGGTGGGTCAGGATTGGAAGTAAGAACAAAAAAGGCAGGGTATTTCCAACTAGAAGCTCGTTATGATTTTGGTTTGGGTGACATCTTTAAAAACAGTAAGGCTGACTATTTTGCTCGTTCCAGCAACCAAGCTTTTTCGATTAATTTTGTTTACTTTTTCAATGTATTAAACTCAAAATAAAAAGGCAAAAATTATGGTATCTGTATATGAATTACTAAAAAAAAGACGCAGTTGCAGAAAATATCAAGACAAACTCATTGAAAAAAGAGATATAGATACGTTACTAAATGCAGCTTTAATGTCTCCATCTTCAAAAAGGGCAAATCCATGGGAATTCATTGCTGTAACAAACAAGGATATTCTCTCTCAACTAAGTAATTGCAAAGAACATGCTAGTAGTTTTGTAGCTGAGGCTCCCCTTGCAATTGTTGTAATTGCTAATACTGAAAAAAGTGATGTTTGGGTTGAAGACGCGTCTATTGCGTCTATTTTGCTGCAACTAACTGCTGAAGATTTGGGTTTAGGAAGTTGCTGGGTGCAAATACGAAACAGAAATTCTAAACAAGAAAAAGTTAATTCTGATAAGTATGTTAGAAATGTTCTCAATATTCCTGAAGAATATGCTGTAGAATCAATCATCAGTATTGGATATAAAATAGAGGAAAGAAAACCTTTTGATGAAGAAAAGCTTCAAAAAGAAAAATTGCATTTTGATAAATTTTAAATTTGATGTTTAAGATTGTTTTCATTGGTGCCGGTAACGTTGCCACACAAATAGCCACAACGTTACAAAAAATCGGAATGAATATTTGTCAGATTTATAGTCGAACAGAAAATTCGGCAAGCACTTTGGGCAAATTATTAAATATTCCATACACCACTGATAAAACCAAAGTTATTGGCACAGCGGATGTTTATTTTTGTTGTGTAAAGGATAGTGAAATAGAAAATGCCTTAAACAGTATTTCTTTCAACAACGGGTTATTAGTTCATACGGCAGGAAGTGTGCCAATTGAAGTTTTGCAATCTTTTTCAGAAAATGTTGGAGTCTTCTACCCCTTGCAGACTTTGTCAAAAGAAAAAAAGATCGAGTGGAAAAAGATTCCACTATACTTGGAAGCCAACACTCCTGAAAATATTTACAAACTGCACCAGATAGCTGAAAAAATAAGTGACTGCGTTTTCGATATTAATTCGGAACAAAGAGGAAAAATACATTTAGCAGCTGTTTTTTGTTCTAATTTTGTCAATCATCTATACACATTATCCGATGAACTACTGACAGAATCAGGGTTCAAGTTTCAACAACTTATTCCTTTAATCGAAGAGACAACTGAAAAAGTAAAAACGCTCTCTCCTATTGAAGCTCAAACAGGTCCGGCTGTTAGATTTGACGAAAACATTATCAATAAACATCTGAATATTCTAAGAAAACAACCAGATCAGAAAGCTGAAATTTACAGTTTATTAAGCAAAAGCATTTACGAAAAACATCATATTCAATGAGTACTAATTTCAAGGAAGATTTAACACATATCAAAGCATTTGCTTTCGATGTTGATGGTGTATTATCTCTAAATTGCATTCCTCTTTTTCCAAGTGGAGAGCCGATGCGTATGGCAAATATAAAAGATGGATATGTCATACAGCTGGCGGTAAAAATGGGTTTCCCCATAGCTATTATTACGGGAGGAAAAACAGAAGCTATTCGCGTACGGTTTGAAGGTCTAGGAATAAATGACATTTACCTTGGCTCTTCTTTCAAAACAAAAAATTTTGATGCGTTTCTCAAAAAACATAATTTAAACGCACAAGATGTTTTGTATATGGGTGATGATATTCCTGATATTCCTGTAATGGAATTGGCTGGTGTACCTACTTGTCCTGCCGATGCTGCCGTGGAAGTCAAGGCAATTTCGAAATACATATCAAACTACAAAGGTGGCGAAGGTTGCGTAAGAGACGTAATTGAGCAAGTACTAAAAGCTCAAGATAAATGGATGAAAGATACTCATGCATTCGGTTGGTAAAATTTAACAGTTATATAAAATGAAATCACTTAACATCATTGATTATATCAAATTAGTACGATATAAAAATCTAATCGCTATTATTTTCTTTCAAGTGCTTATCTACTATGGTATTGTCTTACCTATTTTGGATAAATACCAAATGGGACAAGCTTGCTATGGTTCTCTAGAATTTATATTGTTAGTTTGTTCTTCCGTATTTATTGCAGCAGGAGGATATGCTATTAATGAATATTTTGACACAAAAATAGACATGATAAATCGTCCGGAAAAGGTCATCGTAGGGAAAACAATATCAAGAAAAAGTGCAGCGACCTATTTTCAAATATTAATTGGAATCGGAACTTTATGTGGACTCATTTTGGCGTATTTAGTAAGAGATATAAAAGCAGGCTTTATTTTTATCATCATACCGGGTCTGCTTTGGTTCTATTCAGGTGCTTATAAACGTCAGTTTTTGATTGGCAATATCATTATCGGATTTTGTGCAGCCATGTCAATTTTTTTAGTAGGATATATCGAATGTTCGGTACTCTCAAAAATGTTCGGACCAATAATCTTCGAAACTCCAATTGTGAGTGAAATATACTCTTGGGTAGGTGGATTTTCTCTTTTTGCTTTTTTACTGACAATGATAAGAGAAATCGTAAAAGATGTTGAAGATATAGAAGGCGACCGAGAAATGGAATGTAGAACAATGCCTATTGTCTGGGGAATAAAAAAAACAAAGATATTTTTGTATGTATTGACAATTGCAACAGTAGCTCTAATAGGATTCTTTGCTTTCACAAAAATTCATTTTGCTGTAGACAACATCACAAAAAAATATTTCATTTTCGGCATTTTACTTCCTTTTATTGCTTTTTTATATTTAATTTTCAAGGCCAAAGGAAAAAACGATTTTCACCAAGCAAGTTCTTTTTGTAAATACATGATGATTATTGGTTCACTGTATAGTGTGTTTGTATATTTTCTTTTTACCATCAATTTTTAAAACAGATGTTACTAAAGGAAAAACTGAAAAATTATCAAGTAGTATTAGTTTCCAATTCTCCCCGTCGAAAAGAATTGTTAAAAGGTTTAGAAATTGACTTTATGGTCACATCTGTTGATATTCATGAAACTTTTCCTAAACATTTAATCGGACAAGAAATTCCAATCCATATTGCTCAGGAAAAAGCCAAAGCTTATGTCAACCAACTATTGGAAAACACTTTGGCAATTACTGCTGACACAATTGTGTTGCTTGAAAATAAGGTACTAGGGAAACCGAAAGATAGAAATAATGCCAAAGAAATGCTTCGTCAACTTTCAGGACAAACCCATGACGTCATCACCGGAGTTTGCTTATTTACAAAAAACAAAAAGACAAGCTTTTCCTCCACATCAAAAGTAACCTTCAAAGAATTAACAGACGAAGAAATTGAACATTATTTATCTGTTTACCAACCATACGATAAAGCGGGAAGCTATGGCGTACAAGAATGGATAGGTTTTATTGGAATAGAACGAATTGAGGGTTCTTATTTTAATGTAATGGGCTTACCTACAGTTGCTTTATACAAAGAATTGGAAAAGTTTATTTGCAAATAAAACTTTCTTATTTCTAATTTTCATGCCAAACTCTGAAAAAAATGACAAAATATTAGGAGTCCAAAGAAATGCGTTTTTCACAGGACTAACGAGTTTTTTTACGGACACATCCACTAAAATGATTTATAGTGTGATGCCTCTCTTTTTATTGTCAATCGGAGCATCAAAAACAACCATATCCTTAATTGAAGGTATTGCGGAAAGCACTGCTTCGTTACTAAAAGCCTTTTCCGGTTACTGGAGTGATAAATTGGGAAAAAATAAGCCTTTTATGATTATCGGATATGGTATAACCGCCATCATAACACCTTTTTATGCTTTAGCACGAATACCTCTGCAAATTTTATTTTTACGATTTTTTGAACGTATTGGCAAAGGACTTAGAGCAGCTCCACGTGATAGCTTGATTTGTGCCTCCATAAAGAAAAAAGATGCTGGAAAAACATTTGGGTTCCAAAAAGCGATGGATAACAGTGGTGCCATTATAGGTCCTTTAATTGCCTTTTTGCTACTTTACTTCTTCCCCACCAATTATACCAATATTTTTTTGTTGGCAACGATTCCTGCTATTTTAGGAGTTCTAACCATCATTATTTTCATCAAAGATGTCAAAACTGAAAAGCAAAAAGAAATAAATAAGGTATCATTAAAAAAACTTCCAAAAAATTTTTATTTTTTTCTAATCATTGTCTTCGTCTTTACATTGGGAAATTCAGCAGATGCACTATTGCTTGTAAAGACGACGGAAACAGGTATAAACAAAGCCTACATTCCTTTTGTTTACATGATCTTTAGCTCCATATCGGTACTACTTGCCATTCCCATTGGCAAATTATCGGATAAAATTGGACGTGAAAAATTAATCATTGCCGGATTTTTGGTTTATGCGGTAGTTTATTATTGCTTCGGCAAATTTAGCACCATCAGTGCTTTTATTCTGCTATTTACGTTATATGGCTTATATAGTGCACTAACGGATGGCACTCAAAAAGCAATGGTTGCAGACATTGTAAGCAAGGACATAAAAGGAACAGGATTTGGTATTTACCAAGCGGTACTCGGTATCACATTGCTACCAGCGAGCCTGATAGCAGGATTACTATACGACCATGTGAATTCTAATGCCCCTTTCTACTTTGGGGCAACAATGGCATTGATTGCTGCAATTTTAATGATAATTTTCACCCTTACGTCTAAAAAACGAAGCGACAAACGAACAATTATTCATGAGCAATATAAAAAACATAGGGACAAATCCTAACTTTTCCTTAATATGCCGGAAAGATTATTTAAAAGAATTTTATCAAGTAAGATTTACTTATTAATTTTACACAAAAAAATTAAAAAATCATTATATTTTATATAACTTTGGGACTGGTTTTAATTTCTAGAATAAATTAAGTAGTAAAATTTACAAATTTACCCGATGCTGATTTTGTTATTGAATCAATTATTTACTTAAAATATTTACTCATGACTATATTATTTATTTTCTTGCAAACCGCTTTGATATCTTTTTTTATTGCAGGCGTTATTTGGTTAATTAATAAGATTTTATCAAAGAAAAAAGAATAACCGTAAATCACATATACTATGAATAATTTTTTTGATTTTCTCAATCAATTTCAGGGAATTGCCACACTATTTTCTTCTAATATTTCTGTTTCAATAACGCGTATTTTTCTTATCATTCTTGGGCTATTTTTGATGTATCTTGGTAAAAAAGGCATCTTGGAAGCACTTCTAATGGTTCCGATGGGTTTAGGAATGGCTACGATAAATGCTTCTCTAATGTTTTTACCAGCTGGAATTCCAGGTGGATTTGTTGAAAATGGATCTGTACAAGGTACTTTGTTTCTTGATTCAATGGTGACCGATGTACAACAAGTTTTTGATTTGTTACAAATTGACTTTTTACAACCTGTATATGTATTTACATTCAGTAATGGACTTATTGCTTGTCTTGTTTTTATGGGAATAGGGTCTCTACTGGACATTGGTTATCTTTTGCAACGTCCTTTTTCAAGCATGGTACTTGCTTTATGTGCAGAGTTGGGAACATTTATAACTTTGCCAATTGCACAACTGATGGGCTTAACGGCAAAAGAAGCTGCTTCTATTGCTATGGTAGGAGGAGCTGATGGACCAATGGTTTTATTTACCTCATTGTCGCTAGCGAAACACCTATTTGTTCCTATCACAGTAGTCGCATATTTATATTTAGGATTAACCTATGGCGGATACCCTTATCTTATACGTTTATTAATTCCTAAAAAACTTCGAGCCATTAAAATCGATAAATCGAAAGAGAAACCTCGAAAAAATGTTTCAGAAACAGCAAAACTTGCAGCTGCATCAATAATGTGTGTAATACTTTGCCTCCTTTTCCCTGTTGCTTCTCCATTATTCTTCTCTTTATTCTTGGGTATAGCTATAAAAGAAGCAAAATTGACGCATATTCACGAATTTATAAGCGGTCCACTTCTATATGGATCAACATTCTTTCTTGGTTTGACATTAGGGGTTCTTTGCGAAGCACATTTATTACTAGATCCTAGAATTTTAAAATTGTTAATCTTAGGAATATTAGCTTTATTATTTTCAGGCATCGGAGGTATCATCGGGGGTTATATAATGTATTTTATCAAGAAGGGAAATTTCAATCCGACGATTGGTATTGCGGGTGTCAGCTGTGTTCCATCAACAGCAAAAGTTGCACAAAAAGAAGTTACAAAAGCAAATGCTACTAGTATGATTTTACCTGAGGCTCTAGGTGCAAATATATGCGGAGTTATTACTTCTGCCATTATAGCAGGGCTCTATATTAATTTCTTCAGTTAATTAAAAAGGTTAAAGAAGAAAACAAAAAACTTCGTAAGCAACAAAACTTACGAAGTTTTTTGTTTTTTTCAAGACATCAAACCAATAATTATCTGAACAACAATAAAAATCAAAAGCTACCATTCCTTTATTACAGAATAGTAGCTCTTTAGCGTGACCTCGGTGGGGCTCGAACCCACGACCCATTGATTACGAGTCAATTGCTCTACCAGCTGAGCTACGGAGTCAAAAAATTAAAAATAAATATGTTCCAAGAGAATTTTAATACCAATTACAATTAAAATAATTCCACCCA
>RRZU012318393.1_pt1 | contig 20153 bp, 15 predicted proteins | sample 2165561 | NCBI WGS metagenome assembly RRZU01 (sample SAMN10456909, study PRJNA506462) | wastewater metagenome | isolation source: wastewater sludge | place: USA: Moscow, Idaho | reverse complement strand
GTGGCCTGTTGGCCGTTGACGCTGTCGTTGGCCGCCACGTTGGCGATCGGCGTGCTGGCCGTGCCGGCCACAGCCGTGCCCGATTCGGTCACCGGGCTGATGACGGCATTGACCGTCACCGCGACGGACGACGATGTGCAATGCGCCTCTGCCGCTCCCGTTTCCGGACAGGTGCTGTCGCCGCCACCGGAGACTCTAACCGTGTTGCTGATGCTCGTGCCCGCTGCCGCCGCCGTGGGCGTCACGGGGATGGCAAAGCTCAGGGTGTTGCCCGGCGCTGTCGCCGTCAGCACGGTGTTCGAGGTACAGGTGACCAGTTGTCCGTTGGCCGTACAGCCGGTGGGCAAGGTGCCGATGGTCAGGTTCGTAGGGATGGTGTCCCTGACGATGATGGTGCCGCTGCTGGAGGCTGTGCCCGCATTGGTGACAGCCAGGTTGTAGGTGGCTTGCGTGCCAACCGTCAGCGTGCCTGGCGCTGCCAGCGTCTTGGCCATGTTCAGTACCGGCACTCCGGTATTAGTCACTGTACAAACAGCCACATCCCCTGCCGCCAACGTCACTGTATTACCTGAAACGGCCGGATTGGCATTGATAACACAGCTATATGTACCCGCGTTGTAGCCAGATGGCCCGCCCGATTCTGTGAGCGAATAGGTTGCCGCTGGAATAGAGCCATTGACGCCTGTGGTTCCTATAAGTGCAACAACATTGGTACCGGTGTTGGTGGCTGTCAATGTCCACTGGTTTGCCGCAGCACTACCGCCCGAAACTATTTTTCTGAGCGTAAGTCGAGGCATGGGCCTTGGCGTTGTTGCACATGCATTGACGCTTGCCGTGTCGCCGCCAACGGTCATGCTGGCCGCGTTGTATAAGCCGTTGCCCGAGGAGCCTGTGCATGTGCTAGCTGCACTGGTTCCGTTAACGGTGAAAGTAACCGATACGCGGTAAGTATCTGTCGCCGATGCAGCAACGGTAGCACCTGTTGCCAGATTCCAAGGGCCTGAACCAGATAAGGCTTGTGCACTGCCACCGTTTTTGGTATAGCTGGCGCTATTAATGGTCGCGTTAGCGCTGAAGGCAGGGGTGTCTGTCAGGTTATAGGTCAAAGCAGCGGCACTAGTGCTGTTGTCTGCCTTGATTTCATAAACAATGGTGTACTGGTTAGGCACCGCTGTAGCAGTGGGTCCTGATGTCACTGTTTTGGACATGACCAGACTGGTTGCCGATGCCGCATTGTTATTGCTGTCTGGATCGGTAATACCGCCAGGCGCCGCGATGGTTGCCCTATTGGTAACAGCCCAGGCAGAAGGACTTACAACCAGTATTGAAATGGCGGTAAACAGCGCCGCAGAAGACTGACGCCATATATGCGTCAGCCTTGCCAAATACTGCATGAGATGCGATCTTTTTTTCATCATATGCATTTCTTGTCAGGGAACGGTTGCTTGCACAAGTATCTGGAACACTTCGCCCGCAGCCAGAGCAGGTAACGCATACCCAGCCCCTTCGAGTGCTGTTATGGATGGCGCTGTTGTGCATTTATTTGTCGCCAAAGAACTGTCACAAGCCACCGAAGTTTTGGTAATGCCTGTAGCCACAGGGTCTTTTAATGTGGCGCCGGTGACTGTTGCCGGCCCCATATTGCTTACAGTAATTTTGTAGGTCAAGGTTCCATTCAATGCCACCACGGTCGCCGCGCTTTTGCTGATTTTTAAATCAGCAGACGCCATGGTATTGGTATAGGTACATACCGTATTTGTTGAATCGCTATTGATAACAATGCTTCTTGCAGCGCTGCCCAATGACAAAGGAGTCCCTCCCGTGCATTGCAAGGTAGTGGTATACATGGCTGCCGTGGCACCACCGCCAAAAGTTTCTGTTGGCAGCGTGATGGTTTCACCCTGAAAAACGCGGATCTGAGCGCCAGTTACGCCCGTGCTTGGCGCCGTGGAGCTGAAAGTCGCATTGGCCGCAGGAAGAGCCGCTGTTGCAACGCGATTGCTGGATGTTGTGGCGGCAGCGGTATGCCCCGTGACAGCATTGACCCAGGTTTTGGCAAGATTCAGTAATTGCCCATTTTGCAAGCAATAACCGCCAAACGATACGCCAATGGCCTGGTTCGGCGGATTGCCGAAAGCCGATTGGGTATTGTTTGCATAAGTTATGGTTATAGAAACTACAGGCGCTGAAAAGTTGAAAATTGCATTGCAATTACTGGAACTTGTTGAGCAGTTGTTACCGCTCACGGCATTGGTAGACGCATATGCCGTATTGCCACTAGTAGTAACATAAAAAGAATTGACCGCCGTAGCAGTAGGCGTTACCGTGCCGCCAACAATATCCGTGCCAGTGATGGCAACCATGTCGCGATAAGCCCCGGCATTATTACCAAAGTAATCTAAATCACTAACAGTGAGCTGCAGGTTGTTAACAGGCTTGCTAAAAGTAAATGTTACAACATTAGTCTGAGTTGTATTACTCCGATTGACAGCCAAAGTCACTGCATCTGTAGTGCCACCAATGATGGCTCCAGAGACAGGGTTGCCCGTCAACCAATTACCCCCTGCAGCGGTCGCAGAAAATTGCACATTGTTGGGCAACGTGCCCACTGTGGCGCTGTAGCTGGTGCTACCAGCAGTCCACGGTGACGTCAAAAAGTTCAAGCGCTGTTGTGGCTCATTGCTGACGCAGGTTGCAGATTGCGCATAGACGCGCCCAGCCATGACCAGCAGGGCCCCCAGCAGAAGCAAATACCACGGCATGAGAAACGACTTTTTCCAAGTCCAATTGCAAGTATTCACTATCGACAAACCCCATCTTATGGATAACTGATCTTGGAAAGCGCTCACGACTTGCATTGCGCCGCCGCTACAACGGCAAACAAAACAACATTTCTTGAAACACTTCCTAGCAAATGATTGTATATTATGCTTTTGTAGCCGGCTACTCATTCTTGAAAGAGGATGTTTTCCTTTTCAAGAAATTTTGGGATTCCGCGTTGCCATATGGATACATCCCATATTGGCGGATTCAAGTCTGAAGTGCGGCAACATCCAAGTTGATGAATCAGTGAGTGGTAGCCAGTTGCTCACCAAGTCTGCCCATCGAATCGAGCGTATCCTGATCGTGTTGCAACAGATCCGTACCCTTGGGCAAGAACTGTCGCAGCAGCCTATTGGTGTTCTCGCGCGGAGCCACTTTGCCAGAAACTACTGTGCGCAAATCACAGAAGTACACCCAGCATGTTTATGGCCTTGGCCAATCCACAGTGACTAGCCATTCCTTACCCAGGCACAAAGGTGCGGCAATCAGGTTCAGTTTGGTCGTGAATGCCGCCAGAGCGGCACCACGCTCACGCTTGCCCTTGCAGTACCCACCGAAATAGCTTTCATCGACTTCGATCTCTCCTTCCATCGCAGGCGGATCGCCCAGTGCAGCAGCGATGATCCAGAACAAAGCCGCACTGTTGCGATGAATACCAAGCAAATCAGCGGTGACTCGCTTGAACCAAGCATTTAAAGCATGGCCAGCGGATGCGCCGTTGACTCCCAAGGACTGGTAAAAAATGGTGTCACCATGTCAGGCGTAATGTCTTTTACGCACGAGGGGCGCCAGCGCGGACTCTGGTCTTTGTCTACAACCAAGGCGCGAATGCCCTCTATCGTTTCATTCTCGGCGCCCGAACGCAAATGAAAACAGTGGTGTGAGAGATCACGTTCCATGCGAAGCTCTTCAGCCAACCCCATGTTGCGCGCACGGCGAATATATTCCAGTGTGACATGCAGCATCAGCGGGGAACATGCGCGTAGCTCTTGCATGGTTTGGCGAGCCCAGTCAGTATTCAAACTCTCCAGAGTTGACAGTATTTGTTCTATGGTCGGTTGGCTAAAAACATGTTCAATTTGGTCTTTAGCGTCGATGACATTTACTGCATCATCAGCGATGAATTGTGAAGCCATCCAATCTTGCGCTGCCTCGCCTTCTGACCAAGGAGTTTGGATCAAATGCTGCCACAGGCGCGGTAGATCCGCCGAGTGAACACAACCGTCTGCCAACGTGGCAGCAACAGCCTCACTGCCCTTGAGCAGATGACCAGTCAACGCCAGCCACTCACCCAAGCGGCCTGATGTACGACTAAGAAAATAGCCTCCACTGGCATCAGGAAAAAAGCCAATACGCGTTTCTGGCATGGCCATTTGGGTACGCTCTGTCACCACACGCAGCGTGCTGCCTTGACTAATACCCATGCCCCCACCCATCACAACGCCATCCATCAAGGCAATGCAAGGCTTGCCGTAGGTGTGGATCAGATGGTTGAGCGCGTATTCCTCGGTGAAGAAAGCTTCCAGCGACGGATCGCCCGACAGCGCCGCCTGATGGAAAAAACGGATGTCGCCGCCAGCACAGAAAGCGCCGAAGGGGGCAAAGCCATCACCTGCCTTACCCATGCCGCGTAAAGCGACGGCCTTCACGGCGGGGTCGGTGCGCCAGTCCTGCAGCACGCGCGTGAGGTGACGGATCATCTCCAGCGACAGCGCGTTCAGCACCTTGGGGCGGTTGAGCGTAATCAGTCCGACGCCGCTAGGAGCCAATTCAGTTAAGACACAGGAGTCAACAATGTGAGTCATGGCGACTGGTTAATTCAGCGTGCACAGGATTCCCTCAGCTTGTAAAGGGGGCGCCGTGCAGCATGCGCGCCACTAAAGCACTCTGTACATTGCTTACGCCCCTTCGCGGTTGGCGCGCTTGCGCTCGTGCTCTTTCAGGTGGCGCTTGCGCAGGCGGATGGATTTGGGCGTGATTTCCACCAGTTCATCGTCTTCGATGAACTCCACGCCGTATTCCAGCGTCAGCTCGATCGGCGGAGTGATCTTGATGGCGTCTTCCTTGCCACTGACGCGGAAGTTGGTGAGCTGTTTGGTGCGCGTGGCGTTGACCACCAAGTCGTTATCGCGGTTGTGAATGCCAACGATCATGCCCTCATACACCGGATCCCCAGCGCGCACAAACATGCGGCCACGGTCGTCGAGCTTGCCCAAGGCATAGGTAAAGATTTCGCCATCATCCATGCTGATGAGCACACCATTCTTACGCCCACCCACATCGCCTTTGTATGGCTCATAGCCATCAAAAATATTGCTGATCAGGCCGCTGCCGCGTGTCAGGTTCAAAAATTCGTTGCTGAATCCAATCAGTCCGCGCGCAGGAATGCGGTATTCCAGCCGCACGCGGCCACGGCCATCCGGTTCCATATTGACCAGTTCACCCTTGCGCTCGCCCAGCGCCTGCATCACGCCACCCTGGTGTTCTTCTTCAATGTCTGCGGTTACCAACTCAATCGGCTCGCATTTTTCCCCGTCTATTTCTCGGAACACCACGCGCGGCTTGCTCACGGCCAGTTCATAGCCTTCGCGACGCATGTTCTCCAGCAGGATGGTTAGGTGCAGTTCACCCCGACCAGATACTTCAAACACGCCGTCTTCGGCTGTTTCTTTCACGCGCAAGGCCACATTGCTTTGCAATTCTTTTTGCAGGCGATCCCAGATTTGGCGGCTGGTGACAAACTTGCCTTCACGCCCGGCCAACGGGCTGGTGTTGACGCAGAAGTTCATCGTCAGCGTCGGCTCGTCAATCTTGAGCATGGGCAAAGGTTGCGGGCTGGCGGGGTCGGTAATGGTGGCACCGATGTTGATGTCTTCAATGCCGTTAATGAGCACGATATCGCCCGGAAAAGCCTCTTTCACCTGAACGCGATCCAGCCCTTCAAAAGTCAGCACCTGGTTGATGCGACCTTTGCATTGCTTGCCGTCCGGCCCTTCCATCACCAGCACATCTTGTGCGGGCTTGAGCGTGCCCGAGTTGATGCGGCCCACACCGATACGGCCCACGAAGCTGTTGTAATCTAGCGCTGAAATTTGCAGTTGCAGCGGCGCATCGCGGTCGCCCTCATGCGGCGGCACATGTTTCAAAATGGTTTCAAACAGCGCAGACATATCTTTACCCCACTGCTCGCCGGGCGCTCCTTCTTCCAGGCTCGACCAGCCATTGATGCCGCTGGCGTACACCACGGGAAAGTCCAGCTGTTCATCCGTCGCGCCCAGTTTGTCGAACAGATCAAACGCGGCATTGATAACCTTGTCGGGATTGGCTCCGGGCTTGTCCACCTTGTTCACCACCACGATGGGGCGCAGGCCCAGCGCCAGCGCCTTCTTGGTTACGAAACGGGTTTGCGGCATGGGGCCTTCTTGCGCATCGATCAGCAACACCACCCCATCGACCATGCTCAGGGCGCGCTCTACCTCGCCGCCAAAGTCCGCGTGGCCGGGCGTATCCAGAATGTTGATGTGCGTGCCTTGCCAATTGACAGCGCAGTTTTTGGCCAGAATGGTGATGCCGCGTTCACGCTCGATGGCGTTGTTGTCCATCACGGTATCGACCACTTTTTCGTGATCGGCAAACGTGCCGGATTGACGCAACAATTGATCGACCATGGTGGTTTTGCCGTGGTCAACGTGGGCGATGATGGCGATATTGCGGATTTGATTAGCCATGATTGTTTCCAGTCAGTTTTTTAAGTACGCGTTGAAAGTTGAATAAATAGAAAAATTGTTTGCTTTTCTCGAATCAGCTCGGCGGGCAATGCATATCTTGATCCTGGGCGCTCGCCAAAGAAGCAAGCCAGAGCACTTTGTCGTCCTGAGAAAATTGGAATGTCAAAAAGCCTGCAAACACGCAGCCGTCTTTTTCAAAAGGCTTCGAATAGCCCGCTTGTTTGAGCCAGCTCAAAACCTCTGCCTTGGATTTGTCTTTCAGCAACACCTTGAGCAAGCGGGCCTGTTCTTGTTGCGACTGCTTGATTTCATAGCTGCCGTCATAGGCCCGTGTGATTGCCGTATCAATCGTCCAAACCAGCCAGGCCAGATTGCTCACTACCAGCAAGACACCCAGTATCCAAGGAATGGCTTTTTTCATATGCCCTTTCCCTGTTGACTGGAGGTGCATGGCGTTTGCAGTGCTTTGCACTGATTTTGTTCCAGTGTCTGTGCAATCTCCAACGGCGTCAGCAACCGGTTGGCGATCAACTCACCTGCCTTGACATGCGCCGTGCCTAGCAGTGCGTGTGGCTGATCGCCAAATACAGCGACATGCTCGGCATCGAGCCAAGTGCCACGGCGGCGCAGCCCGCTTAAAAAGCGCCCTGCTTCTTCTGCCGCCAGCGTGATACGCGGATAGGCATGCAGTAGGCTTTGCACTGGTTGCAAAGCTTGCAGGCGCGCCGTTTCGTCCAGTGCCTCCAGCTGTTCCAGCGTGATGGCATCGCGCACATGCAAACCGCCCGTTTCCACGCGGCGCAGCATGGTCAGATGTCCGCCGCAGCCCAGTGCATTGCCAATATCTTCGCCCAAGGTGCGGATGTAGGTGCCTTTGGAACAGCGCACGCGCAAATGCAATTGGGGCGCTTCACCATCCAGTTGCATGTCCAGCAGCTCCAGATCGTGGATCACCACCTGTCGCGGCGTGCGTTCTACCGTTTCGCCGTCACGGGCATATTCGTACAGTGCCTTGCCATCTTTTTTAAGAGCGCTGTGCATGGGCGGCACCTGAGCGATGGGGCCGGTGAAATCGTCCAGCACCTGCACCACCTGCCCGGCTGTGCAGCGCACAGGGCGTTGCTGCACCACGTCACCTTCGGCATCGGCTGTGCTGGTGTTTACCCCCAGGCGCACGATGGTTTCGTAGGTTTTGTCGGCTTCGAGCTGCAATTGGCTGAATTTGGTGGCCGCGCCAAAGCACAGGGGCAGCACGCCACTGGCAAGCGGATCGAGCGTGCCGGTGTGGCCAGCCTTTTCGGCGCGCAATAACCACTTGGCTTTTTGCAAAGCCTGACTGCTGGAAAGGCCCAGTGGTTTATCGAGCAGCAACACCCCATGCACCGGGCGCCGCTGCACCCGGGTGCGTGGGGCAGCCAGCACCTGACCCCCACGCTTTCCCGCTGCGCGTGGTTCGCTGCCCCCCAAGGGGGCGTTCGCACCTTTGGGCGGCCCGGCGGTGCTCATGACTACACGCTATCCTCGTTCTTGGAGCGAGAAGAAACGGCCTTGGCAATCAGCGCGTCCATATCAGCAGCGCGCTCCAATGTGCGGTCGTACACAAAGTGCAGCGTTGGCACGGTGTGAATATGCAAACGCTTGAACAATAGATTGCGCAAATGGCCTGCAGCATGGTTGAGCGCATCTTCTGTTTCGTGCGCATCGCCCACCAGCACAGTGAAATACACCTTGGCATGGGCGTAATCGGGTGTGAGCTCCACGCTTTGCAACGTGACCATGCCCACTCGCGGATCTTTGACTTCGCGCGTAATCAGTTCTGCCAAATCACGCTGGATTTGGTCAGACACCTTGTAGTTGCGTTGAGTCGGTGATTTTTTTTTAACCATGGATGGAACCAAGCACGGGCATTGAAAGAAACCGCAAGCAGCAAGAGACAACGCTCCTTTGTGCAAGATTTACATGCGTGCCGCGTGCCTGCTTACCTCAATCATCTATTCAAAAAATTGCACACGCCATGTGCTGTACCCGATTGCGCAGGCATGGCACACGGCGTTGTTGCTTACAGCGTACGCGCCACCTCGGTGATTTCAAAGAATTCGAGTTGATCGCCCTCTTTGATGTCGTTGTAGCCCTTGAGCTTGACGCCGCACTCGAAGCCTTCTTTGACTTCTTTGACATCGTCTTTGTGGCGTTTGAGTGACTCCAGCTCGCCGGTATAAATCACCACGTTGTCGCGCAGCAGGCGGAAGTTGGCCGTGCGTGTAACGTGGCCGGAGGTGACCATACAGCCTGCCACCGTACCGATCTTGGAAGCCACGAATACGTTACGGATTTCGGCCATGCCGATGACTTCCTCTTTCTTGTCGGGCGAGAGCATGCCGCTCATGGCCGCCTTCACATCATCTACCGCATCGTAGATGATGTTGTAGTAACGGATGTCGATGCCGTTGGATTCGGCCGTTTTGCGCGCTTGCGCATCAGCACGCACGTTGAAGCCAATCACCACCGCGCCAGAAGCAATCGCCAGGTTCACATCGCTTTCGCTCACACCGCCCACGCCTGCGTACACCACCTGCACCTTGACTTCTTCGGTACTGAGCTTGAGCAGCGAGGCCGAAAGCGCCTCTTGCGACCCCTGCACATCGGCCTTGATGATGATGGGCAGTTGCTTGACCTCGCCCGCCTCCATATTGGCGAACATGTTTTCCAGCTTGGCCGCTTGCTGCTTGGCCAACTTGGTATCGCGGAACTTGCCGCTGCGGTAAGTGGCAATTTCGCGGGCACGGCGCTCGTCGGCCAATACCATGAACTCGTCACCGGCCTGCGGCACTTCAGTCAAACCCTGAATTTCCACGGGAATGGAAGGCCCTGCCGATTTGGCCGGACGACCGTTTTCGTCGTTCATGGCACGCACGCGGCCCCAGGTTTGACCAGCCAGTACCACATCGCCCGCTTTGAGCGTACCGGACTGGACCAACACGGTCGCAACCGGGCCACGGCCTTTGTCCAGCTGGGCTTCCACCACCAGGCCCTTGGCCATGGCGTCTACCGGCGCTTTCAGCTCCAGCACTTCGGCTTGCAGCAAGACGTTTTCGAGCAATTCGTCAATGCCCATACCCGTTTTGCTGGATACAGAGATAAATGGTGAATCGCCACCAAATTCTTCAGGCACCACCTCTTCAGCCACCAATTCGCCCTTGATGCGATCGGGATTGGCCTCGGGTTTGTCTGCCTTGGTCAGTGCGACCACAATGGGCACACCGGCCGCCTTGGCGTGTTTGATGGCTTCGCGCGTTTGCGGCATCACACCGTCATCAGACGCTACCACCAGAATCACGATATCGGTCGCTTGCGCACCACGCGCCCGCATGGCGGTAAACGCCTCGTGGCCCGGGGTATCCAGAAAAGTGACTACACCACGCTCGGTCGTGACGTGGTAAGCGCCAATATGCTGGGTAATGCCCCCTGCTTCGCCCACCGCCACTTTGGCACGGCGGATGTAATCCAGCAGCGAGGTTTTGCCATGATCCACGTGGCCCATTACGGTCACCACCGGTGCACGCGACAGCAATTCGGCAGTTTGTGCTTCCACCTCTTCCTGGGTAAAGGCTTCCGGGTCGTCCAGCGCGGCTTGCACCGCCATGTGGCCCATCTCTTCAACCACGATCATGGCTGTATCCTGATCCAGCGGCTGGTTGATGGTAACCATCTGTCCCAGCTTCATCAGCACCTTGATCACCTCAGATGCCTTGATCGACATTTTGTGTGCCAGCTCAGCCACGGTAATGGTTTCGGGTACGTGAATTTCAAGCTGTTTGAACTCGACCGGGGCCTGCGCCTGTTTTTCTTCGCGCCCATGGCGATCGCCACGCTTGCCCCCACGAGGGCCTGAGCGCCAATTGCTGCCGCCTCGGTTACCACCGGAGGTATCACCACGCGTTTTCAGCTCACCTTTTTTCTTGCCATCGGCATCGCCCGCCCAACTGGAAGAAAGTTTGGCTGATTTGATCTCTTTGTTTGCGCCGGGCGCAGCCGTTTTGCCGCCCGCAGGCTTGTCGGCCTTGCCTGCGGTGGCCGGTTTATGCAGCGTGCCCTTGGCAGCCTTGGCTGGTTCCTCGGGCTTTTTGGCTGTCAGCACCTTGGCTGGCGCATTCATCATGTTGCGAATGGCCTCGGCTTCGGCCAACGCTTTGCGGCGACGCTCTTCCAGTTCACGCCCACGCTGTGCCTCTTCTTCGGCCTGAAGTTGGCGCTCTTGCTCCTGCTGTTCTTGCAGGCTCTGCGCTTTGGCTGCAGCGGCGGCAGCATCCGCCGCTTCTGTAACAGCAGCGGCTTCGCGATCGCGTTGGGCTTCTTCTTCCGCCTGTTTTTCGCGCTCTTTAGCTTCTTGTTCCTCACGCTGGCGACGACGTTCCGCCAGCTCCTCTTCCTGACGACGAATCAGCTCCGCCTGACGGCGTGCTTCCTCTTCGCGGCGCTTTAATTCAGCCATATCCACCAAGGGCTGCACCGGCTCGGATACTGGCGCAATTGCAACCGGCTCCGTATCTGCGCGCTTGATCAACGTGCGTTTTTTGCGCACCTCCACCTGAATGGTGCGTGCCTTGCCCGTGGCATCTGCCTGACGAATTTCGCTGGTTGATTTTTTTGTTAGCACGATTTTCTTGCGAGTAGTGCTTGCCTGGTCGCCTCGCAAAAAATCACGCCATTTGACTTTATCAGATTCGCTCAACTCGTCAGAGACATCGTTCTTTGCAACGCCTGCTTTGTTGAGCTGCTCCAGCAGCTCTTGCGGGCTTTTTTTCAGTTCTGCAGCAAAGTCTGCAACAGTATTTTTCGACATATAGCACCACCTTTCTCACGCTTGGTTCTGCGTGAACCAGTGTTCGCGCGCTTGCATGATCAGGGCATTGGCTGCCTCCGGATCCTGCGCAGTAATTTCCACCAATTCGTCGGTTGACAAGTCGGCCAAGTCATCACGGGTATGAATACCCGCTTCGGTCAGCAGGGCAAACAAGTCTGGCGTCATGCCATGCAGATCACGCATGGCGCTGGCATCGCTATCGACTTCCTGCACGATTTCCATCGTCAGCAAGGCATCCTTGGCACGGCTGCGCAGCTCATTGACGGTGTCTTCGTCAAACGCCTCGATTTCCAGCATCTCCTGCAACGGCACGTACGCCACTTCTTCGAGGCTGACAAAGCCCTCTTGAATCAGGATGTCGGCAATTTCTTCGTCCACATCCAGTTTGCTCATGAACAGGCTGCGCAGCGCCTGTGTTTCGGAAGCCTGTTTTTCAGCCGATTCGGCTGCATCCATGATGTTGATTTTCCAACCCGTCAAATCAGATGCCAGGCGCACGTTTTGCCCGCCTCTGCCAATGGCCACGGCCAGGTTTTCTTCGTCCACCACCACATCCATGGCGTGTTTTTCTTCGTCCACCACAATCGATTGCACATTGGCCGGAGCCAGTGCGCCAATCACGAATTGTGCTGGGTCATCGCTCCACAGCACGATATCCACGCGCTCGCCCGCCAACTCATTGGTCACTGCAGTGACGCGACTACCACGCACGCCTACGCAAGTGCCAATGGGGTCAATGCGGGCATCGTGCGCCACAACAGCGATCTTGGCACGGCTGCCGGGATCGCGCGCGCAGCTTTTGATTTCGAGCAGACCCTGTTCAATCTCGGGCACTTCGTTGCGGAACAGCTCAACCATGAACCCAGGCGCAGAACGCGACAGCACAATCGGTGCGCTGCGCAGGGTGGCATCCACTTCCATGATCATGGCACGCACGCGGTCGCCCGTGCGGAAGTTTTCCTTGGGAATCATTTCATTGCGGCGCAAACGACCCTCGACGCGACCACTTTCGATAATCAGATCGCCCTTGTCCATGCGCTTGACCGTGCCGCTGAAAATCTTTTCGCCGCGCTCCAGAAAATCATTCAGCAGCATTTCGCGCTCCGCGTCGCGGATGCGTTGCAGCACAACCTGCTTGGCCGTCATGGCGCCAATGCGACCAATAGGCATGGAAGGCACCTGCTCTTCGATGTATTCGCCTTCAGCGATATCAGGAGCACGCTCTTGCGCGTCCATGAGCAGTTCTTCAGCATCCGGGTTTTGCAAACCGGCTTCGTTGGGCACCACCAGCCAACGGCGAAAGGTGTCGTACTCGCCCGTTTCTCGATCCATGGCTACGCGGATATCCACTTCGCCCTGGTACTGTTTTTTGGTGGCTTGGGCCAGAGCATGTTCCAACGCGCCAAAAACAATGTCGTCGCTTACGTTTTTTTCACGCGCAATGGCTTCAACCAGCATCAGCATTTCACGATTCATTTTGTCTGACTCCACTCAAAAATGACTTGTTTTCCTGTTTGCAATTCTTAGTTTCCCTTGCGGGCATCTCAAGCACTGGCGTTGCGCCCCTTGAAATTCACTAAGGGTGCCAAGCGCACTTCGCGCACTTCATCCAGCGCAAAGCCCAAGGCATGCACGGGATATTCTTCCTGTTGTTTCTTTTTGCCAATCCGGCGGCCCGGCTGCACAGCCGGGGCGTCTGACCACACGATTTGCCAGCCCTGCTCGGCTTTTTCGAGCGCGCCGCGAAACTTTTTGCGATTGGCAGGCAACTGGCCACTATTGGCGCCAATCGGCTGCTTGAGCGTGACGTCAACAACCTGACCGGCAAAGCGCTCAAAATCCTGTTCGTTGCGCAACAGGCGGTCAATCCCGGGCGAGCTGACTTCCAGACGCTGGTAATCAAAGTCTTGCACTTGCAGCGCATACTGCAGCTGACGCGACACTTTCTCGCAGTCTTCGATCGTAACCGCCAGTTCTGCTGCGCCAGGCTGGGCATTGCCGTCTGATTCTGCCGGCGGCGGCTGCCAAGGCACATCGATGAATACGCGCAGCAAACCACCGGCTGAGCGCTCAATCTCCACCAAATCCAGCCCAAACCCTTGTACGGTCTGCTGCACCAACTCTTGTAATGTCACCAAAATCTTGTCTTGCCTTTTTGTGATGAAATGACTGTCGTACGCTTGCTCTGCAAAGGCCGATACTTGCCGCAATCACTGGCTGAGCCCCCATCTGCCTGCCACGAGCAAAAAAAATGGGCAGGTGCTAGGCCGGCCCATATTGCGTACTGGTCAGCATGCATTATAGCTCGCTTTCAGTTACAAGATCAAGGGTTTACAGTGATTTCTACATGATTGCTGACTGCATGGTGACAAAATTGTGGCCAAGGCATGCGACAATCTACCGGTTACAGGAAAGTAGCCGTTGCACGCTGCGCACCTGCTTCTAACACCGATTAACGATTGACCAACAGAAGCCGTTTGCATGCGGCTTCCGTTCAAATAATACAAAGGAGCATATGCATGGGCTTTCTCGCTGGTAAAAAACTGTTGATTACAGGCGTGCTGTCCAATCGTTCCATTGCCTATGGCATTGCCAAGGCATGCCATGCGCAGGGTGCTGAACTGGCTTTCAGTTACGTGGGTGAACGATTCAAAGATCGCATCACCGAATTTGCGGCAGAGTTCAACAGCAAACTCGTGTTTGACTGCGACGTGGGCAGCGATGAGCAAATCGAGCAACTGTTTGCCGATCTGTCCAAAACCTGGCCCAAATTCGACGGCTTTGTACATGCCATCGGCTTTGCGCCGCGCGAGGCGATTGCAGGCTCCTTTCTGGACGGCCTCAGCCGCGACAACTTCCGCACCGCCATGGATATCAGCGCCTACAGCTTTCCGGCCATGGCCAAGGCTGCCTTGCCTTATCTGAACGACCAGTCTGCCCTGCTGACCTTGACTTATCTCGGCGCTCTGCGCACAGTGCCCAACTACAACACCATGGGCGTTGCCAAGGCGGCGTTGGAAGCCTCTGTGCGCTACTTGGCAGAAGACCTTGGCAGCCTGCCAGACGGCCGCAGCGTGCGTGTGAATGGCATCAGCGCAGGCCCGATCAAAACACTGGCTGCCAGCGGCATCAAGGATTTCGGCAAGCTGCTGTCTTTCATGGCCACCAGCTGCCCGTTGCGCCGCAACATCACCATCGAAGAGGTGGGAAATGTGGCCGCCTTCTTGTTGAGCGACTTGGCCAGTGGCATGACCGCCGAAATTTCCTATGTGGATTGCGGCTTCAGCCAAACCGCAGGCATCAGCCACGACAGTGTGGACGCGGCATTCAACAACGGTCAAAAACAGTAACGTCCGACCGGCAACAACAAAAGCGTCATACGGCGCGCCATGCCCCAAGCTCGATCATCCTCAGGCTTGGGGCTTTTCTTTTACCCTGGTGCCACCACCGTGATCTGCTCTGGCGGAGGCACCACATCGTGCAGCCGCATGCAGCAACTGCGCAGCGTCCGTTTTTGTATGCACGAAAACACATTCCCATAACGGCACCACAATTTTTCGTCAGAAAAGGGACAGTGATTCACAGCGCGCAGATATAATTGGCAACACATATTCATTTTGCTGCCCGCGCGACGGGAAACAACCGCCGCTCAGTGTTGTTTACGGAGTTTCCCATGCCTCGGTTCGCGTCGTTTCTTGCCTTCAAGCCCATTTTTTTCCAGGCTATGAAGGGGTACAGCAAAGAGAAACTGATCAAGGACGTAACGGCGGGACTCACCGTAGGCGTAGTTGCCCTGCCCTTGGCGATGGCCTTTGCCATCGCCAGCGGCCTGACCCCGCAAACAGGCATTTTCACGGCCATCATCGCCGGTTTCTTGATTTCGATGCTTGGGGGCTCCAAGGTTCAGATCGGTGGCCCTGCCGGTGCTTTCATTGTGATTGTTTACGGCATTGTCGAGCGCTACGGTCTGTCCAACCTTATCATTGCCGTGGCCATGTCAGGCGTATTCCTGTTTCTGATGGGGCGCTTCAAGCTCGGCACTCTGATTCGTTTCATTCCGGTATCTGTCGTCATCGGCTTTACCAATGGCATTGCCGTGCTCATCGCTCTGTCGCAGTTCAAAGACTTCTTTGGCATGAAGATTGACAAAATGCCCGCCGATTTTTTCGGTGTGCTCAAGGCGCTGTGGCAGCATATTCACACAGTCAATTTCTACGCTATTGCCGTGGCCGTTGCTTCTCTGGTCATCATCATCGTCTGGCAAAACTTCACGCCCGGCCTGATGAAAAACAAGTTGGCTTTTCGCGGCAAGCTGACCATCATTCCCGGCTCGATCGTGGCATTGGTCATCACCAGCGTAGCCGTGAAGTTGCTGAACTTGCAAGAGTTGCATGGCATAGAAACCATCGGCAGCCGTTTTGGCGGCATCCCTGCCGAACTGCCAAAATTCATCATCCCCGAGCTGAACTGGGAAAGCGCCCGCTTTTTGCTGATGCCTTCACTGACACTGGCCATTTTGGGTGCCATTGAGTCCCTGCTTTGCGCTCGCGTGGCTGATAGCGTGACGGGCGATCGCCACGACCCCAACCAAGAGCTGATGGCGCAAGGCATTGCCAACATGGCAACCTCTTTCTTTGGTGGCATGCCTGCCACCGGCACCATTGCGCGTACCGTGACCAATATCAAAAGTGGCGCCAGTACCCCTGTAGCCGGGATGGTGCATGCCTTGGTACTGTTGCTCGTTGTATTGATCGCCGCGCCACTGGCTGCAGCTGTGCCACTGCCTACACTGGCTGCCGTACTCGTCTTCGTGGCGTGGAACATGGGTGAATGGCGCGAATTTGCGCGCCTGCGCAACTACACCATGGCCTACCGTGTCACTCTGCTGGCGGTGTTTTTCCTGACCGTGATTTTCGATCTGACTGTAGCGGTAGAAGTCGGTTTGGTCACATCGCTGCTGACCTTCCTCTACAGCATGTCGAGCCTTTCACGTTCGGAAAAAATGCTGCCTGCAGGCACAGTCGCTACTGGCGATGGCAGTGCTGACACCGAAACGCAATTGCAGCAAGTATGGAACGACGCCCAAGTGCGCGTCTGGCGTTTGCATGGCACCCTGTTCTTTGGCGCTGTACAGCTCATCGAGCAAATTGCCGATAACCTGCCCGAGCGTGTTTTGGTCATGGATTTCAAAAATCTGCTGTACATGGATGCCTCCGGCGCCGAAGAAATCGTGCAGCTGACGGAACAGGCCTACAAACGCGGAATCACCGTGATTCTTTCAGGGTTGGACAAACAGCCCCTTGATAAGGCTCGGCGCGTGGGCTTGATACATTTGCCAGGCGTTTTGCTTGCCAATGATCTGGATCAGGCGCTTGCCAATGCCAAGCAGATGGTTGAACCTGTAGCCTCCAATAACTAAAACACACGCTGGGCGGTCATGCTTGGCAAGTACAAGCAATGTGATGGTGTTAATGCCGATCGCCAAAGTGCGTTTTCATCACCATCCCTCTTGTTGCAGCAAGCGATTGAAACGCCCGTCTCATGGAAACCTTGAGCCTGCCGTGGCTGGAGCCAGGCACACCGTTTCCTCCCCCAGAGTCTGCACTGGGCGCCGATTCACCATGGCCGGGGCTGCTTGCGGGCAGCGAATCGCTCAATGCCGATATGCTGCTAGCCGCTTATGCGCAAGGTATTTTTCCCTGGTCTGGCCCTGAAGATCCCGTGTTATGGTGGAGCACCGACCCGCGCATGGTGCTGATGCCCGCCCATTTTCGCTTGCATGTCTCGCTGCGCAAAACCTTGCGAACCTTTGCACAAAGGCATGATGCCAACATCTGCATCGACACGGCCTTTGACGCTGTTGTGCAGCAATGCGCCACCCCGCGTAATGGACAAGAAGGAACTTGGATTACGTCGGCCATCATGCGCAGCTATGGCGAATTGCACCGCCGTGGGTTGGCACACAGTGTAGAAACCTGGGTCAACGGCCAACTGGTCGGCGGCCTGTACGTAGTGGCGCTGGGACATGCCATATTTGGCGAAAGCATGTTTTCCCGCCAAACAGACGCCAGCAAAATCGCGCTCGCCGCTTTGGTCTGTTTATGTCTCGCTCATGATGTGGAGCTGATCGACTGCCAGCAGCAAACCGCGCATCTGGCCAGTTTGGGAGCACACCCTGTTGCACGAGCAGACTTTCTCACATCCATTCAACGTGGACAACAACGCCCAGCCATGCGTTGGCAGTTTGAACCTGCGCTTTGGAACGAGCTGCTGCCAAGCCAAGCCCGCTGAACACGCGTACTGATCAATGTGCTGATCAGACCTGCCAATCAATCGGCGCTTGCCCATGCTGCTGCAACCAGGCATTGGCCTGGGAAAAATGGCGACAACCAAAAAAACCTCGACTGGCCGACAACGGCGATGGATGCGGTGCCTGCAACACCAAGTGCCGCTCACGATCAATCATGGCGCCTTTTTTCTGGGCATGGCTGCCCCATAGCATGAACACCAACCCTTCGCGGTGGGCGTTGAGCTGCGCAACCACCCGGTCGGTAAAAGTCTCCCACCCCCAGTTGGCATGCGAATGCGCCTGCCCTGCCTGCACCGTCAGCACGGCGTTCAGCAGCAACACGCCCTGCTCTGCCCAGCGCTGCAAAAAGCCGTGTTGCGGAATCACGAAACCGGGAATATCGCTGCGCAGCTCCTGATAGATATTGCGCAAGGAAGGGGGGATATCCACCCCCGGCTGCACCGAAAACGCCAACCCGTGCGCCTGCCGTGGGCCATGGTAAGGATCTTGCCCAAGGATGACAACCTTGACCGCCGAAAACTCCGTCAGCACAAAAGCGTTGAACACATCGCTTGCAGGTGGATAAATCATGCGCCCCTCTTGCCGCGCCTGCTTGACACGCTGCCACAACTGCATGAAATAGGGCTGCTGCTTCTCTGCACCAATCGCCTGTTGCCAAGTCAAAACCGTATCACCCATATTCAACACACGATAAAAACATGAAAAAACCAAAGCCGACGAAAACGCCTGAAACCCAGACCGCACGACGCACGGCGGCCTTGCATTGTGCCGCAAAGCCGTTCTTCCAAGTTGCCACCTCAAACCGATCCGCCCAAGAAGTTGAAATGCTATTTCCCAAAAGGGATTGTCGATTCCAATGGAAATGTGAGACAAGGTGGCAAGCTGAAGGAGAAAGTACAAATCGTACGGCGAGGCGCAGCCAACACGGTATCGTTTTTATTTACAGTGACTATAGAAGCACGGTACGCTACCATTGCTGCATGAAGGATTCAGCCGCGCTCTCTGCAACACCCAGCCAGTGGCTGCGCTTATATACCAGCGCACCTTACGGTTGCAGCTATCTGGCGACCGAAAAAGCACGCATGCAAGTACTTGACCCGCAAGCAACGGCAGACACGACTATTTATGCCAAATTGATCGAACAGGGTTTTCGTCGCAGCGGCCTGAGCATCTATCGTCCCGCTTGCGCGCACTGCCAACGCTGTTTGCCCCTGCGGGTGCCTGTGGATAGGTTTACCCCCAATCGCAGCCAGCGCCGCGCCATCCAGCAACACGCTGCGCTGCAGGTTCGCCTGTTGCCATTGGTGTTTCAGCCAGAACATTACGCGCTTTACCAACAGTATCAGCAACAGCGCCACGCTGACTGCGTTGCAGATAACGCACCTGAAAATGGCGAGCAAGAATATCGCGACTTCATCCTTGCCAGTCCGGTCGATTCATTTCTGGCCGAATTTCGCACCCCTGCGGGGCAGCTAAAAATAGTGGCACTGACCGACTGTTTGCCGCGAGCACTTTCGGCCGTTTACACTTTTTATGCCAACAACCCTGGTGCTTCATACGGCACCTACGCCATCCTTTGGCAAATTGCGCAAGCCCGATACTGGGGGCTGCCCCACCTCCACCTGGGCTACTGGATTGAGAACAGCGCCAAGCTGCACTACAAATCGCGCTTTCAACCCTACGAGGTGCTGGATCAGGGAGGCTGGCATAGCCTCAAACAAGAAAGCGATGCATGACCCCCCTGTTTTTTCATTATGCGTTTGCTTTTATTGAATAGTCACTTATGGGGCTCCATTAGAGAATGCTGCATTTCGTCTGTTCAACACACATAGAAAATGTGAAAAACTTGACAAGTCTCTAAAGATTTTGTGTGAAAAAAATCTTTTTGTGGAACTGTGTTAGCATCCAATATAGATATGTATAACACCATTTTATGATCAGTTTAGATCCTGTTTTTGAGACTCCGGAGCCTGCTTTCCACCCTTTGTCTGGCTATGCGCTGCAAGTCGGTCGGTCGGATCGTGCCATGTTGAACCATTTAAGTGCATGCGTCGAAGTAAAGCCGAACAATTTGCTGTTTCATACAAGACGCATATTGGTTGCAATTGAACTGAAAGATACAGAAGAGATTTTTGGCGCTTTGGTTGATTTATTCATTGCCAAAGGAGGGGAGTCTCTCGTCAATATACGCACTAACCTGCTTCAGCGAGCAACAACACTTTTGACCACAGAACAGGAAAGATGCTTGATGGTTTTTCTCGCAACGGGTATTGATGTACAAGCACCTATCACGGCACCACGCAGCCGGTTAACAGCTGGCATGCTGGATGTCGTATCAAGCGAACCTCAAACCTCCTAATCAAACAGGCATCTGCATCCAATTGACATCATGAATGTGCCATCTCCAGAAAACATCCTGAAGCTTTAT
>RRZU012981567.1_pt1 | contig 20155 bp, 19 predicted proteins | sample 2165561 | NCBI WGS metagenome assembly RRZU01 (sample SAMN10456909, study PRJNA506462) | wastewater metagenome | isolation source: wastewater sludge | place: USA: Moscow, Idaho | reverse complement strand
TGAGGGAGGGTTGGGGAGAGGGCAATAAGCCGTAAGGTTTATATAAGGTTATTTTTATCATTAGTATGATACAAACAGCTTATTTCAACACCCGAATCCCCACCGCATCGCGCACCTGATCCAGCAGCAAACGCGCTTGGGTGCGGGCTTTGGCGGCGCCGGTTTGCAAGATGGCTTCGATTTCGCCGGGGTTGGCCATCAATGCTTGATAGCGCTCGCGTTTGGGTGCCAATTCGGTGTTGATGTTGGCGGCGAGCATTTTTTTGGCTTCGCCCCACGCCAAGCCTTCGGCCAGCATTTGGGTGAATTCGGCGGTTTGCGCCGGGGTGGCAAACGCTTTGTAGATTTCGAACAGCGGGCTTTCGTCGGGGCTTTTCGGCTCGCCCGGCTCTTTAAGGTTGGTAACGATTTTGTTCACCGCTTTTTGCAGTTGTTTTTCGCCGTCAAACAAGGGGATGGTGTTGCCGTAGCTTTTGCTCATTTTGCGCCCGTCCAGCCCCACCAAGGTTTCCACTTCCTCATCGATTTGCACTTCAGGCAGCGTAAACAGTTTGGCAAAGCGGTGGTTAAAGCGCTGTGCGATGTCACGCGCCATTTCCACATGTTGGATTTGGTCGCGCCCCACCGGCACTTTGTGGGCGTTGAACATCAGAATATCCGCCGTCATCAAAATGGGATAGCTGTAGAGCCCCATTTCAATTTGGTGGTCTTGGTCTTCTTGGCCTTTATCAAGGTTGTCTTGCACCGCGGCTTTGTAGGCATGGGCGCGATTCATCAGGCCTTTGGCGGTGATGCAGGTGAGTATCCAGTTTAGCTCCAGAATCTCGGGAATATCGCTTTGGCGGTAAAAGGTGGTGCGTGCCGGATCCAGCCCGCACGCCAGCCAAGTGGCGGCTACGGCGCGGGTGGACTCGTGAATCAGCGCCGGGTCGTGGCATTTGATGATGCCGTGGTAGTCGGCCAGAAAGAAAAACGATTCGGTATCGGTCTTTTGGCTGGCGGCAATGGCCGGACGGATGGCACCGACATAGTTGCCCAGGTGCGGAATGCCGGTGGTGGTGACGCCGGTAAGGACGCGTTGTTGGGGTTTACTCATAAGAAAGCCACTGTATATATTAATCAATCAAAATAAAATGATGGCAAAACACGGTTTTCAGGCAGCCTAATCATTCGTTAGGCTGCCTGAAAACATTATTCCGCCGCTTGCCGGTAAAACACAAAGCCCACTGCCGCGCCTTGGCGTTTCGGGGTGTTGATTTGCACTTCGCGCCCTTCGGCATTGCGGTATAAAGCATAATGCGCCCGGCTCACTTCGCCTTGTTCGGCTATGACAAAACCGGCCTGCGCTAAATCGGCTTGCAAGGCGCGGATTTCGGCGGGGTCGTAGACATCGTAGCCCAGCCGTGCCGCATCCGCTTGGCCGTGCTCAGCGCCCACCCAGCTGATGTTGCGCGGCGGCGCGGCGTTGTCGCCATAATTGCGCACGCTGGCCTCGCCGTCGTTATCCACACCATAAGGCTGGAAACCATAGGCGGCCACGGTGGTATCGATACCTGCGTCCATTTGGCTCCATGCCAGCAATTGCGCCAAGGGCACCGGTGCGGCCAGCGCCGTTTGCAGCGCCAGCAATAATCTGGCGGTGATGATGCCGCGCTTCATGCCGCACCTGCCTGCGGGGCGCTGTGTTCCAGCTCAATCGCTGCGGCCAGCAGCGACAAGCGCGCCATCACGCCATACACATACAGGCGGTTGCTTTCGCATTCGTCGGTGCGGTGGGTTTGCGGCAGCCCTAAGCTTTCCCATTGCTCAAACGCCCGTTTGCTTTGCGCCAGCGCTTGTGGATCGTCGTCGCCCGCGCCGCTGGTGGCGATATTGCCTTGCAAGGGCACAAAGCGCATACCGGAAGCATTGAGGTTTTCATCAGTGCCGCGCCCTTCGTGCACGCGGAAAAAGCCGCCCACCACGAAGCGGTCCATCATATACACTACCGGCTCGGCCACGGCGCCGTTCAGGGTTTCGTAGGTGTAAATGCCTTCTTGCACAATCACTTCGGTAACCGCCAGCCCTTCTTTTACCTTGGCCATTTTATTGCGGTTTTTGCGGTTGAGGCTGCGCACTTCATCGGCGGATTTCACGCTCATCACGCCCATGCCGTAGGTGCCGGCATCGGCCTTTACAATCACAAACGGCGCATCGCTAATGCCTTTTTCATCGTATTTGGCCTGAATTTTGGCCAGCAGGCGCGCCACTGCGGCGGCCAGCTGCTCTTCACCTTCGCGCTCTTGAAAATCCAAGCCGCTGATTTTTTCAAAATAAGGGTTAATCGCCCATTCGTCGATGCCCACCAGTGCGGCAAATTCGGCGGCCACGCCGTTGTAGGCGGCAAAATGGTCGGTTTTGCGGCGGGTAATCCAGCCGCCGTGCAAAGGCGGCAACACCACTTGGCTCAAACCTTGCAGAATTGCCGGCACGCCGCCGGATAAGTCGTTGTTCAGCAGCACCAAGCACGGCGAAAAACCGTCGGCCAGATGCAGGCGCTCGCGGGTGCGCTGCACCGGCTCCAGCACAATGGTGTCGCCCAAAGCGGTTTCCAGCTCGGTGGCGGTGGTGATTTCCGGATTCAGGCTGCCTAGGCGCACTTCAAAACCGGCATGGCGCAAAATCTGGCTTAAGGCATACACGTTTTGCAAGTAAAAAGTATTGCGGGTGTGGTTTTCCGGAATCAGCAACACCGAGCGGGCGGTTTCGCAAGCACGCTCCACCGCGTCTTGCGCCGCCGCCGCCGCCAAGGGCAGAAATTGCGGATTCAGGTTGTTAAAGCCGCCCGGAAACAGATTCATATCGATGCTGGCCATTTTGTAGCCGCTGTTGCGGATGTCGACCGAGCCGTAAAACGGCGGCGTATGGACGCGCCATTGGGCGCGGAACCAGGCTTCGATTTGCGGCTGTTTTTCCAGAATGGCACGCTCAAACGCCTGTAAATCGGCAAGGCGGTTGGCGGCAATGGCGGGCAAAGTCATGGTGCTTATTCCTTGTGTGGCAGCGCCGGTGCGCAGCATCGGCGCATTATACAAGAGTGCAGCGGTTTTGGCTGCGCTGCCGCAAAGGTTTACTTGTACCCCAAAAGGCTACCTGAAAAGGCTGCCTGAATAACAAAATAAGACAATTTGTCTAAAATAAACAGGTGAAATGCTGAATATATTTTTTATTACCCTTTTTTAGACATTTTGCTTGTCAACCCGCCAACGGCGCATTATGATGCCATGCAACAAGCCACCTTCATAAAGCCAAAAACCATGAGCGCACAAACCCTTTACCACAAACTTTGGCACAGCCACGTTGTCCGCGAAGAGGCCGACGGCACCGCCCTGCTCTACATCGACCGCCATCTGGTGCACGAAGTCACCAGCCCGCAAGCATTTGAAGGGCTGAAGCTGGCCGGGCGCAAGCTGTGGCGTATCGACAGCGTGGTGTCTACTGCCGATCACAACACCCCCACCGACCATTGGGACGAAGGCATTAAAGACCCGATTGCCAAGCTGCAAGTGGACACGCTGGATCAAAACATCAAAACTTTCGGCGCATTGGCCTACTTTCCGTTTAAAGACATCGGCCAAGGCATTGTGCATGTAATGGGGCCGGAGCAAGGCGCTACCTTGCCGGGCATGACTGTGGTGTGTGGCGACTCGCACACCTCCACCCACGGCGCTTTTGGTGCTTTGGCGCACGGCATCGGCACCTCAGAAGTAGAGCATGTGATGGCCACCCAATGCATCACCGCCAAAAAATCCAAAACCATGCTGATTGAAGTTTCAGGCAGCCTTAAGCCCGGCATCACCGCCAAAGACGTGGCCTTGTATATTATCGGCCACATCGGCACCGCCGGCGGCACAGGATATGCCATCGAATTTGGCGGCACGGCGATTCAAAGCCTGTCGATGGAAGGCCGCATGACCTTATGCAATATGGCCATCGAAGCCGGCGCGCGCTCTGGCTTGGTGGCGGTAGATGCCACCACCATTGATTATGTGAAAGGCCGCCCGTTTGCACCGCAAGGCGCCGATTGGGACAAAGCCGTGGCTTATTGGCAAACCTTGGTGTCTGACCCCGGCGCCGAATTCGACCACGTGGTGCGTTTAAACGGCGCCGACATCGAGCCGCAAGTCACTTGGGGCACCTCGCCGGAAATGGTGCTCGACATCAGCGGCCAAGTGCCCAACCCCGCCGATGAAGCCGATGCGGTTAAGCGCGAAGGCATGGAGCGGGCGCTGAAGTATATGGGCTTGCAGGCGGGCACGCCGCTGAGCGAAATTCCGGTAGACGTGGTGTTTATCGGCTCTTGCACCAATAGCCGCATCGAAGACTTGCGCGCCGCCGCCGCCGTGGCGCAAGGCCGCCGCAAAGCCGATAATGTCAACCGCGTGCTGGTGGTGCCGGGCTCCGGGCTGGTAAAACAGCAAGCCGAAGCCGAAGGATTGGACAAAATCTTTACTGCCGCCGGTTTTGAATGGCGCGAGCCGGGTTGCTCCATGTGCTTGGCCATGAATGCCGACCGCCTAAACCCGCAAGAGCGCTGCGCCTCCACCTCCAACCGCAACTTTGAAGGGCGCCAAGGCAACGGCGGGCGCACCCATCTGGTAAGCCCCGCCATGGCTGCAGCTGCGGCTGTAACCGGGCGTTTTACCGATGTGCGCAGCCTGTAAGTGGAACCCGCACGGCCAGACACAGTCTGAATCATTGCCTTTTCAGGCCAATCTTGGCATGATAAGCACGCAGCTTTACTGCATACTTTCGTTTTAATCCAAGCATAAGGATAAGCATCATGAAAAAATTTCTGCTGATCGCCGTAGCCGCCATGACCGTATTGGCCGGTTGCAACACCGTTAAAGGTGCTGCACAAGACGTACAAAAAGTGGGCACCAAGGTAGAGCAGTCTGCCGAACGCCACGGCGCTCAATAAGCCACATCCCTATTTCAGGCAGCCTTCAAGGCTGCCTGAAAACCAAACGCCACTAAAGAAAACGCCATGAAAGCCTTTACCGCCCTCACCGCCCTGGTGGCGCCCTTGGATCGCGCCAATGTCGACACCGACGCCATTATTCCGAAGCAGTTTTTAAAGTCTATCCAGCGCGCCGGTTTCGGCCCCAATGCCTTTGACGAATGGCGCTATCTGGATCACGGCGAGCCGGGCATGGACAACAGCCGCCGAGCGCTCAACCCCGATTTTTCGCTCAACCAAGCCCGCTACCAAGGCGCGCAGGTTTTGCTCACCCGCAAAAACTTCGGCTGCGGCTCCAGCCGCGAGCACGCACCGTGGGCGCTGGACGACTACGGCTTCCGCGCCATCATCGCCCCCAGCTTTGCCGATATTTTCTTTAATAATTGCTATAAAAACGGCTTATTGCCGATTGTGCTGCCTGAAAGCACCGTAGAAGCCCTATTCCAAGCCGTGGCCGCAGAAGAAGGCTACCGGCTGCATATCGACTTGGCCGCCCAAACCGTGACCACGCCCGCAGGCGAAACCTTTGCCTTTGAGATTACCGAGCACCGCAAACACTGCCTGCTCAACGGTCTCGACGAAATCGGCCTTACCCTGCAACACGCCGCCGACATTAAAGCCTTTGAAGCCCAGCATAAAGCCGCACAGCCGTGGCTGTATCAGGCTTAATTGGTTTAACAAGGCTGCCTGAAAAAGCTTCAGGCAGCCTTTTCATTACTGCGCCGGAGGAAAACCCATGTCGTTTTTAAAAAAACTGTTTGGCGGCAAAAACCAGCCGATGAGCTGGCGCGATTTCACCCTGCACTACGCCGAGCAATGTCGGCAGCAACTAGACATTCAGCCCGAAATCGAATGGGGCGATGATCTGGAAAACACCACCGTGCACCTCGTTTTGCCCAACGGCACCCAAGCCGCGTCTTATCTGGGCAATTTTTACCGCCAATACCAACAGCAGCCGGATAATTTAGACAACATCATCCAGCAAGCCATGGCCTCACTGCGCGATATGGGGCGCGACAATGACAACAGCAGCCAAGATGTCTTGGCCAGCCAAATTTTACCGGTACTCAAAAACACCGAATGGCTGAGCACCACACGCGCCCAATTTACCGGTACCGATGCCACATTGGAAAACGTGCTGATTGCCGAAAGCTGGGTGGGCGATTTGGTGATTAGCTATGTGGTCGACAACGACGCCAGCATGGCTTTTTTAAGCCCCGATGAGCGCGACGCAATCGGCATCAGTAATAACGAAGCCTTGTTTGAGCTGGCTTGCGACAATTTGAAAAATTACGCTGAAAGCCGTGTCGAAGCCTACCGCTTATCCGATACTGCCGGCCTCTATCAAATCACCCTCGACAACACCTACGACGCCAGCCTGATTTTTTTCGCCTCAACGCTGGTTTCCCAAGTTTTCTCCCTGCCGCTGCAAGGCGACCTCATCGTGGCGGTGCCTGCCCGCAATGCCTTTTTGGTTTGCGCCGCCGATGATGCCGCTGCCATTGCCGCCATGCAGCAGCAAATGGCCGCAATCAATACCGAAGGCGCTTATTTGGTGTCCGACTTGCTTTATCGCCTTAAAGAAGGCCAATTAAGCCTGTGGCAAACCCATTAACCCCACCTGAGAACCCATCATGACCCATCATATTGCCATTTTGCCCGGCGACGGCATCGGCCCCGAAATCATCAGCCAAGCCGTGCGCGTGCTCGACCGCCTGATTGCCGACGGCCTTGATGCAAGCTACCAATACGCCCCCTTGGGCGGCGCCGCCTACGATCAATACGGCGCCCCCTACCCGGAAGCCACCCAAACCCTGTGCCGCAACGCCGATGCCGTGCTTTTGGGCGCGGTGGGCGGCCCGCAATACGACAATCTGGAGCGCCCCTTACGCCCCGAGCGCGGCCTGCTGGCCATCCGCAAAGATTTGAATTTGTTTGCCAATCTGCGCCCGGCGATTTTATACAAAGAATTGGCCAACGCCTCTACGCTCAAGCCCGAAGTGGTGGCCGGGCTGGATATTCTGATTGTGCGCGAGCTCACCGGCGATATTTACTTCGGCGAGCCGCGCGGCATCGGCACCAATGCCGCCGGCGAGCGCGAAGGCGTCAACACCATGCGCTACAGCGAGAGCGAAATCCGCCGCATCGGCCATATTGCCTTTCAGGCAGCCCAAAAACGCGGCAAAAAACTGTGCTCGGTGGACAAAGCCAATGTGCTGGAAACCACCGAGTTGTGGAAGCAAATCATGAACGAGCTGGCTGCCGACTACCCCGATGTGGCGCTCACCCACATGTATGTCGACAACGCCGCCATGCAATTGGTGAAAGCACCTAAGCAATTTGATGTGATGGTTACCGGCAATATCTTTGGTGATATTTTGTCCGACCAAGCCTCCATGCTCACCGGCTCCATCGGCATGTTGCCTTCGGCCTCGTTAAACGAAAGCGGCAAAGGTCTGTACGAGCCTTCGCACGGCTCCGCTCCCGATATTGCCGGGCAAAACAAAGCCAACCCCTTGGCCACCATTTTGTCGCTGGCGATGCTGCTGCGCTACAGCCTGGGCAACGAAGCCGCCGCCCTGCGGGTGGAAAACGCCGTGGGCAAGGTATTGGCTCAAGGCGTGCGCACCGGCGATATTTTTGAAGATGGCTGCACGCTGGTCAGTTGCAGCGGCATGGGCGACGCGGTACTGGCTGCCCTGTAAAGCCGATTGCCGATACCAAGCGCATTGGGTATGATTTCAGGCTGCCTGAAGCTTTCAGGCAGCCTGATTGGTTTTGAATACACCACATGAAGCTGATACAAGACATCCATATCCTCGACCGCTGGTGGCGCTACCGGCAGCGCAATGCTGCCGCCAAGCTGCCCGCCCACAGCCTAGACTGCCCCGGCTGCGGCTTAAGCCTCACCGTGCCGCCGCTGGCGCAAGGGCAGGCGGCGGCTTGCCCGCGTTGCCGCCATCCCTTAGTGCGGGTGGAGCGCAATCCGTTTCGCGCACCACCGGCTTTGGCCTGCGCGGCGCTGATTTTGATGCTGTTGGTTTATAGCCAATTGTTTATATTGGTGGAGCTGTCGGGCGTGTATGCCTATTTAACGCTGCCTGAAATGGTGCGGGTGCTGTTGGCGCAGGATTTCGGCTTTCTGGCCGAGGTAATGCTGGCGCTCACCTTCGGCACCCCAGCGCTGTTTTGCCTGCTGTGCCTGTATGTTTACGGCGCACTGGTTTATCAACAGCGGCTGCCCGGCCTGCTCTATGCCACACGCCTATTGGTGCGCTTGCGCAGTTGGATGATGGTGGACGTGTTTTTTATTTCCACGCTGGTGGCCTATATCAAACTGGCCAGTGTGGCACACGTCACTTTCGGCCCGGCGTTCTGGCTGATGTTTGCACTGGCGGTGCTGTTGTTGCGCACCGCCCAGCTTATTCCCGAACATTGGGTGTATTTCCAAATCCAGCGTTTGTCCGGTCGCGACCCAGCCAAATTATTGCGCACCGCCCACACCCTCAATTGCAGCGAATGCCTCTACCACCAGCCGGCCAACCGCAGCCGCTGCTCCGTGTGCGGCTCGATGCTGCACCGCCGCCGCCCCTACAGCTTGCGCATTAGCAGCGCCTTTTTGCTGGCGGCGCTGATTTTGTATTTCCCCGCCAATCTGCTGCCGATTATGATTTCCAGCAACCCGCTCAACACAGAAATCAGCACCATTATCGACGGCATTGTGTATATGTGGCGCACCGGCGACAAGCTGATTGCGGTGATTATTTTCAGCGCCAGCGTGGCGGTGCCGGTGGTGAAAATAATCGCCATGGCGGTGCTGTTGTATTCCGCCCATGTGCGCCCTTTGCTCAGCCATATGCGGCTGGCGTGGCTGTACCGCTTTACCGAATCGGTGGGGCGCTGGTCGATGGTGGATATTTTTGTGATTATTATTTTGATGGCATCCTTTCGCACGCCGCTGGCGCGCGTCACCGCCGGACCGGCAGCGGTGTATTTTTGCTTGGTGGTGCTGCTCACCATGTTTGCCGCCCAGTATTTCGACCCGCGCCTGCTTTGGGATAAAATACGCGCACCGGCCAAACCCAGCCGCCACCCCCGTGCACACCGGCCTGCCTACACCCTTATCAAGAAAACCGCGCCCACACCATGAAAAAAAATGCTTCTGCCAATCCCAGCGCCACCGTTAGCCAAACCTCGCCGTTCAGCTCGGTGGTGTGGCTGATTCCGCTGCTGGCGCTGATTACCGGCGCTTGGCTGCTGATACAGCATGTGCGCAGCACCGGCCCCGAAATCACCCTTTACACCGACAATGCCGAAGGCATTGAAGTGAACAACACGGTGATTAAAGTGCTCAACGTTACCGTGGGGCGTGTCACCAGCATCAAATTGCGCGACGACGAAAAAGGCGTGGAGCTCACCGCCCAGCTTTCCGCCGATGTAAAAGACTTAATGCGCCAAGACACCCAGTTTTGGATAGTAAAACCGCGCATCGACCAAAGCGGCATTACCGGCCTGAATACACTGGTTTCCGGTGCTTATATTGCCTTTACCCCCGGCCACAGCGATAAAACTGCCGATACTTTCCAATTGGCCGATTTACCGCCGGTTACTGCCATCGGCCAAAGCGGCCTGCGCCTGCGCCTGCAAAGCCACAGCGACAAAATGCTGGGCGCAGGCAGCCCCGTGCTTTATGGCGACATCAATGTAGGCCAAATAGAAAGCGCCAACTTCGACCCGCGCGAACGCGTGGTGCACTACCAAATCTACATCAACAGCCCCAATGAAGAATTGATTGGCCGCGATGTGCATTTTTGGCTGCAAACCGGCCTGAAAATCGAAGCCAGCGGCGGCGGCATTAAAATCGACTCCGCCCCGCTGCCCGCGCTGATTTCCGGCGCCATTGCCTTTGCCGCCCCCGCACAAGGCAAGGGTGCCGCCGTTGACAACAACACCGAATTCACCCTCTACAACAGCCGCAGCGAGCTGGATAACCTGCCCAGCGAACGCGCCTTATACTACGTGGCGTTTTTCCGCCAGTCGGTGCGCGGCTTAACCGTGGGTGCACCAGTGGAATACAAAGGCTTAAATATCGGCACCGTGGCCGAAGTGCCTTATTTTGAGCGCAACGACAGCCATCAACTGTTTGCCAACGGCTGGGTGCCGGTGCGCATCCGCCTAGAGCCTGCGCGCATGGAAGTCAATGCCAGCGAACAAAGCCATCAAGTTTGGCAAAACCAAATTCAGGCAGCCATGAATAAGGGGCTGGTGGCCACACTGGCCAGCGACAACTTGCTTACCGGCAGCCTGTATGTGGAGCTGAGCGATGCGCCTTCCGGCCAAGCCGCCCTGCGCCCGCAAACACTTTACCGTGGCGATACCGTTATCGGCAGCCGCAGCGGCGGCTTGGATGCCCTGCAAAACCAATTATCGGATTTGCTGGCCAAATTCAACAAACTGCCACTGGAGCAAACCGTGACCGAGCTTAACGGCAGCCTGAAAGAATTGCGTAGCCTGTTGGCACAGCCGCAAACCCGCCAACTGCCGCAAGAGCTCAACCACACCCTGCGCGAATTGCAGCAAACCTTGCAAGGCGTGTCGCCCGGCTCACCGCTCTATGGCGATGTACAATCCACCTTGCAAAACCTTGATCGCACCCTGCAAGACGCCCAGCCCACCTTGCGCACGCTCAAACAACAGCCCAACGCGCTGATTTTCAGCCCCAGCGCCAACGACCCGATACCGAAAGGAGTGCGCTGATGCCCTGCCGCCAACACCGCCTGATTGATTTCATCACGCAGCACCGCCGCCGCTTGGCTCTGCTGGCCGCCGCCACCCTGCTGGCCGCCTGCGCCAGCACCGCGCCCCAATACTACCGCCTGCCACAAAGCGATTACCGCTTGCCGTCCACACCGCCCAATGCGGTGCTGCAAGTGGTGCTGAACGACAGCCTCAGCAACAACGGCCTGGTTTACCAAAGCACCCCCACGCAGCTGCATTTTGCCCGCCAGCACCAATGGGGCGAAGCCTTGGCACCGGCCATGGCCAAATCACTGGCCAACAGCTTAAACCAGCAGCCCGGCCGCTACCGCTACACCCTACAGCGCAGCCCCGGCCTGCCGGTACTCACCGTGCATGTGGAAGCTTTCCAAGGCCAATACAACGGCCATACCCGCATTGCCGGCTACACCAGCTGGTCGGATGCGGCACGGCGCGGGCGTAATTTTGCCGTGGAAACACCCCAGCATGGTGATGGCTATGCCGCCATGGTGGATTCGCTGAATATCGGCTTGCAACAAGTGGCTGCCGAAATCGGCGAATAATACCCACTGCAAATCATCACCAATCTGGGGAGACAATCATGCTAAAAACCATAGGCATACTGATTTTACTGGCCGGCTTAGCCGCAATTGTGGTCGACTGGTTTGATTTATGGCCGGCGCTGCAACACTGGCTGCACCAATGGGACAACCGCACCGCCTGGGTAATTAAAATCGGCACCGTTTTAGCCGGTGCCGCCCTGTTTATGGCGGCCTGCGCCCATTCATCGCAAGATGATTAGGTCAATCCCTTGCCATTGGGCGGTGTTTTAATCTGGTTAAAATACTTTCAGGCAGCCTTTATTGCTTTAAAGGCTGCCTGAAAAATAATCCCATCTTGATTGATTCAATATCCGCTTAATCCACCACCCGCTCATGCGGCAAACGCCCTGCCCAGTCGCACACAAACTGCCATGCCACCCGCCCGGAGCGCCCGCCACGCGCGAGCGACCAATTCAATGCCGCTTGGCGGGCGGTGTCGTCCATGGCCAAACCGGCTTCGTCCAGCCAGCTTTGCACTGCGGCCAAATACGCTTCTTGGTCAAACGGATAAAAACTCAGCCACAAGCCGAAGCGATCGGACAGCGACACTTTTTCTTCTACCACTTCTTTCGGATGCACCTCACCACGCACGCCGGTGGTGGCGATATTGTCGGCCATGTATTCCGGCATCAAATGGCGGCGATTGGAGGTGGCGTACACCAGCACATTATGGCTGCGCTGCGACAAACCGCCATCCAGCGCGGTTTTCAGCGCCTTATAGGCATCGTCGCCCTCTTCAAACGACAAATCATCGCAAAACACAATAAATTTTTCCGGCCGCGCCGCCAGCAAACCCAGCAAATACGGCAGCCCCACCAAATCGCTTTTATCCACCTCCACCAAGCGCAGCCCCGCATCGGCGTATTCATGCAACAAGGCCTTCACCAATGAAGACTTGCCGGTGCCGCGCGCGCCGGTCATCAACACATTATTGGCCGGGCGACCCTGCAAAAACTGCTCGGTATTGCGCACCAGCCGCTGCATTTGCCCATCCACCGCCGCCAAACGGCTCAGGCCGAAGGTGTGCGGCCGCGGCAGGCTTTCGAGCACACCTTTATGGCCAATGCGCTGCCAACGGTAGGCCAGTGCACGCCAATCCGGCTCGGTTTGCTCCGGCGGCAGCCACGCATCCAGCCGCCGCAACACCGAGGCTGCCTGTTGCAAAAAACGTTTTAATTTCATTATTTATCCGTTTCTATAGTGGAATGAAGAATAAAGTGATACAAGGCGCGAAGCCGCAGACAGTACAGCTAGTACGAGACAGAGTTTGTTGGTGCGTCTGCGCCTTACAAAGTCGTTCGCTTTGCGCTAAGGCACAGCAACGCCGTAGCACTTTGTTATGCATTTCACTATATTGGTATGTAAAACCACTGCTTCAACGGCTCTATAAGGCTGCCTGAACAGCATTTATGATTAGTGCAAGCGCACTTTTACCACACCCCGCTTTGGCCGCATGCGCAAATCTGCTATTGTACGTTTCTTTCGCCCTTTTTTAACCGCCATCATGACCACGCTCAAGCATCCTTTCCGCAAAACCACCTACCGCCTGCTCGGCGGCTTGGCCTTAGGCAGCAGCAGCCTAGCCGTCGCCAACGACGCCGCCTTGCAATGCACCCTGCTCAACAACAACGCCGCCCGCTTGGCCTGCTTCGATACCGTTTACGCCACCCATTTTCCGCCTGCCGCCCCCCTGCCCGCAGCGCAAAACGCCAAACCGGCACTGGATTTGGTACAAACCGTGAACAGCAGCATTGAAAACAAAGAAGCCACCCCGGTATTGAGCACCGCGCAAGTGGTGCCCAGCCCCACCTTGGCCGCGGCAGCCGAAGCCTACACGCCCTTAAGCAAGCTTTTCGATCTGGATCAAAACGACCCCGGCGGCATCCTCACCGTGCGTGCCCATCACCCCATGTATTTGCTGCCCGGCTGGTTTAACAGCAATCCGAACTACCGCATGCAAAGCCCCACCCAAGCCTTGGTCACCAACACCCCGGACGAGCAGAAAAAAATCGAAGCCAAAATGCAGATTTCGTTTAAAACCAAAATTGCGCAAGATTTGTTTAAAACCCGCGCCGATTTATGGTTTGGCTACACCCAGCAAGCACACTGGCAAGTATACAACGGCTTTACCTCCGCGCCGTTTCGCAACACCGACTACGCCCCCGAAATTTTCCTAACCCAGCCGGTAAAAGCCGATCTGCCCGGCGATGGCCGCCTGCGCATGCTCGGCGTGGGCGCCATCCACCAATCCAACGGCAAATCCGACCCGCTGAGCCGCTCGTGGAACCGCATCTACGGCATGGCCGGCATGGAGTGGGGCAAGCTCACCGTGATGCCGCGCGTGTGGTGGCGCATCCCCGAAAAAGCCAGCGACGACAACAACCCCGACATCAACCGCTACTTAGGCTACGGCGACGTGCGCCTACAATACCGCTTCGACAACAGCCAAACCCTCGGCAGCACCCTGCGCCTCAACCCCAAATCGGGCAAAGGCAGCATGCAACTGGACTACACCTTCCCCGTGGCGGGCAAACTCAAAGGCTATGTGCAAGGCTTTTACGGCTACGGCGAAAGCCTGCTCGACTACAACCACAAACACCGCAGCATCGGCATCGGCCTGATGATGAACGATTGGGATGGTTTTTAAATATAAAAAACCACACTATCGGGATGGATGCCGTTTACCGCAAGGCAATCACAAAGAAAAACCATCAACACCGATCACAGCCACTAATAAATAACCCCTTGCCATTGCAAGGGGTTTTGTTTAGCGGTTCAGTTGGCTTACCGATTTATTCATATTGCCATACGAACTCGCCGTGCCATTGGCAAACGGGTGCTGACTAAACCTATAGTGAAATGCATAAAAAAGTGCTACGGCGTTGGCTCGCCTTGCCGTACGTGTGTACTGTCTGCGGCTCGCCGCCTTGTATCACTTTATTCTTCATTCCACTATATTACCAATTCCCGCCAACAGATTATTCAAGGCATTACTGAAAAGCGCGCTCAAAGCCGTTTGGCGGTTACGCCTCATCCTCCATCCGCGCCATGGCCTGTACATACACCGCATTTTTATCACGCTTGCCCACCGCCACCACCGTTACCGTAATCAAGCCGTCGTCCACCTTATAAACCAACCGAAACCCCACTTGGCGCAACTTGATTTTGTAAGCATTCTGTATGCCGCGCAACGCCGCCGCAGGCACATGCGGATGCGCCAGCCGCTCGGCCAGCTTGTGTTTAAATTGCGTTTTGATGCTGCCGTCCAGCTTCGCCCACTCCCGCAAAGCCGATGGTAGAAAGGCTAATTTATAAGTCATCCAATGCCACCATTACGGCCGTTTCCCCCATACGTTCCTGCACCAGCTTGGCATCCTCCAAGTCTTCCAGATAAGCCAGCAAAGCCTGATAGCGCTGCGCCGAAATCAGATAAGCCTCAGGCTTATTGTGGTTCAACACCGCCACCGCACCATCTGCCTGTGCCATAATGGCCGCAAAATTGCGCTTTAATTCCGTTACGCTTACCGCATAATCCGCCAATACCGCTTCCATAATCGCCACCTCCTAAAAAGATGCTTTATTTTATATCTAATAAAGCATCTTTATCAATACTTAATTTACTCCAGCATTTGCTCACACAGCCGCTGCAAAGTTTCTCGCCGTTTCTGCAAACGCACCTGTTAGTTGTATGTATAGTGGAATGAAGAATAAAGTGATACAAGGCGCGAAGCCGCAGTACAAGTAGTACGGAACAGAGTTTGTTGGCGCTTTTAGCGCCTTACAAAATCGTTCTCTTCGAGCTAAGGCACAGCAACGCCGTAGCACTTTGTTATGCATTTCACTATATCGCTGAAAAATTGATAGGCAGAGCTAACCGGCAAGCTGCGATTAATTCATAACGTGAAAGATTTTTTGACGAGCACGCCAAGGTTAAGTCATTCTATTGGATTGACTTATTCGGCAAGCAGCGGAAAGTTGTCGTGAACGAAGTTAGCAACCAAAGCTTGGACGCAGGCATCTGGCGGCTGAGTTGGGCGTTTAGGGAGGTGCGGAATTAAATAGACATTTTTGCAACAGGCACCTAGGGAGGTACTAAAAAACCGCTAAAATTAAAAAAGCCCTTGAAAAACAAGGGCTTTTTTAAAATTTTGGCGGAAGCGGTGAGATTCGAACTCACGGAGGGCTCACACCCTCGACGGTTTTCAAGACCGTTGCATTAAACCGCTCTGCCACGCTTCCGTCTTTGAAGATGCGCATATTAGCCAAGTTTGGCCGCTTTGCCAAGTGTTTTTTATGCGTTTGCCTATCTTCTAGGCTGCCTGAAAAGCAAGCGTTTCATTTTATTTGCTTTGTTCCGGGCGCAAGAATACCCATTCGTTTTCGCTGGAGGCGGCGGCGTTGAAGGCATAGCCTTCGGCATCAAAGGCCTGCAATTGCTGCGCTTCTTGCAAGCCGTGTTTGGCAGCATAGCGCACCATCAGCCCGCGCGCGCGTTTGGCATAAAAGCTGATGATTTTATATTGGCCGTTTTTCTCGTCTTTAAACACCGGCGTAATCACCCGCGCGGGCAATTTGGCGGTGTGCACCGATTTGAAATACTCTTGCGAAGCCAGGTTAATCAGCACCTTGCTGCCTTGCTCTGCCATCATTTTGGCCAGCAATTCAGTGATGCGTTCGCCCCAAAAAGCGTATAAATCTTTGCCGCGCGGATTGGCCAAGCGTGTACCCATTTCCAAACGATAGGGCTGAATCAAATGCAGTGGCCGCAGCAGGCCATACAGGCCGGACAATAAGGCCACATGGGTTTGCATATAATCCACCGCGGTTTCAGGCAGCGTGTGCGCATCCAAACCGGCGTAAACATCGCCGTTAAACAAATACACCGCCTGTTTGGCATTGTCTAACGTAAACGGCGGCTGCCAATTATCGTTGCGCTCGGTATTGAGCAGGGCGATTTTGTCCGACACGCCCATCAGCTTGGCCATGTCTTGCGGCGCCAACTGGCGCAGCACCGGCATCAATGCCTCGGCCTGGCTCAGCAATCGCGGCTGGCTGTGGCGCGTAAGCGGCGCATCGGCGGCTTCGTTTAGATTTTTGGCGGGCGACAACACAAAATACATGCTTCATTCCTTTTTTAATATTGCGCTGAGTTTCAGGCTGCCTGAAACCTTTACATTCGCATTATGGCTGTAATGCGGCCATTTTGCCATGCCGCTGCACGCCGCGCATCGGCATTGCTTTTGCAAATCGGCCAAATAGCTTTTTACTATACCAACAAAAACAAGCAATTAAATTTGACTTATCGCAACGTTAACCCAGCTTAACAATCATACACTGGCGCCACCCTTTCACTACCTGTTAATAGGGAAACACCATGAAAAACCATAAAACCCATTACCCATTATCGCTGGCTGTATTACTCACCTTGGGTTTGAGTGCCTGTTCCGACCAAGCGGCCGCGCCGGCCAAAACCGAACCCGCGGCTTCTGCCGCCTCGGCAGCACCGGCTACCGCCAGCCAAGCCGCCGCACCGGCCGGGCCGGATGGCGACTTACTCAAAGCCGCCCGCGGTATTTTCCAACCCCTGCCCACGCAGGCCGAAGTGAATGCCAAACACCCGGTAACGGATGCGCAAATCGCGCTGGGCCACAAACTCTATCTAGACAACCGCCTGTCTAAAAACGGCAACCAAAGCTGTAACACCTGCCACAACTTGGCACGCGGCGGCGTAGACAACCTCTCCTTCAGCCCCGGCAGCGAATTTGAAATGGGCGGCCGCAACTCACCCACCGTGCTCAATGCCGCACTGCAAACCAGCCAATTTTGGGACGGCCGCGCTAAAGACCTGAAAGAACAAGCCGGCGGCCCCTTGCTCAATCCCGTGGAAATGGGCTTGCCCAACGAGCAAGCGGCGGTGGATATTCTGAAATCCATTCCCGCCTATGTAGACGAATTTGCCGCTGCGTTCCCAGATAAAGCGGTGAGTTTCGACAACATCACCACCGCCATCGCCGCCTTTGAGCAAACCCTGCTCACCCCTTCGCCGTGGGACGATTATCTTAACGGCAACATCAACGCGCTCACCGAACAGCAGCGCGGCGGCCTGAAGAAGTTTATGGACAACGGCTGTATCGCCTGCCATAACGGCGTGAACTTGGGCGGCAATTCCTTCCAGAAATTCGGCCTGGTAGACGGCCCTTATTGGAAATTCACCGGCAGCAAAGCCCAAGATGAAGGCCGCTTCCAAGTAACCCAAGCCGAAAGCGATAAATTTGTGTTCCGCGTGCCCGATTTGCGCAATGTGGCCAACACCTATCCCTACTTCCACGACGGCAGCATCTGGAGCCTGGAAAAAGCAGTGGAAATCATGGGGCAGGCACAGCTGGGCAAACAACTGCCGCCGGAAGACATCAAAGACATCACCGCCTTCTTGCAAGCCACCTCCGGCACCCTGTCTGAGCAAGCGCGCCTGATGCCGCAATTGCCTGTAAGCGGCCCCGATACGCCGAAACCGGCTTTAAGCAAAACCCAATAAGCACGATGTTTATTGCCATTAACCGGACGCTTGGCGTCCGGTTTTTTTTTGAAGTGATGGGTACGGTAAAGGCTGCCTGAAAACCCTTTTCAGGCAGCCTTTACCAATTCTAAAAAATAACCTTAAATTAAAATACGTAAAATACGGCATAGGATGCGCCTTGGCGCATCGGTTTTCGCGATTTTGAGGCTTGATGCGCCAAGGCGCATCCTATGAGCTCTTAAAGAAAAATTGATACAGAGCGGAGAATCGCACCAGCGTAGGTTGGGTTGCCAAACCCAACATTGCAAACAGCTTGTAGATTTTGTTGGGTTTACAACCCAACCTACCGTTCTGCTCGACCTACAAGGCGGGCTGAAGTTTTATGCGTTGATATCAAACCACAAATAGCCGCAATAAACCTTCAAATGAATTACAGGCGCCAGTGTGGGAATCCGACCCGTGATTTATCGGGAACGGAAATACCCAGCGGGGTCAATATCTCGGCCAAGTCCGATAAATAAGCGATTTCTTGGCCGTGTTCATCTTCTGCCAGCTCCAATGAAATTTCGATGCTGTGCGGGAAATCATCGTAGCTGGTGAGCAAGGCATGGCGGCCTGAAGCCAATTGCAGCAAAAATTGCCTGGCCGCATGGGGCGCAGTATGTGTTGCTTTAACCCGGTGCGGTGATGCGGAAAACAGCTCTGCGGCCTTGCTGAAAGAAGTATTTTCGATATGGCAAGGATAAAAATCAAGCCGATGGTGCCGATTCAGCAGCGGTTGCCAGATTGAGCGCTGGAGGGTGTTCATAATAAAGTTGGGTGGCCGAATTGTTACGGTTGGAAGTATCAAAATATCAAAAAACGGCAACGGTATAAATTTTACGCCAGTAGCCGTTGGTCGGGCATTATGCCAATCCTAAAAAATAAGCTAACAACACAAAAACCATAAAATATCTCAAGCGGCCTTGTAGGGGCCTACAAAGCTACCTGAATTTGTGCGTTTAACGTGATGTGCCAAGCATTCTATGCAATATCTTGAATTTTTTAATTTAAGGTTATTTTTTAGAATGGGTGTTACTACCCGACCGACAAACTGCTTGCTGGAACACCTAAATAGATTGCCTAATCCAGTTCGGCAATCACAGTTTTGCGTTTCAGGCAGCCTTTTATATAGTGAATTAACTGAATCAAGACAAGGCGGAACTGATTTACTTGGTGCTTTAGCACCGTACAAAATCATTCTCTTCGAGCTAAAGCGAGGCAACGCAGTATTGGTTCAAATTTAATTCACGATAACGAGCATCAACCGTAAATCGGCCATCAATCCCGCCCCACAATGCTATTTCCCCTGCAATTGCCGCAACACGGTTTTGATGGTTTTTATCCGGGTGTCGACTTCTTCCATCACCGCGCTAACGCGCAGTTTTTCCGGCCCGGCGAGGCGGTAGTTTTTGTTGTTTTGCATCAGCAAAATAATCTCGGCCGGGTCGATTTTGTGGTTTTTGCCGAAGGCGATGGTGAGCGCTTCGGTGGTGGCGTCGATGGCATCTATGCCCATTTCCTTGGCCAATAGGCGCAGGCGGTGGCTTTCGATCAGGGTTTTTACCGGCTGCTCGGGCAGGCCGAAGCGGTCGATTAATTCTTCGTGTACGGTGTTGATTTGCGCTTCGGTTTCGCAGGTAGCCAGCCGTTTATACAGCACCAGGCGCTCGTGGATGTCGGGGCAGTAGCTTTCCGGCAGCAAAGCGGGGCTGTGCAGTTTGATGTCTGTGGTTACGCCCAAGGGGGCATCCAAATCCGGCACGCGGCCTTTTTTGAGGTCGCGCACGGCTTGTTTGAGCATTTCGGTGTAGAGGGTAAAGCCCACTTGCACCATTTCGCCGCTTTGGCCTTCGCCCAAAATTTCACCGGCACCACGGATTTCCAAGTCTTGCATGGCCAAGGTGAAGCCTGCGCCCAAGTCGTCGGCAGCGGCAATGGCATCCAGCCGTTTTTCGGCGTCTTTGGTGATGAATTCGGGGGTGAGCAAATAGGCATAGGCCTGATGATGGCTGCGCCCCACGCGCCCGCGCAGTTGGTGTAATTGCGCCAAGCCGAATTTATCGGCGCGGTTGATGATGATGGTGTTGGCATTGGGGATGTCGATGCCGGTTTCGATGATGGTGGAGCACAGCAGCACATTGAAGCGCTGCTGCAAGAAGTCGCGCATCACTTGCTCCAGCTCGCGCTCGCGCAATTGGCCGTGCGCCACGCCGATGCGGGCTTCCGGCAGCAATTCGG
>RRZU011194167.1_pt1 | contig 20162 bp, 14 predicted proteins | sample 2165561 | NCBI WGS metagenome assembly RRZU01 (sample SAMN10456909, study PRJNA506462) | wastewater metagenome | isolation source: wastewater sludge | place: USA: Moscow, Idaho | reverse complement strand
GCCGGCGTGCCGGTGCTGACCTGGCAGGGCGAGGTTTTCGCCGCGCGCGTGGCGAGCAGCCTGCTCGCCGCCGCCGGCCTTGATGACCTGATTGCCGTTTCGCTCGCCGACTACCGCAGCCGCCTGCTGCGCTGGTGCGCCGACGCCGCCTGGCGTGCAGACCTTGCCGCCCGCGCCGGCGCCTTGCGCGAGACGAGCCCGCTCTTCGATGCGACGGCGTTTGCGCGCAAACTGGAGGCGGCGTACGCGGATCTGTTGCAGCCGTAGTCAGGCGCTACGTTCTGATTAACGGGTTAGCGCCGTCAGCCAGTCGTCGAGTCGATCCTCTAGGATGTAGTTTGCGCGGACCCACGCTTGAAGCGCTTCGCCTTCCCGAACCAAAGCTGCGCGTTCTGCGCAACGCTCGCGGATGGCGGCAATCCAGCGCGCCGGATCGTTGGGCAGGCGAAGCACCGGCGGTGCTTCGGTCTGGTAGGGCAGGATGTCGGTGCAGATCACCGGCCAGCCGAGATAACCGTACTCGAGCAGACGCAGGTTGCTCTTGGCCTCGTTGAACGGGTGAAGCTCGAGTGGCGCGACGGCGAGGTCGAGGTCGAGGCTGGCGAGCTTGGCCGGATATTCGTTCAGTCGATGCACGAAATCGTGCGCCTCGGCGACGAGCGGGCGGACGCCTTCAGGCAGCATGCCTAGGAAGACCCAGTCGACATCGCGATGCGTGGCCTCGACCACGGCGCGCAGGAACTTGAGGTCGCCCGCGTGTTGCTGCGCGCCGGCCCAGCCGACGCGCAGTCTCGTTCCGGCGCGCCGGCGGGCACTGACCGCGCCCCACATGTCGAGCGAGAGGCGGTTGGGGAGAATGCGGATGTCGTCGATCAGGCCGCGACAGGCTTCGGCCAGGGGCGCAGTGCTGACGATCAGCCGGTCACAGACGGCCAGTCCGCGGCGCAGACGTTCGTGCATCAGTTCGGGCGGGAGGCGTCGCCGTGTCGGGTTGTCCTGCGGCAAGTCGGTGATCAAGTCGTCGAGCGAGAAGATGCGCAACACGTTGGAATTGAACGTCGCATACTGTTGCAGCGCCGCAAAGCGGACGTCATCAACCGGAGTGTGGATGAGCAGCGTGTCCGGCGCCATGCGCGCCAGTTCAACGGGCGTCGGGGCTCGGTCGAATCCGGAACAGGGTTGGCAGCAGGCGGTGTAGTGCACTTTCCCTGCTTGGTGCAAGGCGCGTAAAGGCGCGATGTTGCGGTACTCTGCTGCGCCCATGCCGGCAGCCGGCAGGGTCAGGAGGCGCGGCCGTTCGTGGAAAGCCGTCGACCAGGTGACGGCCAATTCGCTTTCGACCTGCGGGGTGGTTTCACTCAGGCTGAGGTTGGGGTTCCATGCAGGATCAGCGGAGAGTGCGGGCCACCAGCGTTGGAGGAAAGTCTGGCGCTCAGCCTGAAAAGCTGCCGCTTTCTGTGCTTCGATCGGGCGGACGTTTTGGCTTGCCGAACCGTGGTGGAGCAAGGTCGCGTAGGGGGTGTAAATGACCTTCAGCCCGCGCGCACGGACTTTTAGGCAAAGGTCGATGTCGTTGTAGCTGACTTTGAACGCCGTTGCGTCGAGGCCGCCGATTTCGCGGTATAGGTTTGTGCGGATGAGCAGGCAGGCACCGCTGACCGCAGAATACTCCTGGTCAAGCAAAGCCCGGCCGAGATACCCGCCCTCGTCGTGGGCGACGGCTTCGGCAAAAACGTGGCCGGCGCTGCCGCTCATGCCGAGCACCACCCCGGCATGTTGAACCTTGAGTGTGTCGGGATAGAGCAGCCGGGCGCCGACGATGCCGACATCTTGGCGCCAACCGTGTGCGAGCAGGGCTTCGAGCCAGTCATCGTGGATGCAGCGCGTGTCGTTGTTGAGCAGGAGCAGGAAGTCGCCGCAGGCGATTTCCGCCGCTCGGTTGTTCATCGCGGCGAAATCGAAAGCGCCGGGATGGTGCAGAACGCGGATCCGTTCCGGCTGGGCAGCGCACAGCGCGTCGTAGTAGGCGGGCACGCTGGGGTCATCGCTGTCGTTGTCGACCAGAATGAGTTCCCAGTGCGGGCTGGGCGTGTGCTTGAGCAAGGATTCAATACAGGGGCCAAGCAGATCGAGACGGTTGCGTGTCGGAATGACGATGGAGACCGTGACTGCGTCGGACGCAGGTCGCGGGTGACGGTAGAAGACACGCAGGCTCTCGCCGTCGAGCAGGCTGTCTTCGAGGTCGGCGGCGACGCCGCGCCGGGCGAAATGGGCACGCAGTGCTTGGCTGATGTCGGTTCGCGGAGTACGGCGTGTGCGTCCGGAAATATGTTGCAGGACATCCGCAATGTGGCCGATGGCGGGCTCGCCGTAGTGGTCGGCAATGCGCAGAACGGTATCGTAGGCGGCGGCAGTCTGCGTTGATGCGCCTCCGACCGAGAGGAGAGCGTCGCGGCGGATAAAGACGCCGCCGACGTAATCGGTTGCACGCAGGAGTTCGAGGTTGAAGTCGGGTTTGAACTGCGGCGCCTCATGTTGGCCGTCGGCATCGAGACTGTCCGCATCGGTGTAGACCAGCTGCCAGTTCGGGTGCAGTGCGACATGGTCACCGAGCGCAAGCAGTAGGTTCGGTGCAAAACGGGTGCCACAGGCGAACAGCCCGATCCAGTTGGCGGACGTTTCGACGAGGCGTTCGTTGATCGCAGCCATGCATGCGGCGGTGTCGACGCATTCGATCCAGCGTACCGGGCTGCTGTCACGATGGAATTCGGGTTCCGGCGACGGGTGACGGGAAAGCACGGTGAGTTGCCAGCCGTCGTAGTACTGCGCGGCGAGCGAGTCGATCGTTTCGGCCAGTTGCAGTGCTTCGTCCGCTTCCGGGCGCAGGATGAATTCACACAGCAGGCGTTGAGGCCAGCGCGTGGCGACGCGTTCGCGGTGAAGTTGGGCGTCGAGGGGGCCGAGCTGATGTTTCTCCTGCCAGCGAAGGTAATCGTGCCGGCTGCTGTCGACTGCCAGGGCGGATAGATCGAAGACGTCGCCAAGAGCCGTGGGGGTGAGCGTACCGATGTCCTGAACCGCGGGGGGATGGGCATTGCCGGCATCGGCGTGCAGGCGGAGCATGAAGCGGTCCGTGGTTTCGATGCGGGTGAACAGCGCATTGCCGGTCGGGCGTCGTCTTGGCACCGTCGCGCCTCGGGCGTAGGCATCCTCAAGTAACCGTGTCCAGAGCGGCCCCATTCCGGCCCGACGAACCAGAGCGCAGACAGCGTTGCCGAAAAAACGTCGCTGTTCGGAGGAGGCGATCAAGCTCTCCAGACGGGCTTCGTAGTCAGCTTGTGTCTCGAAAAAATGAAGGTTACGGGGAATGTGATCTTGTTCGAAGCCCAGGTTGGCGGCCTGCCAGTCCGGCGGCGCGAAGACCAAGATCGGCAGACCGATGCTGGCGGCCTCAAGGACCGAAGTGCCTGACCCGAGGGGCAGCGAGTCGAGGTAAATGTCTGCGGCATGGTAGTAGCTGTTGTGGATCGTCTCGTCGACGAGCCCGAGAGGATGGACCCGACCCGGCGCTTCATCGGCAAGAGCCTGCCAGTAATCGGTCAGTTGAGGGCCAGCAATGCACAAGTGCACGTGCGGCGATTTGGTCAGGGCTGCCCGCACGAAGGTGCGGAAATCGACGCCGTCGACCGGAGTGTATTTTTGCGCCGATCCGCTGGAAAAAAGCAGAATGTCTTCGTCGGCGATGCCGTGCTGCCGCCGGATATCCGCGCGCGATTTGCCGGCTTGTGGCAGATCGAGGGGGATGGGCAGCAAGGCTTCGCAGTTTTCCCGAGGCAGTCCCCGGCGGCGGACGCTGAAATCGATGCACCCCTGTGCCAGATTGACGATCTGGTTACTGATCGATGCGCCGAGCCAGAACACGTAGGAAACATGATTGAGAAACAGGACAGGGATGCTGGGAGAGAGGCCGGCGAGCGCGATCAGGGGGACAACGTCGTGCGGGTGGGTGTGCAACACGATGAGGTCGTGTTGTTCGGCCGCTTGTCGAAGTTGCCGGGCGCGTTCGAGATAGTCGGTGTCGCCACCCGTGCACGCGCAAAAATCGCCACCTGACGCGCCTACGGTCTGGAGAAGGTTTTCCGGGGTCGGTAGCGGCCCTTGCTGGGTCAGGGCCAGGGAATGAGTGCGGCCGGCGTCGTGCTCGATCCATCGGCGGGCCAGTCGGGTATGTCCGCCGATCCCGTAGGCGGTGGTTAGGATATGCAGCACCTTCTGCGGGGACGGAGTTGCTTCAGGGCGCGCGGGCGGCATGGGCTCGGGCGGGAGGTGCTCCAGACCGATTTCCAGCATCAGGTCTTCCAGTTCGCGCGAAACCATCTGTCCGATTCCGTTGAACCAGGCGAAGTGGGCGGCATGTTGTGCGAGGCCCGCGGCGATGTCCGGTTTGCGCTGCGCCCAGGCAGCGTGCGCGCTCTTGAGCAGCGCGTGGAAATGAAAGCTGTTGGCGAGTATTTTCTGTTCGGTGGCGAGCTCGGTCATTGGCCGGTCCTTTGGAGCGGGCAGGGCTTGCGCACGATGATCGAAAATTCGTACAGCGGATAATCGTGCCGGAGCGCCACGTGGCGCGAGAAATGGCGCATACAATAATCGAACAGTGCTCCCGGATCGGCATAGTACAGATCGGCGCGCATGCGTTCCGGGTCAGAATAGGCGGTCAGGCAGTTGAAGGCGAACCCGCGTCGGCTGTATGCGTCCAAAAGGTGGAGCGTGGCATGCAGGTAATTGAGCCATTCGTCGGGGCGGTGCTGCAGCCTGACGTTGAAAATTCCGCTGGCGATCGAGTAGTCGGCGACCCTGGTCGGGCGGTCGGCAACGACGAAAGTGTCCGGTGTGCTTTGGGGGTGTGCACGACACGCCGCCTCGATCATCGGCGCGGCGACGTCGATGCCGTGGTAGTCGATGCCAGGGTGGTGTCTGCGCAAATAGTCGAGCAGGGCTCCGTAGCCGCAGCCCCAGTCATTGAGCGTGCCGCTATCGGTGTCGATGAGCTGCGTCAGTTGGGCAAAGCGAAGGAGTTGACTCTCTTCTCCGTTCCAGTCGACCCCTTGTGGCGAAGCTCCGAAAGCGGTGATTTTCCGGGAGTAGTAATCGATGGTGTCGGCGAGGATGGCCGTCGGCTGTTCGGCTGGCATAGGGTGTCGGTAGGGTTTCCCGTTGAGCGTACGGTCACGCTATGATATTCGAGAGCGGTGGCTTCCGGGGCTTGGCGCTGCGTCAGTCGTCTGCCGTACCTCCGTTGTCCCTGCTTCGGCATCTGTACTAAGCTGCCTAGACCCTCCGTGCTTCAGGATTGCCAGTGATTCCGTTCAACAAACCCCACATGACCGGGCGAGAGCTGTATTACATCGCCCAAGCCCACTTCAACCAGATGCTGGCCGGGGATGGACCGTTCACCAAGCGCTGCCATGCCTGGCTGGAAGCAAAGACCGGTTGTCGGCGGGCCTTGCTTACCAACTCCTGCACGGCGGCGCTGGAGCTTTCGGCGTTGCTGCTCGACATCCAGCCCGGCGACGAAGTCATCCTGCCGTCCTTCACCTTTGTGTCGACGGCCAATGCGTTCGCCCTGCGCGGGGCCGTGCCGGTGTTCGTCGATGTACGCGGCGATACCCTGAATCTGGATGAACGCTTGGTCGAGGCGGCGATAACGCCGCGGACCAAGGCCATCGTTCCCGTTCATTATGCCGGGGTGGCCTGCGAAATGGATACGCTGCTGGCGATCGCCCAGCAGCACGCGCTCAGCGTCGTCGAGGATTCGGCCCAGGGCGTGATGGCCTGCTACAAGGGGCGACCATTGGGGAGCCTCGGGCACCTCGGGGCCTACAGTTTTCACGAAACCAAAAACGTGATCAGTGGAGAAGGCGGGGCGTTGCTGGTGAATGATCCGCAGTATGTCGACCGGGCGGAAGTGTTGCGCGAAAAAGGGACCGACCGCTCCCGTTTTTTCCGCGGCGAGATTGATAAATACACGTGGCAAGACATTGGTTCTTCATTCCTGCCTGGCGAACTCATCGCCGCCTTCCTGTGGGCACAGCTTGAGGAGGCGGAAAGTGTGACCCAGGGGCGCCTGCGCAGCTGGCAGATTTATCATGATCTGCTGGCGCCGCTTGAAGACCAGGCGCGCTTGCGGCGTCCGATCGTGCCCGCCGAGTGCAGCCATAACGCGCACATGTACTACATCCTGTTGCCGGACACGCCAACGCGGGACGGACTCATGCACGAACTGCGCGGGCGTGGCATCTATGCCGTCTTCCACTATGTTCCGCTGCATTCCTCGCCAGCAGGGCGCCGCCTTGGGCGAACGCCGCAGGAATTACCGGTGACTGATTCCGTCGCTGGGCGTTTGTTGCGCCTGCCTTTGTGGTCGGGCATCAGCGTCGACGAGCAGGCGACCGTGGTCTCCGCCATTGCCGACTATCTTCAACGTGCTTGAGCCGGGCGCAATGAGCGGCAAGCGCGTGGCCATCGTGCAGTCGAATTACATTCCGTGGAAAGGGTATTTCGACCTGATTGCCAGCGTCGACGAGTTCATCCTCTATGACGATGTGCAGTTCACGCGCCGGGACTGGCGCAATCGAAACCGGATCAAGACGCCGCAGGGCGTGCACTGGCTGACTGTGCCGGTCAAGGTCAAAGGGCGCTTCCTCCAGTCGATTCGTGAGACCGAGATCGACGGCGATGCCTGGGCGGCGCATCACTGGCAGGTCCTGGCCCAGAATTATCGGAAGGCGTCGTGCTTCAAGCAGATGGCGGCGGTCTTTGAGCCACTGTTTCTGGAAGGTCGCTACACCCATCTGTCCGTTTTGAATCGGGCGCTGATCGAGGCCGTCTGCGGCGTGCTGGGCATCGAGACACGAATCAGCGACTCCTCATCGTATCGGCTGATCGAAGGGCGCAGCGAACGGCTCGCCGAGCTTTGCTTGCAGGCAGGGGGGGGCGAATATGTTTCGGGGCCTTCCGCCCGCTGCTATCTGGAGGATTTTCCGTTTGCCGAGCGCGGCTTGCGGTTCAGTTTTTTCGAATACGGGCGTTATCCCGTGTACCCACAGCTGTGGGGCGAGTTCGTTCACGAGGTGAGTATTCTGGATTTGTTGTTCAATTGCGGCCAGGATGCGCGCCGCTTCATGCTGCGGAACGCTTCGCCCGCAACGTCGGAGAGAAGCCAGTTTTTCGGGAGATCAGATGAGTCAGACCAAACATGAGTGCTCGGGCTTGAGCCATTCGCCGGACGTGAGCCTGGCCGCGCGCGAGCGCATTTTCGAGATGATGCAGACCTACCCAGCGACCGCCGAGGAAAAGGAGCGCTCGCTGGGCCTCTTCCTGCGTGGTTCCTTGCTGGCACGGTTGCTGGCGATCGTTGACTTGTACCGGCAGATCGTCGACCTGCCAGGTGGCATCCTCGACATCGGCACTTGGCGCGGACAGACGGCGGTGCTGTGCGAGAACCTGCGTGCGATCTACGAACCGCTCAATTTCAATCGTCGCATCGCCTGTTTCGATACCTTCGAAGGCTACCAGGGTTTTGCTGCTGGCGATGGGGCGAGTATGCTGCATCGGGACGGGAGTTACGCGCTCGCCGGCGAGGCGTATGCCGATCTTCTGCGTGAACTGCTGGGGCTGCACGAACAGAGTAATGCCATGGGGCACAATCATGGCAAGCATGCGGTCATCGTCGGCGACTGCCGGGAAACCCTGCCGCGCTTTTTTTCCGATAACCCTGGCGAATGCGTCGCGTTGGCGTTTTTCGACGTTAATGCCTATGCGCCGACGGTCAGCGCTTTTGATGAGGTGTGGGCGCGCCTTGTTCCGGGCGGGATCGTTGCGTTCTGGCAACTGACGCGTGCCAGTCTCCCCGCCGAGGGGCGCGTCTATGTCGAACACATCCTGGCCCACAAGGCGCATGCGCTGCGGCGCGCACAGACCTATCCCAGCTTGTGCTACGTCGTGAAAACCTGATCATCTCTCCTTTGCATAACGTATGAATACCGTCATCATCGGCAACGGAATCGTTGCCCTCAGCATTGCCTTCCGACTTCTGCAACGCGCCGGAGCCTCCGATCGCATTATCGTCGTCGGCCCCAAAGCGCGTCCGGGTTCGGCAACCCTGGCTGCGGCGGCGATGCTCAATTCCTTTGCCGAGATTGATGCTGGGGGCCTGGAATCCGAGCTCGATCTGTTTCGCTTCGAGATGAGCCATTTGGCGACCCGCATGTGGCCGAAATTCGAGCTTGAGCTGATCGAAGCGGCGGGCGATCGCTTGCCGCACGGGTGTTCGAAGTGCCTGGGGTGTGCTGGCGGTGGTTGTTTCGATTCGGGCACCTATGTCGTCAACAATGCGGCGGCCGACGATCTGGACGATGAGAACTTCGACGCCATCCTGCAGGCGCTCGATGATTTCAACGAGCAACATGCCCTGGTCTCGCCGTCCGACATCCCGAATTACAACCCGGAGCAACATTGCCGGGCGTCGCGCGCGGTCTATATCCACAACGAAGGCTGGTTCAATCCGCGCCTGATGTTGGAGAAGATCGATGCCTTGCTGGCGCGCGATGCGCGTGTCGAGTTCGTCGATGAGGCCGCCGATCGTCTGCTTTCCGAACAGGGGCGCATCGTTGCCGTGCAGACCGATTCCGGTCTGCGGGTGAGCGGCGACGACTATGTGCTGGCCAGCGGTGCTTCGTTGACTGACGTTCTGGCAAGGAGCGCGCTCGATCTTGGCATCCAACGCATCTTCTACGGGGTCGGGGTGTCACTGGAGATCCGCAGTCCTGAGCATCCGCATCAGAAGTGCATCCGCACGCCCAACCGCGGCTTGGCTTGCGGCCTGTACAGCGCGCCCTTCTTTACGGAGCCGGACCGGCCGAACGACCACATCCTCATCGGCGCGAGTAATTTCATTTCGCCGACGCCTTATCCTTACGGACGGTTGGTTAGCGTCGAGTCCTTGATGCGCGGTGCGATGGAGCAGATCAACCGCAATTTCTACCGTGCCGACCTCGTACGGGTGAATGTCGGCTGGCGGCCGACGAGCCAGGATACCTATCCGCTGATCGGTCGAACGGCCATCGCCAACCTAGTGATCGCCGGCGGTACTAAGCGCGACGGTTTCCACATGGCCCCTCTCCTTTCCCAGCAGGTGGCTGACATCTTGCACGGCGAGCCGGTCGACGAACGGCTTGCCTGGTTCGCCCCGGATCGAAAGCCGATCCGGTCATTGACCCGGCAGGCGGCGATCGACAAGGCGCTCCGGCACCAAGTCAGCGCGGCGTACCAGCATGGATTTACGCCGGCCAAAGGGCCGCAGCTCGAGCAGATGAAGCGCATGTACCGGGAGGAACTCGAGCGTCTGCATGATGGCGTTGGGGCGACGGACTGGGGGATTCCGCCGGAAATGCTCGACATGTACCGCTACGGCCATGCCGTGATGCGTTAAACGCAGCGGACGTCGTCTAGCGCAGAAGCATGCAGGGCGTCGCCAGCGGCAGGCGCTCGGGCCAGCGCGCGCGCAACACGGCGGCGCTGGCGTGGAAGGCGGCGGGCAGTTCGCGACCCTGCTGCGAGTTGTGATGGCAGGGGGCGTCGATCGCCAGCGCGACGAGGCCGGCGCGTTCGGCGGCGAGTGCGAGGTCGCTGCCGTAGAGGTGGAACCCCAGCGCCGGGTCTGGACGCAGCGGGGTATCACGCGGCACGGCAAGCACGATTTCGTCGAGGCTGGAGACGATTTCCGGCAGCGGCGTGGCCTCGTCGAGCAGGGCGTCGCGGTCGGCGACGCGGCCGGCGCGGACGAATCCATCGGGCGTGCCGCGTACGCCGTAGACGCCAAGCACGCCGACGCGCTCGCCCGTTATCCGTTGGGCCGCGACATACTGCTGGCGCAGGCGGGCGAACCAGCCGCGCGGCAGATAGACGTCTTGATGCACGAACACGACAAGGTCGTGCTGCGCTTGCGCGAGCACGGCATCGAAGCCGGCAGCGAGGCTGCTCACGCCTTCGATCGTGAGCACCTGATGCGGCCCGTCTTGCAGGTCGGGCGAGGCGAGCAGGTTGTCGGCGAGCACCTCGGCGTCGTTGCAGCAGACGCCGACGGTGACTGGCGCTACGACGCCAGCCGGGGGCTCCGGCAGCGGCCTAGCGCCGACGATGTAGGTGAGCGTCTGGCTGCGCGCGAGGCAGGTCTCGAGGCCGAGGCGCTGGCGTTCGGCGAGCGCCGGCAGGGCCGCGAGCCAGGCGTCGGGCAGGGCATGGACGCGGCGGTCTTCGATTCGTGGCAGAAAGCCGGCATCGAGCAGGGCGCGCACGCCTTGCGGCGCGGTGAGACCAGCGGCCGGTTCACCGCGCAGCAGACGGTCGAATTGCGTCCAGTGCTGGGCGTTGGGCAGCGCGGCGAGCAGGCGCCCGTGCGGGCGCAAAAGCTGGTGCAGCGCGGCGAGGTGGGCTGGTGTGGCGAGACTGCGTGGGCCGGCGAGGATGAGGTCGAGGCTTCCCGCCGGCAGGCGACGCGCGGCGTCTTCGGCGTCGGCAAAGCAGGCTGAGAAGGCGCCGACGGAGGCGTTGCCCAGGCCATAGACGCGGCGTTCCGGGATGAGGTGGCGCAGCACTTCGGCGAGCGCGTCGCTCTCGCTCTCGGTGTCGAGGAGGTCGAGCGCTGTGGATGGAATGGCTTGCACGAGACGCAGGTCGGCGTCTCGATAAAACTCGTCGGGAAAATGACGGCATGCAGGGCTCACAGCTGCGGCCCTTCGGCGGCGTCCCACGGGCGTTGCAGGGCGTTGGCGGCGCGTTCGATCTCGGACTCCTGCAGGTAGCGTTTGCGCAGGACGACGCGCATGGCGTCGACCGCGCGTGGCGTGCGCAGGATTTCGGCGAGCGACGTGCCAGCGGCATGCAGTTCGTGGCCGAGGGCGGAGAGCTCGAATTCGGTGCCGAGTCGGTCGAAGCGCGCTTCGCTCCAGCCAAGATACCAGTACCAGTCGGTGTAGTAGAGCCAGCTGTTTTCGTTGAAGGCGCGCACGTGTGTCGGGTCCTGCCAGGCGCCGAGCGAGAGTTCGTACGGCACCTGGATGTGGAAACTTCCGCCCGGCTTGATGAGGCGCAGGCAGTTTTCCATCGCCGTTTTCAGGTCGGGGATATGCTCGAGCACGTCGTTGGCGAAGATCGCCTCGAACTGGTTGTCGTGCAGGCTGAACGCGCCGAAGCGCGCGCTCTCCAGCGGCGCGCCAAGGGCGTCGGGACGGGCGATGTCGAGCACCGCGTCGGGACGGAAGGTGGTGTCGAGGTCGACGTTGAGGCAGTTGGCGCGCCAGTCTTTGCCGCTGCCGAGGTTGAGGTAGGCCGGTAGCATCGGGCCGGCGGGCGGCGTGGGGTATTCAAGCGCAGCGGCGAGGTGCGTGGCTGCGTCCAGGCGGGTGAAAGTTTCGAAGCCGCGCCGGGCCAGGTTGGCGCGCGCGCCGGCGTCGGCGACGAGCTGGCAGCAGGCATCGACGAGGCCTTCGTAAGGCACGGCGCAAAGCGCGTCGGCGAGTTCGGGCGGCAGCGTGGTGTGCGGGCCACATTCGGCGACGACGGCTTTTTCGTTGGCCAGGAGATAGCTCACGCGCACCGTTTCAAACACACTTGCTGGGTAGTAGTGCAGGTTGAGCACGAGCTTGGCGCGGGCGACGTAGCGGTCACGTTCTTCGCGGTAGATGCCGGACAGGAACTCGATGCGCAGGCCGCGCGCGATCAAGCCTTCGAGGACGGCCTGGCGGCGCGGGTTGATCGCGCCGTAAAACAGGACGTCGATGTCCTGCTCTTCGGGCGGTAACACCGGGATGCGGGTGAGTTGCGGCACGTAGCCGAGCGGCACGTGCCGCACCTGGCCGGCACCGCGGGCTCGCAAACGGCGCACGTTTTCTGCGCCGTAGTCCCAGACGGAGTGTCGTTGCAATGCGGCGAGGTAGGCGGGTTGCATCCAGCTCGAGCTCTCATCGATCTGTTCGCTGTTGTAGAGAATGGCATCGGAGGGCAGGGCGGCGAGCCCGTCGGTGTCGAGCAGGTGGGCACCGACGACGAGGTTGGTGGCGCCGGCGGCGCATTCGTTGAGCGCGAAATCGACAGGAATGCCGAGGGCATTAAGGCCGTAGAGCAGGGTTTCGACAAGTTCGGAAAGCGCGCCGGCGTGGGCGTAGCCTTCGGGTTGAACGAGGACGATCCGGATCGGGCGGTCGGAGCGGACGGCGGTGGGCATGCAGGTTCCTTCCTGGCAGGGCGTTCCGGACCGGTACGGCCGGGCGAAGATCAGGCGGATACTACCCGATTCTTGCCGGTTTTCTTGGCCGTATACATCGCCTCGTCGGCGCGTTTGGTGAGTGTCGTCTGCGTGTCACCGGCGCGGTAGTCGGTGACGCCGGCGCTGAAGGTGATGAGCAGCTTCTCGTTGTCGTGCAGGAAGAAGCGGCGGGTCAGTTCGCGCTGCAAGCGGACGAGCGCGGTGACGGCGTTGTCGAGCGCGGTGTCGGGCAGGAGGACGACGAATTCCTCGCCGCCGAAACGCGCCAGCGTGTCCTGCGGGCGCAGCGTTTCGCGGATGACGGTGGCCAGGTGGATCAGGGCCGCATCGCCGGCGTCATGGCCGAGGGTGTCGTTGAGTTTCTTGAAATTGTCGATGTCCAGAAGGCCGACGCAAAGCGGCGAGCGGCGGCGCAGGGCGCGGGCGAACTCGTGCTCGAAGGCTTCCTCGAGGCCGCGCCGGTTGAGCGTGCCGGTGAGCTGGTCGTGGCGCACCAGGGCGCTCGCCTTGTCGAGCTCGTCCTGCAGTTCGCGCACGCGGCGTTCGGCGGCCTCGACGCGCGTCTGGGTGCTGCGCATGTCGTCGCGTGAACGCTGGGCGTTGAGCTGGACGATGCGCGTCTCGCGGATCACTTCGGCAAGCACGTCTTCGAGCTGGGTGATGTCGTCGGCCTGGCTGATCTTCTGGACGCAGACTTCGATCTTGTCGTGATAGCCGGAGGTCGAGTCGGCGAATTCGGCCAGGTGGTCGATGAAGCCGGCGAGCATGGTCTTCAGCGCTTCCTTCGCCTCCATCAGGCTGTGCTTGAGCTGGCTCTGCTTGAAGATGACTTCCTTGAGGCGGCTTTCGGCCTCGTTGAGCGTGCGGATGTTCATCGGTTTGGCGACGATGTCGCGCACGACGGCGATCTGGCCGTTCATCCAGCGGTCGTCGACGACCAGCTCGCTGACGTTCTCGAGCATCAGCTGCAGGAGTTTGAGCAGGGCGCTGCGCAGTTCTCCGCGGTCTTCGGCGAGGAGTTCGAGTTTGAAGACGAGGCGCTTGGTCGCCGCCAGCGCGTCCTGAACGGCGGCGGGGGACATTGCCTGGCGCACGGCGACGGCGATGTTGCGCGCCTCGGTGGCGAGTTCGGGGCTCTCTTCCAGCTGGTTGGCGATGGCCGTGTCGAGGGTGAAGGCGAGCAGGTCGCGCAGCTCGGGCACGAGCAGGATGTGTTCACCGTTGCGCGCGACGGGCGCAGCGCCGTTCCCCGGCGCTAGGATCGCGGAGGCGGTGAGCGCGCTGTCCTCGGGCGAGCCTTCCGAGAACTGCGTGTCGCTCGCGGCCGGGTCGTATTGGCCCCAGGCGCGGGTCAGTCCTTGCAGGCGGCCGTGCAACAGTTCGGCGTTCTTGCTCCCGGACGACAGCACGCGGTCGAGCATCTCGCGCTTGCGCGCCGGAGTCAGGCCACTTTGCTTGGCTTCCCACAGGCGCAGGAGGTCGCCGATCAACTCGCCCCAGTCGGCCTCGGATTCGGCGCTGTGCTCGCGCACGAAGTCGCTCAGCGTCTTGCGGTAGTCCTCCCAGTTCTCGCCGCGCAAGGCGCTTTCGAGCTGGCGCGCGAGGCCTTGCTGGGCGGGCGTCTCCTTCGGTAGCGCGAGGAGGAGGGCCTTGAATTCACGCTCGGGCGTCGGCGCATCGGCATCGCCCAACTCCGCGATTTCATTGTAGATCGCGCGGTAATTGTCCGGGGTCGGCGGCATGCGCCGGGCCAGTAGCAGCTTGAGGGTTTCGCGCGCGATTTCAGCAGGGTTGGTGAGCGTGGCCATGGTGTCGTTGAACTTCGACTTTCCTGTGGGGCGTCTGCGTACGATCGCCGCGTGTCCGGCGGTCCGCGGCTTGGGCTATAATCCGCGCCTCGGCCGCAGGTTTGCCCCCGTAGCATGAAGGTCGTGCAGTTGATTTGTAATCATCAGGTGTTGGTTCGATTCCGACCGGGGGCACCAAACCTTTGCCGACGAAGAACCGCGCTGAAGGCGCGGTTTTTTTGCGCCCATCGGTCGCGCTTTCCTTCGTTGTTTGCGGGTAACATGCCCGGCGTCATACGGTTCGAACCGCTGCGGAACACGTTCAATGATAGCGGAGTTTGGCGGCGTAAAGCGCGCCTGTATTAACCGTTCTCGCCCGGTCGCGTGGCATCGACCCAGCAGTTGGGCGTTTCGTAGAGGCGGACGCGTTCGAGCTGCAAGTGATTGCCGTAGGTGTCGTGATAGACGGCGTCGAGGATGCGGAAAGCTTCCCGGGCCAGGTTTTCGGCGGTCGGAATGCAGTCGAGAACGACGGTCTTGTGGTCGGGCAGGCCGTTGAGGAAATCGAGTACCGCGGTATCGCCCGCATAGACCAGGAAGGCGTGATCCCAGCGCGCGACGACGTGCTCCTGTGCCAGTGCCTTGATGTCGGAAAAATCCATCACCATGCCGTTGGCCGGATCGCCGGGGCGTTCGATGATATCTCCGGAAAGCGTCACCTCGAGGGCGTAGCGATGGCCGTGCAGGTGGCGGCACTGACTTTTATGGTCGGGGATGCGATGTCCGGCATCGAATTCGAGGCGGCGGGTGACGAGCATGCGGAATCTCTGAAGCAGGCTGGGGGTAATGAGAAGGTGGCGCGTCCGAAGCGTCAAGGCGGCGTCGGGCGCGCAGGCGAAAAAGCTCGCGGCAAAAGCGGATGGGGCCGTCGCCGAGCGAAAATTATATCATCCCCCCATTGATGACCGTCCGGGCCCCGCGTCCGGCATCCCCGAGGTGAAAAGTCCGTGAGCGAACGCCAAACCGGAACGCCAGCACGACAGCTGAGCGTCCATGACCATAGTCGCGACAGCGTCGGCTTGCGCTACGTCTACCCCGTCGTCTCGCGGCGCGCCGGCGGAGTGTCGGTGGGCATTAACCTCAACGTCAATAATGCCTGCAACTGGGCGTGCATTTACTGTCAGGTTCCGGGGTTGGCGCGCGGCGGGCCGCCGGCGGTCGATCTCGATCTGCTTGAGGCCGAGTTGCGCGGGCTGCTGGGCGAGATCGTGCTTGGCGATTATCTGCAGCAGCACGTGCCCGAAGGCGCACGTCGGCTGGTGGATGTGGCCTTCTCCGGCAATGGTGAGCCGACCGCCGCTCGTGAGTTCGAGGCCGCCGTGGGCCGGGTGGCTGCCGTGCTGGCGGAGCTGCTGCCTGGTGGAGGCCTTCCCTTGCGTTTGATCAGCAACGGCAGTCTGCTGCATCGGCCGGAGGTGCAACGCGGCATCGTGCAGCTGGGCGCTTGCGGCGGGGAAGTGTGGTTCAAGCTCGACCGGGCCAGCCCGGCCGGCGTGCGGGCGGTCAATGGCGTCCGTCAGCGGCCAGAGCGGGCGCTGGAGGCTTTGAGCCTGTGCGCCACCCTTGCGCCGACCTGGGTGCAAACCTGTTATTTCGCGCTCGACGGCGCCTTGCCCTCGTGCGAGGAACAACGCGCCTATCTCACCGCGTTATCCAGTGTTCGCGACAAGATAAAGGGCGTGCACCTCTACGGGGTGGCACGCCCTTCGATGCAGCCGGGGGCCGCGCGCCTGTCGGCGGCGCCCTTGTCCGAGCTGGAGCGGTTGGCGGCGGAGATCGCCGCGCTGGGGCTGCGGGTGACGGTCAGCGCATAAGGCGGGACCGTCGCCGGGAGCGTTTGCTCAGGCCCCTTTCTTCCAGGCCTTGGCCGACTTCTTCAGGGTTTTGAAGAGTTCGGATTCCTCGCTGCGCAGGTATTCGATGACTTCCATGTCCTCGCGCTTGATGCGCTGAATGTCGATCTGTTCGACATGCACGAGACGGAGGAGCTCGCGCACCGGGCGCGGCATGTTGCGCCCGCTTTCATAGCGCGAACCACCGCTTTGGGTGACGCCGATCTTGGACCAGAACTGCTGTTGGTTCAGGCCAAGCTTGCGGCGGATTTCGCGCGGCTCGTTCTTGTCGGTTGTTTTTGCGTTGGTCATGGTAGTCCTTTCATTAGTCTTGGCCTTTCGGCCGGTCAATGATTCCCTTCCTGGGCCATCCCTCCGCAATGAGATTTGAATTATGACTTTTGGAGTAGCGGACCCGGAGTATAGTACAGCCACATATGATTGCAAGTGACATGCTTATGCCTTTTGGGCATTAAGGCGCTTGCTACGGCAATACCTCGGAGGATTTTTCGTTTCACGGGCGGCGGTTTTTGGGTAATATCGGTCATTTCCGCAACCCGAATAATTGGATAGTGAATGGCCCTGATAGTTCAGAAATTCGGCGGCACTTCGGTTGCCAATCCCGAACGCATTAAAAACGTCGCCAAGCGGGTGGCCCGCTGGAAAGCCATGGGACATGACATTATCGTTGTGCCCTCCGCGATGTCGGGCGAAACGAATCGCCTGTTGGCGCTGGCCAAAGAGATTTCGCCTTCGCCCGCCCCGCGCGAACTCGACGTGATTGCCTCGACCGGCGAGCAGGTCACCATCGGCTTACTCGCCATGGCCCTGCAGGAAGAAGGCGTCGCAGCGAAGAGCTACACCGGGCCGCAAGTGAAGGTGCTCACCGACAGCACCTTCACCAAGGCGCGCATCCTGCAGATCGATGACCAGCGCATCCGAAAAGACCTCGCCGAAGGGCGGGTGGTGGTGGTCGCCGGATTCCAGGGGGCGGACGAGGACGGGAATATCACCACCCTTGGGCGTGGCGGTTCCGACACCTCGGCCGTGGCGCTCGCCGCGGCCCTGAATGCCGACGAATGCCAGATCTATACCGATGTCGATGGCGTTTATACGACCGATCCGCGCATCGTTCCTGAGGCACGCAAGCTCGACACCATCACCTTCGAGGAGATGCTGGAGATGGCCAGCCTCGGCTCCAAGGTGCTGCAGATCCGCTCGGTCGAGTTCGCCGGCAAATACAAAGTCAAACTGCGCGTGCTTTCCAGCTTCGAGGACGAAGGCGAGGGCACCCTGATCACTGTTGAGGAAGAAAAGAGCATGGAACAACCGATCATCTCCGGCATCGCCTTCAACCGCGACGAAGCCAAGCTGACCGTTCTCGGCGTCCCTGATCGCCCAGGAATCGCTTTCCAGATTCTCGGCCCGATTGCTGAAGCGAATGTCGATGTCGACATGATCATCCAAAATGTTAGTCATGACGGGACGACAGACTTCTCGTTTACCGTCAACCGCAGCGACTATGCCAAGGCGCTGGGCGTGCTTGAGAGCGTCAAGAACGCGCTGGGCGCGCGCGGCGTGGTCGGCGACAACAAGATCTGCAAGGTTTCGGCGGTTGGTGTCGGGATGCGTTCGCACCCGGGAGTGGCGAGCAAAATGTTCGGAGCTCTTGCAGCCGAAGGCATCAACATCCAAATGATCTCGACGTCGGAGATCCGCATCTCGGTGTTGATCGAGGAAAAATATCTCGAACTGGCCGTGCGTGCGTTGCACAAGGCTTTTGGTCTCGATCAGTCGGAGTGATACCCCCGTTAAATGTTTGACCCGGGGCGCCAGACAAGCTATCATCGCGCCCTTTCGGAGACGTGGCCGAGAGGTCGAAGGCACTCCCCTGCTAAGGGAGCATACGGGCTAAAACCTGTATCGAGGGTTCGAATCCCTCCGTCTCCGCCAGTATCACTAAAAGGCTGTATTTCTAAGTCAAAACAACGGCTTACGAAGTATGGCCTTTTTCTTGTTTACCACTTCCATTTACCCCTTGTTGGCCTTTTGTGGCCATGGGCGTCTCAGGCGGTCTTGGCGACGTTCGGAGCGACCTTTTTCGGCTTGTCGCCAAAGTTTTTTGCTGTGGATTGGCGGAATCTTCAAGGAGAGAAGCTGATCGACATACCGCGCACTGAAGATGAGCGAGGCTCTACGCTTCAGCTTTGGATGTCGGGAGTTCACCTGACGGTCTGCTTTAACAGGCAACGGGTGGGGGAGGGGGGGCTACTGAGCTTGTCATCGTTGCCTGGCCAAACCCAAAGTCAACAATGCCCGCTTGCGCTACCTGACCGAGGACGAACAACAGCGCTTGGTGACGGCCACAAAGCAATCCGCCAATCGCTATCTGACCACGATTGTGACACTTGCCCTCTCGACGGGCATGCGCCACGGTGAAATCATGGGTTTGCGCTGGCGCGACCTGATCCTTGAGAGCGACGAAGAGTTTGGCATGATTTTGCTGAAAACCACGAAGACCCGAATGAGCAGCGCACGAATCAAAACCGAGGAATCGCCAGGATAACGGGAGTGCCGCCGCAACACGCAAAAGGCGCTTCGCGGGGCACAACACCCGCCGAGAAAATGTGCCAGCTGTGCCACAGAACGCACAAAACAAAACAGCCGCACTTGGGGGCTTCTTCTAATTCGCTGCTGTATCTGGATTTTTGGTGCCGCTGACCGGAATCGAACTGGTGACCTTCGCATTACGAATCGGCACGCGCACATGATGCCATGATTTGGAATCAGATGGTTCAGGGGCGCTTACAACGAGGGAAATACACGACTTAATGGCTCTACAGGGGCAGAAACGACGTGACTGAACACAGCACGTTGTGGCGCAAAACCGTGTTCGCGCCGTGGCCCCGTCACCTGGAGCCAACACATGAAGTCGAAAATCACCCAGGCGCTCGTCGAGCGCGGCCCTACACCTGAGCGCGGCAAGTCGGTACTTCACGCCGACACCGAGATGCGCGGGTTCTACCTGATCGTCACCCCCACGAAGCGCAGCTTCTACGTTCAGTCCCTCGTCAACGGGAAGCAGGTCCGCACGAAGCTGGGCGACCACCCGTCGATGGACGCAAAGCAGGCGCGCGACCTTGCCCGTAAGACGCTCGTCGAGATGCGCGGCGGCGCCAACCCGAACGAGGAGCGCCGCAAGGCCAAGGCGCGCGGTATCACCCTGCGCGACGCGCTCGACCTGCACCTCGCCGCCAAGCCACTATCCCCGCGCACCAAGGAGGACTACCGCTACTGCTGCGATCAGTACCTGCCCGATTGGCTCGACAAGGCGCTGGCCGAACTCGGCGCGTACCGTGCCGGCGTGCGCGAGCGCCACCGCAAGATCACCGAGAAGCACGGTGCCTCGACCGCAGACACCGTCTTTCGCATCTTCCGCGCCGGCTACAACCGCGGTCTGCGGGAGCATCCCGAACTGCCCGGCAACCCGACCGCCAACGTCGATTACCACGGGCTGCGTCGGCGCAAGGTGGATTCCAACGCCGACAAGCTGAGGGCATGGGGCAAGGCGGTGCTCGCCCTGCATCCCGTGCGGCGCGACCTGCACCTGTTCATGATCCTGACGGGCATGCGGCGCACGTCGGCCTGCGAGGCGCGCATCGGCGACCTCGACCTCGGCACGAAGCGCCTGCACGTCCCGAAGCCGAAGGGCGGCGCACAGTGTGCCTTCGACCTGCCGCTTTCGGGGCCTCTCGCCGACCTGCTCGGCCAGCGGCAGAGCGAGTCGCCCCGCCTGCACCGCAAGAGCCCTTGGCTGTTCCCCGCCGACTCGAAGTCGGGCCACGTCGCCGAGGTCGCGCAATGGGAACTCGACGGCCTGACGGGCCACGCCCTGCGGCACACCTACGCCACCCTCGCCTTGCAAGCGGGCGTACCCATCGCAGAGCTGAAGTTCCTGCTGAACCACGCGGCGGGGAACGTGACGATGGGCTACCTGAACCCGAGTCTCGGCCACCTGCGCGGCTACCAAGAGAAGGCGAGCGCCTACGTGCTCGACGCGCTGGGCCTGCAATGGACCGAGGGTGAGTGGCCCCCGCGCCTCAAACAGGATGAGCCGGCCGATACCAGCGCCGAGGAGGCGCCGTCAATCAACGAATT